>Ga0247608_10002925_pt1 | contig 20488 bp, 13 predicted proteins | sample 176DNAGHGlowgp2_FD_193490 | JGI IMG/M metagenome (GOLD analysis project Ga0247608, IMG submission 193490) | Sheep rumen microbial communities from Palmerston North, Manawatu-Wanganui, New Zealand - 1766 DNA GHGlow gp2 | ecosystem: Host-associated > Mammals > Digestive system > Stomach > Rumen ...
CAACAACGATCCCCAACAGTTCGACATGCGACATTTGGAAGGCAAGAATATTGCTTATATGTCCAGTCGCCCCATTACCGACACACTGACCAAAGCAGGTGCTATACTGCATGTCGTGCGTGACCTGCCTAAAGCCCTAAAAGATTTGAGTGGAGGACAATATGATGCCGTTATCTGTTTCCGTTATCAAGCAAAATACCACATCCATCATCAGGGGTTGAAGAACCTCACAGCCGAAGACTTGACGCTGACACCTCGCGAATATTGCTATGTCAGTATCAATCGCGAACTGATTCGTGCTATTGACCGCGAATTAGTAAAAATGGAAAGAGAAGGGGTTATTGATGAGATCTATGGTGACTACATTTCGAAACTAGGTAGTTTTAAGATGCCCAACTGGATATGGTGGACGTTGGGGGCTGCCATTCTCCTAGCTCTTGTCGCCCTGCATCTACAACAGCGGCTCCACTCACGTCGCTTGCATCGAGAGATGAGACGTGCCCAAAAGTCAGAACAGTTAAAGACTGTCTTTCTAGCTAATGTAAGCCATGCCTTGCGTACGCCACTCAATGCTATTATTGGCTTCAGCGACATGATGCGTTCTATGCCTGAAGGAACCCTGTCGGCTAGCGATCAAAAGGATATGTTGGAGCAGATTCATGGTAATGGCGAGCAGTTGCTATACTTCATCAACGAGTTGCTACAGTTGTCAACTATTGAGGGCAATGGTGTCGATTTCCAAATGGTAGAGTGTAATGTCGGTCAACTGATGAGAGAATATGGCAACCTTGTCATGCCCGAGCTGAAAGAGGGGGTAACACTACATGTTAATGTTCAACAGGAGGAACTGATTGCCATCACTGACCCGAATCACCTGCGTCTTATCACCATGCACCTACTGAGCAACGCTGTCAAACATACCTCCCAAGGCAGCATTACCATTAGCTATAGGAAGCAGGACAATGGTCTCTATATAGAAGTAAAGGACACGGGTAATGGTATACCACAAGACCTGAAAGAGAATATTTTCCAGCTATTGAGTGATAAGCATACCTTTGTACAGGAACAGAGTCCTGGATTAGGACTCTCAATCTGTAAGGCTGTTATCGATGCTGCTCATGGTAAAATCGGCATAGAAAGCACAGAAGGTCATGGTGCTACCTTCTGGTTCTGGATTCCATGTAAATTCAAATGGTAGATAGCCGCTATCAACCAATATAGTCAGCTATCATCTTCAAACAACTATCAGCACTGACAGGTTTCGACATAAAGTTGTCGCAGCCAGCTTCGAATGCAGCTTGACGATCGCTATCAAATGCATTGGCCGTAAGAGCAATGATAGGCAAGTTAGGCATGCTAGCCTTTATCTGACGTGTAGCCTCCAGTCCATCCATCACCGGCATCTTCAAATCCATGATAACTAGAGCATATTCACCCGTAAGAGCCATCTTGACCGCTTCCTCACCATTGCATGCGCGCACGGGTTCATAATTCCTCTTCAACACATAGGTCATCAGCATCCAATTGCTGTCATTGTCTTCTGCTACTAAAACTCGTTTCATACCTATATTTATATTTATAATTCTTATTATTAATGACAAAAGTAATACTTTTTTTTGAATTTCCTTGCATTATTGCTACTTTTTAACTAATTTTGTCGGAAGAAAGCATTTATATCACTAACTACTATATATTTATGAACAAGAAACACCTGACCTGTGCACTACTGATGGCAGCCTCGATGGCAGTGCAAGCACAAAACGTTCTTGATGTAAACACGCGCAAACTGGGAGCGCCTATTCAGTCGACCATGTATGGCATCTTCTTCGAAGACATCAACTATGCTGCCGATGGTGGACTGTACGGCGAATTAGTCAAAAACCGCTCATTTGAATTCCCCCAACACTTGATGGGTTGGCAAGCCTTTGGTTGTGTCGATGTCAAAGACGACGGTCCTTTTGAGCGCTGCCCCCATTACGTAGTACTCAGCGACCCAGGACATAGGGATCGCCGTACAGGTCTTACCAACGAAGGATTCTTCGGAATTGGTGTCCAGAAGGGCGAATCGTATCGTTTCTCCGTATGGGCCAAAGCGCCCAAGGGCAATGGAACCATCCGTGTCCAGCTTATCGATGAAAATACGATGCGCGAACGTCAGGCCTTTGCCGAACAAGCCATTGACATCAACTCAAAGGAATGGAAGAAATACAGTGTTGAGCTGAAGTCTACCATGAGTTTGAAACGTGCAAAATTGCGCATTTTCCTTAAGGGAAGCAATAGTGTGGCTTTGGAACACATTTCACTCTTCCCCATTAACACCTACAAAAAACGCGAGAATGGCATGCGACGTGATCTAGCTCAAGCCCTTGAGGACCTGCATCCTGGCATCTTCCGCTTCCCTGGAGGCTGTATCGTAGAAGGTACCGACCTCGACACTCGCTATCAATGGAAGAACAGCATTGGTCCCGTCGAAAACCGTCCACTGAACCAGAATCGCTGGGAGCATACCTTCGACCACCGCTACTTCCCTGACTATTATCAGTCGTACGGACTAGGGTTCTTCGAATTCTTCCAGTTGTCTGAGGACATCGGTGCCGAACCGCTTCCCGTCATCTCATGCGGTCTCTCATGCCAGTTCCAGAACCCGAATCCTACGAAGCCCGGTGTACATGTTGCTCTTGATGACCTTGGACCATACATCCAAGATGCGCTAGACCTCGTGGAGTTTGCTAATGGCGATATTAACACCAAATGGGGTAAGATACGTGCCGACATGGGACATCCTGCTCCTTTCAACCTGAAATACTTAGGTGTAGGTAACGAGCAGTGGGACTATGATGAAAAACATGGCGGCTATGGTCCTGTCTTTACGGAGCGTCTGAAGAAATTCAGCGATGCACTGCGTGCCAAGTATCCTAATCTCAAACTCATCGGTACCACTGGTCCTAACAGCGAGGGATGGGACTTCGACCTGCTACAGCCACGCATGAAGGAACTAAAGGTTGACCTTTATGACGAACACTACTATCGCGACGAGAAGTGGTTCCTCAGTCATGGACTGCGCTACGACTCGTACGACCGCAAGGGGCCGAAGGTGTTTGCAGGTGAATATGCGTGTCACGGCAAGGGTAAGAAATGGAACCACTACGAGGCGGCCATCCTTGAAGCTGCCCACATGACGGGTTTTGAACGAAATGCCGATATTGTCCACATGACCACTCCTGCCCCACTCTTTGCCCATGTTGAGGGTTGGCAATGGCGTCCTGACCAGATTTGGTACGACCAGACACAGATGTTCAAGACTGTCAGCTACTATGTACAGCAGATGTATGCCACCAACAAGGGTACCCACGTACTAAAGCTGACTACACCCAAACAGCAAGGTAAAAAGACAATTGGTGTGCCTGTGGCCAATCAGGAAGGACAAAACGGTCTCTTTGCTTCTGCCGCATTTGACAACAACACCAATGAGGTCATCGTCAAGGTGGTCAACACGTCGAAAACAGCACAGCCTATCACACTAAACCTAAAGGAAATGGTTGGTGCCACTGCGGCACAGACTATCACCCTGAGCCACAATGGCATGGATGACGAAAACAGCATTCAGCGGCCGGAACTCATCACCCCACAAAAAGGCTCTGTGGTCTGTTCGACCGACAAGAAGCAGACCGTCATCAGCGACAAGCTTCCAGCCATGTCATTCCGTATATATAGAATAAAAAAATAGGAAGCAATAAGGTATAAAAAACTAAAAAATGCGGTAAATCTTCGTGATTACCGTATTTTTTTTGTAATTTTGTCCGCGTATTGTGCACATACGCGAAGAATGTTTGAACAGGTGATAGGACAACGGGAGGTGCAGGAGCGCCTGATGCAGATGGTCAACGAAGACCGTCTGCCCCATGCCATCATGCTGTGCGGACCACAGGGGACAGGCAAGCTGGCACTGGCAGTAGGCTTTGCGAAGGTACTATTGGCAGAGAAGGTCAACAGCATGTTTGCAGATGCGCCGGAATACGTAGAGAGCCCGATGCTCAAGAATCTAGAGCACCCCGACCTTCATTTCACCTACCCCACCATCAAACTGCCTTCGATGGGAAGTGACCACAAGCCCATATCGGACGATTTTGCACGTGAATGGCACGAACTGATGATAGCCAGTCCTTACTTCACCATGAACGAATGGCTGGAGCAGATGGGGGGCGAAAACCAGCAAGCCATCATTACCGCTGGTGAAAGCGACGAACTGGTACGCAAACTGAGTCTGAAGTCGAGCCAGGGTGGTTATAAGGTCAGCCTCATCTGGTTGCCTGAGCGCATGAACATTGAATGTGCCAACAAGATACTGAAGCTACTAGAGGAACCACCCTCGCAGACAGTGTTCATCATGGTGTGTCAGGAACCCGACAAATTACTGGAGACTATTCGCAGTCGTGTACAACGTATAGACGTGAAGAAGATTGCAGACGGGGACGTAAAGCAAGCTCTCATGGAGAAACGCGGACTGACTGAGGATATGGCACAACGCATCAGTCGCATGGCTAATGGCAATTGGCTGAAAGCCCTGGAAATGCTGAGTGCCGACTCGGAGAACGAGTTATTCTTGGATATGTTTCAGTCTTTGATGCGACTAGCCTACCAGCGTAAGGTGAAGGACCTGAAAGCATGGTCAGAACAGATGGGTGCAATGGGACGTGAGAAACAGAAGCGTTTCTTGGAATACTTCCTTCGATTGATACGTGAGAACTTCATGTATAATTTCCAGAACGAGGAACTGTGCTATATGACACAACGTGAAGAGGAGTTTGCCAAGAACTTTGCCCGTTTCATCAACGAAGCCAACATTTTGGCTATCAGCGATCTGGCTAACCTCGCCATCCGCGATATCGGTCAGAATGCCAATGCCAAGATTGTGTTCTTCGACATGGCACTGAAAATGATTGTTTTGTTAATACAGAAGTAAATAAAGTAGTTAGAAGAAGATAAAAGATAGAAGAATATATATGGATAAAGAATTAGATATCTTGACTGGCTGCGACCGCGGACTCTGCAAGGAGGCTGTGGGACGACAGGACCGACAATTGAACACCTATGACTGGCTGGCCGACGTGCCAGGCAATGTAGATGATACCGATTTGGTGGAGGTGCAATTTAAGCACACCCGCAAGGGTTATTATCACAACGTGAACAAACTAGATCTGAAGAAGGGCGACATTGTTGCTGTCGAGGCTAATCCCGGCCACGACATCGGTGTAGTGACACTGACGGGACGATTGGTGAAGTTGCAGATTAAGAAAGCCAACCTGAAGAGTGCCGACGACATCAAGCGCGTGTATCGTATCGCACGTGATTCTGATATGGAAAAGTATCGTGAAGCCAAGAGTCGCGAGCATGCTACGATGATCGAGAGCCGCCAAATAGCCAAGGGACTGGGACTGGACATGAAAATTGGCGATGTAGAATATCAGGGTGACTGCAACAAAGCCATCTTCTACTATATCGCTGACGAGCGCGTGGATTTCCGTCAACTGATCAAGGACTTGGCAGCAACCTTTCACGTTCGCATCGAGATGAAGCAGATTGGCGCCCGTCAGGAGGCTGGTCGTATTGGTGGTACGGGGCCCTGCGGACGCGAGTTGTGCTGTGCCACATGGATGAAAAATTTCGTGTCAGTAGGCACATCGTCAGCACGCTTCCAAGACATCTCACTCAACCCACAGAAGTTAGCGGGCATGTGTGCAAAGCTGAAGTGCTGTCTGAACTACGAAGTGGACAACTACGTGGAGGCAAGCAGAAAGCTGCCTGCAAAGGATATACAGTTGCAGACACAAGATGCCGACTACTATTATTTCAAGGCCGATATTCTGGCAGGACTTATCACCTACTCTACTGATAAGAACATTGCCGCCAATCTTGAAACTATCACCGCACAGCGTGCCAAGGATATAATCGAAATGAACCGTAAGGGTGAGAAGCCCGTTTCGCTAGTAGCAGATGGCAAAGCCAAGGAGCCCAAAGGCCCCATCGACTTAGCCACACAGGAGAATATTGCTCGTTTCGACCGTGCAAAGAAGAAAAAGAAGAAGAAAAAGAAGCCCGCAGGAGCCAAAGAAAGCCAACAGTCCAAGGATAACAGCTAAGAGCTTGTAGTCTCATGAGCAGACGTACCTTATTATATATATTGGTGGGTATGGCCATGATGTTAACATCGTGCCAAGAGCGTGTAGTGTATAGCCACTATGAGTCGACGCCCATTAAAGGCTGGGAACGAAACGACACATTATCGTTCGATATCCCATCCATACAAAAGGGAGGCTACTTTGAAGAGGTATTGGGATTGCGCATCAATGGGGAGTATCCATTTATGGGACTAAGCCTGGTAGTGAAGCAAACGGTGCTACCCTCCCAAGAAACGCGTACGGACACCTTGGCATACCAATTAGTAGACGATTGGGGACACGCCAAAGGCAAAGGCATCAACCACTACCAATACCTGATGCCACTCACTACACTCAAACTTAACGAAGGAGAATCGCTGCACGTAACTATCCATCACTGCATGAAACGCGAAATACTGCCAGGCATCTTGGATGTAGGAGTGCAACTATCGAGACAGGTTACGGCTGGCGTCGAGACGAAGAAAGATGAAAAGAAGGAAGGTGAAGCCCCACAATGATGAGCCACCGTAACTGAAGAACGGCAACGGTATACCGATAACAGGTGTCAAACCCAGCACCATACCCACATTGATAAAGACGTGGAACAAGAAGATGCTGAGCACGCAATAGCCATAAACTCGCGCAAAGCGATAAGGCTGTCGCTCTGACAGATAAATCAATCGCAATATCAAGGCCAGGAACAGCAGCAATACACCTGCTGAACCCACAAAGCCCTCTTCTTCACCTACAGTACAGAAGATGAAGTCCGTATCCTGCTCAGGAACAAACTTCAGTTTGGTTTGCGTACCATTCAGGAAACCCTTGCCCTGCAGGCCACCCGATCCGATGGCTATCTCACTTTGGTGTACATTATAGCCAGCACCACGTAAGTCTTCGTCCAGTCCCAACAATACATTAATACGCGAACGCTGGTGGGGCTCCATCACATTCTGCATAATGAAATCGGCTCCATAGAAGAAACAGACGGAACCTAAGGCAAACAGGGCGATAAAGAAATAGGGACGCAGGCGCGAACTCAAGCCTTCCCACGACAGATAGCCTATTAGGACAGCTGTCATGCCCCACTGCACATAGACGATGTCAATAGGAATGAATAGCAGGAACAACGACAACAAGGTAATCACTACGCAGTAGAACAGCAACTGCAGGGCCTTTCGGCTGTTACAATACACCCAAACCATGCCAATGGAGAACAGTTGCACCAGTAACAATACCGAAAACTTACCCACTGACGTGGGTGTATCGCCCATATAAACTTCGGCATAACGAATACCCACCACAAAGTAGACCACCATCGCTACGCCCGTAAATAAGATACTGCCTGGCATGCCCTCGCGATAGAACATCAGGAAGAAAGCCAGATAGACCAATGCCGAACCCGTCTCACGCTGCAGCACGATAAACGCCATGGGTAGCAGAATGATAGCCAATGTAGCGGCAAAGTGTTTCCACTGGTTGATGTTGTAGCCATATGTCGACATGAGTTTCGACAATGCCAGTGCCGTAGCGAACTTAGCAAATTCTGCAGGTTGCAGGCGCAGCGGACCCAATACAAGCCACGATCTGGAGCCTTTGATGGAATGCGGATTGAAGATAGTAGCAAAGAGCAAAGCCAACAACAAACCATATATGACAAATGAGAAGGTATCGTAGAAGCGGTCATCAAGCATCACAATGACAAAACCTAGCATAATACTTGTAGCAATCCAGATAATCTGCATACCAGAACGCGTGTCGAGGCTGAAGATATCGGTCTCACCGTATGAATAGCTGGCTCCGCAGACGCTAATCCAACCAAACGAGAGGAGGGCGACATAAATCAGAATCGTCCACCAGTCAATGTTACGCAACACACTTCCTTGTCGTCTATCTGCTGGTTGTACCATATGCTATATGTCTATTTTGAAGTTCGGCAGCCTGATGTTTCGAGGCTTCCGAGAGTTTACCATGAAGATACTGCTCCATTATCAAGCCACCGATGGGCACACCATACGTGGCACCCCAACCACCGTTCTCTACATATACAGCAACAGCTATCTTTGGCTTGTCCATCGGCGCAAATCCCATGAACACCGAGTGGTCGTGACCACGGTTCTGGGCTGTACCCGTCTTACCACAGGCTTGGAAGTCATACTTTGCCAGTGCATGACACGTACCACCTGTTGCCGAGGCACGCATGCCTTGCACCACATAATCATAGGATTCGCGCGAAGCCATCGTATGACGTTTCTTAGTATAAAGTGTGTCAAGATTTTCGCCTTGTACCTTCTTTACCACATGAGGGGTAATAAACCAGCCACGGTTAGCTATCGTTGCACCTAAGTTCGCTATCTGAAGGGGGGTAGCATTAACCTCACCCTGACCTATTGCGATAGAGATAATGGTCAGACCATTCCACGAGCCTTTATAGGCTTTGTCGTAAAAAGCAGCATTAGGTATCAGACCGCGCTTCTCACCAGGCAGATCGACACCAAGACGATAGCCAAAGCCCATTGATACCATGTAGTCACGCCATTTGTTCATGGCATTCTGAACAGAGCCATACTTTGAGATATGAGTATTGATCATGTGATAGAGGCCCCAGCAGAAGTAACCATTGCAGGAAGTGGATAGTGCGGGTATCAAAGGAAGGGGTGAGGCATGTCCGTGACAACCCACGTGCAATCCCTTGAAGTTGAAGCCATGTCCGCAGGGATAGGCAGTATGCGTAGGATGCAAGATACCCTCAGTCATAAAAGTCAGACCTTGCGTAGTCTTAAAGGTAGAGCCTGGTGGATACTGTCCCATGATACTACGATTGAGCAAGGGTTTCCATACATTCTGGCTTAACATGTGGTGATTCTTGGAACGCTGACGACCAACCATCATTCGAGGGTCGTAACTAGGCGAGCTTACCATACACAGAATCTCGCCAGTAGTAGGCTCAATAGCCACGATACTACCAATCTTACCCTCCATCAGCCGTTCTCCTAAGGTCTGCAGGTCAGCATCGAGTCCCAAAGTCAGATTCTTACCGGCTACAGGGCGCTTGTCGAACTTACCGTTCATATAACGACCTTGTACACGCCCATGAGCATCACGCAACAGGATCTGCATACCTTTTTCGCCACGTAACTGTTTCTCGTAGCTACGTTCCACGCCCAGCTTGCCAATATAGTCGCCTGGTTGATAATACTCATCTTCTTCAATATCAGCTGGCGACACCTCAGCAACATCACCCAGCACATGGGCAGCAAAGGGGAACTCATACTGTCGGATGGAACGGCGCTGGATATAGAAACCTGGGAATCTGAACATTTTCTCTTGAAATACAGAGAAATCCTTATCGCTGAGTTGACTCATAAACACCTGCTGAGTAAAGCGCGAATAGCCCGGATTCTTGTTACGATCTTTGATGGTTGCCATACGACGATCAAACTCCTCGCGTGAGATGTTCATCACATTACAAAAGTCAACCGTATCCAAATGGTCCTTGGCTTCGTTCATAACCACCATAATATCGTAAGCTGGCTGGTTATAAACTAATAACTTACCATTACGATCATAGATACCTCCACGCGAAGGATATTCTATTTTTTTCAGAAAAGCATTAGAGTCGGCACTCTTCTTATAGTCGTCACTTGTAATCTGCAACTGAAACAAACGAAGGATATAAATGACCACGATCAACGCAGCCACCCCACCAATCACATAACTTCGTTTGCTCAGACTATAGTCTATCATGCCTTGCTCCTAGCAATCTCGAACGTAAATATAAATGCTAACGTTATCAACATGCTACCTACCACACAACACAACCACTCCATCATGTTGCTGAAGCTGAACATTTCAAGCGTATAGAACAGGAGACAGTAGATGGTTACCAATGTCACAATATAATAGCTGTACTTAGTAGGGCCTAGATTGATGAGTGAAGGTTCAAGCGTCTCAGCAGAGTCACGTGGCACGAAGAGTTCATAGAAATAAGGCTGTATAGCAGCAATAGCCGTAAGGGAAGCTGCCGCTAAACCTGGTGTATTAGAAAAAATGTCGATGGTCAATCCCATTAAAAAGGCCCACGACAGTACACCCCATTTAGGATAATTACGTGGAAACATCGTCACAAAATAGACATACAGCAATGGGGTGGCGTAATGGAACAAATGTACACGTCCCAATACCAACGCTTGTGCCAATACAAAAGCGACAAAGAGTAATGCACGTTTAAAAAACTCTATCGACATCCCAAAGAGATTTACAATTTACAATTGATTTAACTCTCACACCTACTCATGCACGTTGAGTTTCAGCGAATCCTTTGCAGCCTGCATCAGTCGCATACGTTCAGCTATCGACTTATCGCTGATAACCACAACATCGCGCAAGACACCAAAGTCAGTGGAAAGGCGTACTTTTAACTTATACGACAAACCATCGCGTGAGTTATAGACCTCAACGATCTTACCAACTAGAACACCTGCGGGAAAAATACTGGAATAGCCATTGGTCTCCACCCACTCACCACGCTTGAAGCGAGCATGACGGGGAATATCCTCAACATAAGCATAGCCGGAATCCTCTCCATACCAACGCAACACTCCAAAGTAGCCACGATTACGTATGGTACAACTGATGCGTGATGATGTACTGTTAAGCACAGGTATTACCACGGTATAGTGGTCACCGCACAAGAAGGTAACACCTACTACGCCTTGGCCACAAGCAACACCCATGCCCGGCTCTACGCCATCTGCCGTGCCACGATTGATGGTCAGCAAATTGTTGTTCTTATGCAACTCATTGGCCACGACCTTGGCTGGTATCAGCTTATACTGACTGAGTTTCTCTAATTCCTGTAGTTCCTTTAAATCGGTCTTCTGCGTAGCTTCCTGATACAGACGGCGCAATTGGGCCAATTGACGTTCCTGATAGAAATTACGCGTAGTCAACTGTTCATTGACACGAGCCTGATTAAAAAACGACTCCACCGCTGCATCCCATTCATACACGCGTCCTGCAATGGCGTTAGCTGTTGAGAACCACACGCTACCTTGATAGCTGTTGTATTGGAACAACAGCACCATACTTAGCGCCTCAAACAACACGAACAAGAACCAGTGGTGATGTCGCTGCAGAAACTCTAGGAGATTTCTCACCTTCTTCTAACTTCTTTAACTTCCCAAGTTATCTCATCAAGAATGAGAAGCGGTCAACATTCTTCAAGGCGATACCGGCACCCTTGGCAACTGAGTGCAAAGGATCGTCGGCAATGTGGAAGGGGATGTTAATCTTATCTTCCAGACGACGGTCCAAGCCACGCAGCAGTGCACCACCACCAGTCAGCCAAATACCGTTCATCACAATGTCGGCATACAACTCTGGGGGTGTATTTTCCAATGCAGAGAGTACGGCATTCTCAATCTTGACAATAGTTTTGTCGATACAATGTGCTATCTCCTGATAGCATACGGGTACCTCCATAGGCAGGGCAGTGATACGGTTAGGACCATGCACGATATAATCCTCTGGGGCATCATCGCCCAAATCAGTCAAAGCAGAGCCAACAGCAATCTTGATACGCTCAGCCATACGCTCTGACACCTTCACATTATGTTGACGTGACATATACTCCTGAATATCGAAAGTCAAATCGTCACCTGCAGTACGGATGGAGTTATTCGACACAATACCACCTAGCGAGATAACGGCAATCTCGGTAGAACCACCACCTATATCAACAATCATATTGCCCTCTGGAGCTTCTACATCGATACCGATGCCAATAGCAGCAGCCATAGGCTCGAAAATCAAATAGACATCACGTCCGTCAGCATGTTCGGCAGAATCACGAACAGCACGCAGTTCCACCTCGGTACTGCCTGAAGGTACACCAATCACCATGCGCAATGATGGCGAGAACAGACGGCTACCTGTATGTACCATCTTAATAAGTCCGCGCATCATCTGCTCACAAGCCGAGAAGTCGGCAATCACACCGTCACGCAGCGGACGTACAGTACGAATGTTATCGTGTGTCTTTTCATACATCATCTTGGCTCTTTCGCCAACAGCAATCATTTTGTCTGTGTGGCGATCGAGGGCTACTACTGAAGGTTCGTCCACTACAATCTTATCATCACTGATAATAATAGTATTGGCCGTACCAAGGTCCATGGCTATCTCCTGGACAAAACTAAAAAATCCCATAAAATCTTAACTTCTTTAACTTCTCTTACTTCTTAACTTCTTTATTTCTCAAACCAAGCATGGATGGCAGTATCGTAGTGGCTGCTGACGCCAAAGGCACGGGTAGCAAACATACGACGCTGAGACTTAGTGGTCTCCGCACCCTGTTTGTTCAAAATGTCGAGTAATACAGAGTATTCAGCTTTTGAAGGAACAATAACGACATCATTAAAGTTTTTAGCAGCTGCACGAATTAGCGAAATACCACCGATATCAATCTTCTCGATAATATCTTCCTCAGAAGCGCCGCTAGCCACCGTCTGTTCGAATGGATAGAGGTCTACCACAACCAGATCAATTTCAGGTATCTCGTACTGAGCCATCTGCTGACGGTCACTTTCCAGTTCACGACGTCCCAAAATACCACCAAAGACCTTGGGATGTAATGTCTTCACACGACCACCCAAAATAGAAGGATACGTCGTTACGTTCTCCACCTTTTCGCACTCGTAACCCAATGACTCGATAAACGACTGCGTACCACCTGTCGACAAGAACTTAACACCCTCGTCATTCAGCTTCTTCAACAACTCCTCAAGGCCATCCTTGTGAAATACAGAAATCAGCGCTGTCTTAATCTTCTTGTTGTCTGCCATAAAAATCTCCTTTGTATATAACGTTATATGATTAATTCTACATTTGAGCCTGCAAAATTACAAAAAAATAGCCACATCGCCACATGTTTTCGGGAAAAATAATCCTTTTTTAATAATTAATAATGTATATCAACCACTCGACGGCATATAATCGTATAAAAAACACACGAAGAAGCATTTTCGCTTTTCAGAGTGTGGCTTTGCAATCTTTCGCTCGACATAAAAAATAAATAGCAATTTATTTTGTTATTTGCTCGCTTATTCGTACCTTTGTACCCGAAATTTCAACCAATTTATTTCTTGATGAGAAAAGTAATTCTTTTGATGGCATTCATTGCCACGACGTTCACAGCCTCATTGGCTGGTGGACTGATGACCAACACAAATTATCACATCGCTTTCGATCGCATGATGGCTCGCGGTGCCTCATTCGACATTGACGCAGCCTACTCTAACCCTGCAGGACTGGCATGGGGTTACGAGGGTTTCCAATTGTCCATCAACTTCCAAAAGCCTTGGCAGCTCCGTAACATCGAGCACAACAACAATGGCAGCTGTCGCCTTTACGAAGGTGTCGCCTCAGCTCCCATCGTGCCCGCGTTATTTGCCAGCTACAAGAAAGACCGCTTTGCTGCATCAGCAATGATAGGCATTGTGGGTAGCGGCGGTTTTGTGAAGTACGACGACGGTGTACCCATGTTCAATGTTGTATTAGGAGGCATGTTAGGCCAGATGGGCATTGCCCCCAACACCTACCAGATTAACTCCGAAATGAAAGGTAAGCAATACATCTATGGCGGACAGCTTAACTTCACTTACAAGATTCTCGACTGTCTCTCGGCAGCCGTTGGTTTCCGTGCCAATTACTACGATGGTTACTACCGTGGTCACGTTATTGCCGAAAAGCATCCCATGCTAGGAACACTGGCTACACTGCAGCTCGACGTAGACCAGCGTGGTTGGGGCTATACCCCCATCGTCAGCGTCAACTTCCACAAAGGTCCGCTCACACTGGCTGCCCGTTATGAGTTCCGCACTAAGATTAATGTCCCCAACAAGACTAATGAGCTGAAGAAAGAACTAGGTCCTCAATTGGCTGCTGTGATTGCTGCCAGCAATCCGACTATTTTACCTGTCATCCAAAACGCACTCGACCAGAAGACTGCTGCTTACGAGAATGATGTCAAGACACGCTACGATATGCCGGCTCTGCTTTCTGTGGCCGTAGGCTATGAGTTCGAAAAGAACATCCGTGCCACACTGGAGTACCACTTCTTTGACGACAAGAATGCCAAGATGGCTAATGATCGCCAGAAGCACCTTACACACGGCACCCACGAATTCCTGGCTGGTATCGAAGGTGACATCAACGATCGTTGGACGCTCTCATGCGGTGTACAGCGTACCGACTACGGACTTTCCGATGACTATCAGCAGAACACCTCGTTTGCCTGCGACAGCTATAGCATCGGACTTGGTGCCGCCGTCAAGCTCACCGAAAAGATTCGCTTGAATGCAGGCTATTTCTGTAGCATCTATGATGACTACAACAAGCAGTGTCTGTCTACTCGCGAGGGCTATACGGGTACTGAGACCTACTCGCGCACCAATCACGTCATTGGCTTGGGTGTCGACTTCAAATTCTAAAAGAATAAGATAAAAATTGTTCCAAAAGTTTGCATTTTAGCTTTAGTTTTCGTATCTTTGCACACAGAATAACGGAAACTAAAGCTATTTGCATATGAAAAGAACATCTCTACTCTTTCTTACGCTCATCGTCAGCATTGTGGCGATGGCCAATCCTGTAACCCCCGACGAGGCTCGTCAGAGAGTTGCAAAGTCCATAAATCCACGTCGTGCGGCTACCGTCGTTCAGAATCCGTCGGCACTGCAACTGGTGTCGACAAGCCACTATCAGGAGCGTGAAGGCGTCTTGGCTCCCAGCTACTATGTGTTCAACATGGGACAGAAAGGTGGCTACGTCATTGCCGCTGCCGACGACCGTGTGCCTGCCGTACTGGGCTATTCTGACTGCGGTACGTTCGACCCCGACAACATGCCCGAGAACATGAAAGCATGGCTACAGGGCTACGACCGTCAGATGGAATATCTGGCCCGTCATTCTGAGACTGCAGCACGTATTAATGGGGTCATAGGCGATGAAATCAGCCCACTGCTAGGCAATATAGAGTGGGGACAGTCTACGCCCTTCAATGACCTCTGCCCGTCTGACCCTGTCACTAGGACACGTTCGATAACAGGTTGTGTGGCTACGGCGATGGCCCAGATTATGTGTTATTGGCAGTATCCTGACAAGACAACTGAAGAAATTCCGGGCTATACGACCAGAACCAGAAAAACATCGGTACTTGGTATTGCGAAAGGCGCAACCATTGATTGGGCTAACATTCTGCCCCAATATCACGGCAGGGAGACCGATGCGCAAAAGAAAGCCGTAGCCCAGCTGATGTTGCTGTGCGGTACAGCTGTAGAGATGGACTACACCAGCGATTTCAGCGGCTCTAGCGGAGAGCCTGTAGCCTTTGCCTTGCGCGAGTACCTCGACTACGACCTCGCTACTGAATATTTGGACCGTAACGACTATCGTCGTGTCGAATGGGAGCAGAAGGTCTACAACGAACTGGCAGACGGACGGCCAGTCTATTACGATGGTTCGTCGAGCGGTAGTGGTCACGCCTTTGTGATTGACGGCTATGGCGGCAACGACTACTTCCATGTCAATTGGGGGTGGAATGGTGGTAGCAACGACTACTTTCTGCTTTCCATTCTCGAGCCAGGTAGCAATGCAGGCTTAGGAGCTAGCAATACTGCCGACGGTTACAACTTTGGCCAAGGTGCCATCTTCGGTGTTCAACCTAATACAGGTAGGACTCCTTCATTCAAGCCCGAGTTGACCACCAACGCTTATGCGATTTGCGACACCACTGCCTTTGGCCGCAAGTCAACAGCCGAAAATTTCCAGTTCAAGATAGGCTTCACCTACTTCAACAACTCGAGAGTCTCTTCTCCTTTCTATACTGGTGTGGGCGTATTTGATGGCAACAACAATTATCTGGGATACGCTTTTGGATTCAGAACAGAGCTGCCACCAGGCTATGGATTCTACAATCCCGCCCAGTACCCCACCAGTATCCGGCTAGGTGCAGGCATGACCGAGGGCACATTCATCCTAAAGCCTATCTACAGCCTTGACGGTAAGACTTGGGATTTATGTAAATATGCAGATCAAATATTCATCACTGCCACCATCTATAGTAATGGCGACAGCATCCGTTTGTCTCCTCCTGTCTTCGCCATTGAAGGAGAACTAGAAGCCACAGGCAAGACTGAAGTTGGCTCACCAATGCCAGTGAAGGCTAAGGTCACCAATAAAGGCGATTTCTTCAAGGGCGAGATTTTCTTCATGGTTGATGGCAAGATGATTGGTGGGCGTCACTACGACCTCGATTCTGGTGCAAGCGACGAAATCAACTTCACCATCATGCCCGACTTAGCTGGTAAGCACGAAATCAGCGTTTGTACGCGTAGCTTCAACTACGAGACGTTAGCTGTCGACTACAGTCCATTCGTATCCGACAGCATTGAGGTAGCACCTGCCTCAACATACCATTTGGCCATTAATGGCATAGTAGAGAATGCCCATAAGCACAGCAATGGAGACGTAGTAACAGAATCCGGCGTGCACTTCAAGGCCACCATTAAGAATAACGGCACCAACACCTATAGCAACAAGGTTAGGGCGGTCATCTTCATGGACGGTCACGACGGTTACTTCTACTCCGTCACCGAGAGTTCGAAGGTCATTGAGCTATCTGCAGGCCAGACCACTGAGGTCGCCTTCGACTTTAAGAATCTCGATGACGAGCGATATCGCATAATCATCTACACCACGTCAAAAGGCCAGTCAACACAAAGCTATAGGGGTAGCATATTCACCATAGATACGGGCTACTATCTCGTAGGCGAACTGAACAACTGGAGTTCGACCGATAAGTCATACCCCTTTACCAAACTGAGTGACAACAAGACATACGAGATTACCATCCCAGCTATCGACCATGACATTTTTATGAAGGTTGCACCAGCCTCGGCCTACAACTATACAGACGGTGAATTCTGGTCTAATCTGTTGGGCGCTCCCGAAGACCGATGGACACCGCTCACGGGTAACATGAAGTGGAACGGCGGTGCCTGGCTGTTGCCTACATCCCTGAATGCTGAGACCTACACCATACAGATTGTACCCAGCGAGATGACTTACAAGATTACGTACGTCGAGAAGGAGAAGCCCTTCGAGCCAGAGGCACCATACTATTATGTTGGCGACAACACAAACTGGTTGTATGACGCTACACAGGTGTTTACAGACAATCAGGACGGCACCTACAGCTACACCTTCAAACCTGTCTATCATGAAGACGGCATAACGTGGTTCAAGGTTGCACCCGCTAACGCTATTGCCAGCGACAACAGCATCATGTGGCCCAACCTATTCCGTCCTGAAAGCGACGGCACCGCTTTGTCAGGCAATATGGTTATCTCGGATGGCGATCCCGCATGGAAGCGTACTACAGCCGACAATGCCGAGTCATACACCATTACCATCAATCCAATGCTGAAGACCTACAGCCTCCAGATTAAGGAAGTCGACGGCATTCAGCTTGTAAACGCCGACAAGACCTCTACCCCAGCCTATAACATCAATGGCCAGAAGGTCTCTGACGGTTACAAGGGCCTGATTATTAGAAATGGTCGCAAGGTTATAGTTAAGTAACAACAAACTGTTAACATTCACCACTTGGAATCTATGCCCAATATAGGGTGAATACCAATCCTCCCCGTCAGCGTAAACTGACGGGGAGGATTGTTGTTACTATAAGATAAACGAAAGAAGCCTCAAAACGATCGAAAGACGGCAGCAGAGCTATTCTTCTTCGTCCGTATTACGATGAGTTTCGTTCATATAATCGCGTGGTGACATGCCGTAGAACTTCTTGAAAATCGTTGAGAAGGATGCTGCATTATTGAATCCGCAGGCATACATCACCTCAGTGATATTCATGTTATGCGATGCCAAGAGATTGGCGGCCTGCTTGAGGCGGATATTGCGAATAAAGTCATGAGGTGTCTGGCCTGTCAGTTCCTTCATCTTACGGTGCAGGTGAACACGACTAAGACCTACCTCTTCAGCAATAGCATCAACACTGAGGTCAGAGTTGCCAATATTCTTATTGATGACCTTCATGACACGCTCCAACAACTGCTCATCAGGTGACTTCATCTTAATCTGGTCTACCTGCTCTTCAAGTTGGTCATTGCGCCCATACTTCAGACGTAGCATCTGATGCGTATGAATGAGATTGACGATGGTACGACGCAAGATATCCATATTGAAAGGTTTCATGACGTAAGCATCAGCACCCATCTCAAGTCCCTCAAGCTGGTCTTCATCGCGGCTCTTAGCCGTCAGCAGAATGACAGGAATGTGGCTAGTAGAGGCGTTGGCTTTAATCTTCGAGCACATCGTATTACCATCCATCTCAGGCATCATCACATCGGAAATCACTAGGTCTGGCGTTGTGCGTAGCACTTCGGAGAGTCCCTCACGACCATTTGCACAGGCTGTGACATGATAGTCAGAAGACAGTTCGCCCTGCAGGAATTCGCGAATCTCCGCATCATCCTCGACAATAACTACGTGTTGACGACGACCGGCCTTCGGCAATCCAGGCGTCTCTTGGGGTTTCTCTTCAGCAACCACAACAGGCTCAGTATCATCGATAAGACTAGTAACCGGAGCAACTTCAGGTTTGTCAACCACCATCTCCTCAGGTTTCAGATGAGCGTTACCCAAAGGAATCGTGACAAAGAACTCACAGCCTTTACCGTCTTCGTTGTTCTGCACCTTGATAACACCATGGTGCAACTCAACAAGCGAACGCGTCAAATCAAGACCGATACCAGTACCAAGGTTGCGCTCGTCAACACTCACAGGTGCCTGATAGAAACGCTGGAATATCTGATCCATCTTATCGGCAGGAATGCCAGAACCCGTGTCGCGAATCGCTATGGTAGCTTGCTGGGCATCGTGGGTTAGACGCAGCATAACCTGACCACCAGTTGGTGTGAACTTGAAGGCATTGGAGAGGAGGTTGACGATAATCTTGTCGAACTGGTCGCGATCAATCCATACTGGCAGCTCCTGTGTGTCACGCTCGTATAGGAACTGTACATTCTTCGACTTGGCCTGTTGAGTAAACAGCGTATAGATATCACCCAAAAAGCTGACCAATTCCGTTTCACACATATGCATCTGCATCTGTCCTTTATCAATCTTTCGCAGGTCCATCATCTGGTTGATCAGTCCAAGAATACGCTCAGCATTACGGCGAATGGTCTCGTAGATGCTGCGACGATGCGGATCGTCGTCCTGTTTGATAAGTGACAGCAAAGGTGTGACAATGAGCGTCATAGGCGTACGTATCTCGTGAGAGATGTTCATAAAGAACTTGAGTTTGGTATCAGCCATCTCCTCGGCATGGATATGTTCCTGCAGACGCAAACGGTCCTTCTCTTTACGTGCATGCTGACGACGATAGTAGAGGAAGCCACCTACAAGGGCTAACAGGTAGACGAGGTATGCGAAGGGTGTGCGATACCAAGGAGCATGGATGATCACTCTGAAACAACGTTCAGGCGTTTCAATGCCATCCTGTTCAGCCACCACACAGAAATCATAGTCGCCAGGTGCCAAATGGCTAAGAGCTATTTCATTGACGCCAGGTTGCATACGCACCCACTCCTCTCGATTAATACGATAGCGATAGACGATATGCTCAGGATTGTCGAAAGTCAACGTAGACAGTTGGATGGAGAAAGTATTGTCACTGGGGCTGAGCACAAAGCGATCAGCAGCTATCACTGTCGTGTCGACCACATGCCAAAAACCAGACATGGTGGCAGGAGTGACTGACTCGCCATTGACGCTAAAGCCCGTCAGCTTCACCTCAGCATTCCACTCACGTTCATGAATATCAGCAGGATTGAACCACGTCACGCCAGCCAGACCACCGAATGCCAAACGACCGTTGGGCAACACCCATGATGCACCATCGCTGAACTCATTACCCTGCAATCCATTGTCGACAAAGTAATTGTCGGTCTTGCCTGTTTTGGGATTCATACGGAACAGACCATGATCGGTAGATATCCAAATATTGCCTTGATGGTCTTGCTCTATACTGCTGATACCGTTGTCAGTCAGGCCGCTCTCCAATTGACGGTTGGTATTACGACCAGTCTTCATATCGTAGCATACTAGACCGTCATTGGTACCCACATACAGTTCACCGTCAAACTCACGGACAACACGCACGGGAATACCATAGTTCAGACAATTGACGCCAAATGTAGACACCCAGCTCTCTTTAGCTATATCAAAGGCACAAACTCCCATTGTACTGGCTA
>Ga0247608_10002926_pt1 | contig 20485 bp, 14 predicted proteins | sample 176DNAGHGlowgp2_FD_193490 | JGI IMG/M metagenome (GOLD analysis project Ga0247608, IMG submission 193490) | Sheep rumen microbial communities from Palmerston North, Manawatu-Wanganui, New Zealand - 1766 DNA GHGlow gp2 | ecosystem: Host-associated > Mammals > Digestive system > Stomach > Rumen ...
GGCATATTGCCATCCAGATAAAGTGATTTCTTGTGAACATATGCGCCTCCGTTCCCCTTGCAAGCAGAAGGGTATTGTCTTGACTGCCGGATGGCGAAACGCCGTAGAACGTTCCGCGAGGCTCCGCGGCGGCCTTGCACTGCAGCCTGGCTTCGATTATAATAATATGATTATAACGAATGTAAGGAGCAGATGCAAGCACTCCATGGCTGCAGTCCGTGTCAATGTCAAATCGTTTTCCTGCAATTTCTTGCCTTGACCAAACATACGCAGGCGGGACTTCCGGACAGCGTTTTTTAACTTGACAAATTTATAACTTTTTGATAAAAATATCCCATAGGTATCTTGCAATCTTGTTGAGTTTTATCAGGACGGTATTCATTTCGGAGGAACTGCCATGGGAAGAAAGCTTGAAGAATACATCAGACAGAACTATCAGAAGGCAATCGACCGCCATGAAATCCAGGCGTACTATCAGCCGGTGATCCGCACCTCGTCCAGACAGCTGTGCAGCTTTGAGGCGCTTGCCCGCTGGATCGACCCGGAGCACGGCGTCATATATCCGGATGAGTTTATCCCGGTACTTGAAAAGGCGGGGGTGATCCACCTTCTCGATATGGCGATTCTGCGTCAGGTCTGCGCGAGACTGCGCAGCAGCATGACGAATGAAGAGGTGCCTATACAAGTGTCGGTCAATCTCTCCCGGCTGGACTTTACCCTGTGCGACATTTTCTCCCTCGCCGACCATATTGTGAGCGACTATCAGATCCCGCATGATTTTATCTGCTTTGAGATCACCGAGAGCGTCATGGCCGAGCAGAAGGAACTTTTGAAGGGGATCGTGGATCGCTTTCGCGCGGCGGGCTATCAGATCTGGATGGATGATTTCGGCAGCGCCTATTCTTCCTTAAACGCCCTCAAGGAGTTTTCCTTTGACGAACTCAAGCTTGACATGTGCTTTCTGCGTCCCTTCAATCTTCGCTCCAAGCGTATTGCCACCGCCGTCGTGGAGATGGCGAAGAGCATTGATATCCATACGCTTGTCGAGGGCGTGGAGACGGAGGAGCAGTTTGCCTACATGCGCAATATCGGCTGCGAGAAGGTGCAGGGCTATTATTTCGGGAAGCCGCTGCCCTATGACAAGGCGCTGGCCAATCTGAAGGAACAGGGGATCGGGATCGAACTGCCGCAGGATCGGCAGTATTACGACGACATCGGCAGGATCGACTATCTCAGCGCCGTCCCCTTTATGACGCGGGAGGAGCATGACGCCATCGTCACAGCCCGGCAGCTCAACAGTATCCCGCTGGCGCTCGCGGAATTCTCTGCCGACAGCTTCAAGGTGCTGTTCTATAACACCGCCTTCGAGGAGACGGCGGCCAGCACCGGCATGTTCTTCAACATCTTTACACAGGAGATGCTGTGCAAGCCCCAGCCGTATCACCTGATCTCCGACAAGATCGTGAATCTCATGGACTCCGTCAAGTCCGGCGGGGACGGGCGGATGCTTTTTACCTTCCAGGAGCAGTATTATGAGATCCAGGCCCGCCGCATGGCGGAAACCCGGGACAGATACTGCGTGCTCATCCGCATCACCAATCTCACCAAGGATAATCAGTCGAAAAACACCGGCTATCTGGACGATTTCGTCCGCCGGATCTACGCGCTTTTTGAGCGCATCACCCTGGTCAGCGTCGAGGAGGATACCATCCGCCCCCTCTACACCGCCACGCGGGAGGATCTGCTCTCCGGCAGGCAGGGCATCAAAGCGCTGGTGAAGGAGTTTGCGGAGAAATATATCTATCCCGACGACAGAGAGGCGTATATCCGCACCTTTGACCCGCAGCGGGCGACTACACGCTTTGAGGATTCCGCCTGTGAGAGCTTTTCGGAGATGTTCCGCACCAGCGTCCGCCACGGACAGTATGCCTGGAAGGAATACACGCTGCTCAAAATTGACGACGATCACTACATCATGCTCGTCCGGAATATCCATGAAAGCGCCAATGTCCTCCTGAAAAGCAGGTCTGCCGACAGCGGGGAGAACGACGTCTATGCGCCGGCTGTGCTCTGGAACGACCTGATCCACTCCGATCTCCTGCGCATCTTCTGGAAGGATCGGGATCGCCGCTTTGTCGGGGCGAGCAGGGCGTTTTTGAAGTATTACGGCTTTTCCTCGCTGGAGGATATTGTCGGCAAGAACGATGAAGACCTCGGCTGGCATGTGCACCCCGACCGCTATAAAAACGACGAATACCAGGTCATCCATGAGGGCGTGACGCTCCACAATATCCCCGGCAAGTGCATGAACGATGGGGAGAATAAGGAGATCCTGGCAAGCAAGATGCCCCTCTATGACGGAAACGGTGAAATCAAGGGCCTGATGGGCTATTTCATCGACAAGGAGCTTCTGACCGTAAACGACAAGCGCGGGCAGGAGACCACACGCCGGGACATCCTGACGGGGCTTCTCAATTCCCGCGGCATCTCGGAGGAGGCGGCGACCTTCCGCGACGAGTATTATCTGCGCGGTTTTGACTTTGTGCGCATCCACATTGCCGTCAACGACTTCAATACCATCAACGCGCAGCACGGTTTTGACTTTGGCGATCAGGTTCTGAACAAGCTCGGCAGGGCGCTCAAGCGGGAATTCGGCAGGACCTGCGTCGTCGGCCGCTACTCGGGCCACAAGTTCGTTGTGCTCCATCAGGTGCAACGGCGGGAAGAGGCGCACGACCTGCGCGCGAGAATCAAGGAGATCGGTCAATCGATCCGCAAAATCGACGGCGTGCCGATCACGCTCTATCTCTCCGTGGGCTATACGCTGTTCTCCGAAACCCTTGATCTTGACGAGCAGGCCAAGCTCAGCGAGGTGCGCCTGCATGCCGACAATGACAACAACATTTCCTCCGAAAGCCGCCTCGGTCACGCGTCGGAGATCTTCCAGCTCTTTGACGATCTGCCGCTTTCCTACAGCGTATATCATGTGACCTACGCCGAACACAGCGGACAGTATGACGCCGTGATCTTCTATGCAAACCACAAGTATGAGGAGTACGGTAAGCTCCCCGCGAAAGCGGTGCTCGGCCACAGCGTCAGAGAGCTCTATCCCTTCATCGGGGAAGAGTGGTTCGAGGGCGTCAAGCGCGCGGCCATGGACGGCGAGACGGTGGAGGGCGAGCTTGTCAACTCCACAGACGGGAAACGCTTCCGCTTCACCGCGCGGCAGATCATCTATCCCGGCTACTGCGCCATCACCTACCAGGAGATGTAATAAAGCTTTAATCCGATAAGCCGCAGTTTCTTGCATACAACAAAAAACGGTGACAGATCGAAAAGACCTGTCACCGTTTTTTTGTGCTTACGCCATGATCTCCCTGACCCAGTCGGCAAGCTCGGCGCCGCTGTGGATAAGCTTTGCGTCCACAAGCTCTCCGCCGCTTACGAAGGGTCTGAGCCTGTCGGCGGTTTTGCCGATGCCGCTGCCGCCGGAGGTGGCAAAGGCCGCGATCTTTTTGCCGTACCAGTTGTAGCCCTTGCAGAAGGTGTTCACCACATTGGGCGCGCCGCCGTACCAGATCGGAAAGCCGATCAGAACGGTGTCGTAATCGTCAAAGCCCTCGATCTTTCCCGTGACAGGGACGTCCTTGTTGCCGAACTTCTCACGGTTGCAGCGGGCGAGGGGGTTTTTCCAGTTGATGTCCGCGGCGGTGTAGGGCGCCTCGGGCTTGATCTCAAACAGATCCGCATCGAGCATTTTTGCGGCGTCCTCGGCGGCGCGGGCGGTGTTGCCCTCGGCGCTGAAATAGGCGATCAGTGTTTTCATGAGAAACCTCCTTGTTTTCTTTGTTATATGTACTATAGCACATTTTTGCACTTTTACAAGGAAGCGCGCAGAACTTTACACAATGTTAAAATGCATTTACCGCCGGCACTGTCTGCCGGTACTGTCGATGAAGCAGTCGCCGTCCAGCAGGATCTCGGACACGGGGACGACGCGGTAGCCGTCCGCAAGCAGCGCGTCCAGGATTCCCGGCAGCGCCTCGGGGGTATGCTCGGCGGCGTTATGGAAGAGCACGATGCTGCCGGGCTGCACGCGATCCAGTACCCGCCGTGTGATCTGATCGGCGGAAATGCCCTTCCAGTCGAGGCTGTCCACATCCCACTGCACAGCGGTCATGCCGAGAGAATTGACCGCGCTGATCACGTGGTCGTCATACTCCCCATAGGGACAGCGGAAGAGCGTGGGCCGTATGCCGGTGATCGCCTCGACTTTATCGTTGCACGCAGAGATATCGGCGGTGATCTCGCTGCTGCTGAGCGCCGAGAAGTGCGCGTGGTGGGAGGAGTGGTTCATGACCTCGTTCCCCGCTTCCGCAAGCGCCTGGACGGACTCGGGATAACGGTCCACCCAATCACCGACCACGAAAAATGTGGTATTCACGCCGTACTGATCCAGAATGTCGATCAGTGTCTGCGTATCTTCGTTGCCCCAGGCCGCGTCAAAGCTCAGCGCTACCAGCTTTTCATCCTGCTGTACACAGTAGACGGGAAGTTCCCGCTTTGAAGCGGACGCCCCCACAACGGCCGGCGTATTCACCGTCCAGAAAATCAACACGACTGCCGCCAGCATAAGAAGCGCCTGAAAAAATGCGCTGTTTCGGCGTGAAATGGGTTTGCCTGCCATACCGCATCCCTCCTTTGGAAAAGCATATGCGGAGAAGAGATGCAGGTATTCGCGGGATATCCGTATTTTACCATTGGAGAAAAGCGGTCACGCATGATCGCCTGCATAAACCTGTGATCAGAATACTGGATTACGAATAAAAAACAGTTTCCGCTTCATTGACAAATGCGGCCGGCTATCATACAATGATTCTAAATATTGGTATGCGGTTTTTGTACTTAACGGTATGTTGTTTAGGGACGATTGGGCGAGCCGCCAGGCTCGACAACCGACGCGATGCCGCATATTTTTGAAAGAAGACAGGATTTATGAGCTGCCGGATGACGAATAAGCACATATCGCTTTGAAAGGAGAGAAGACGGTGAAACTGATAGACAAATTATTGATGTCGCCAATTGGAGATGAATATGTTCTTGTTCCTGTTGGCTCAACAGCAGAGCAGATCCATGGCCTCATCCGCCTGAACGAGACGGCGGCGTTTATTGTCCGCCAGCTTGAGCGGGACACCACCCCCGCCGCCATCGCCGAGGCGATGCTCGCGGAGTACGAGGTGGACCGCCCCACGGCGGAGACCCACATCGCCAGGGTTCTCGATCAGCTCCGCTCCGTCGGCGCGCTGGTCGAATAACAAACACCAAAAAGCACAGGTTTTGCACCTGTGCTTTTTTGCGCTCTATATCGTTGTCTTACCCCAGCACCTTGTTCAGCCCGACAAACTTGTAGTCCGCTCCGCTGTTTTCCAGCGCTGTCAGCGTCAGATCGACAGCCTCGGGCGTGTTCCTGGCACTGTCCAGAAAGTGCAGCACCAGGATCGCGCCGGATTTCACATTCGCCAGCATCTCTTCTGCCAGCGCCTCGGCGTTCTCGGCAACATAGTCGTCGGGGGAATAGCTGCCCGCTACCGCGTAGGTGTAGCCGCAGTCAAACACCGTCTGCAGGCCGTTCTTGCCGACAGCCAGCGTGGGCTGGCGAAACAGCAGACTCAGAGAGGGCTTCCCGTCCTTGTCCGTCATATCGCCGACAACGCTCTCCAGCGTTTCATAGCAGAGCACGATGTCTTTCTCCAGCGCCGCGCGCTGCGCCTCGTCAAGCTCCTGATAGTTGTGGGGCTCGGGCTCGTTGGAAAGCGGCATGTGCGTGTGCGAGTGCGCCCCGATGGTGTGTCCGCCCGCCGCAATGGCGCGCAGAAGATTGGGATTGCTCGGGACAAAATTGCTCCGGACAAAGAAGGTACCGATCGCGTTGTGCTTCTCGAGCACTGTGAGCAGCTCGTCCACGATCCGGTCGCTGCCCCAGTCGTCAAAGGTCAGGAAAACGTAGTTCTCGTCGTTTTCCACAAGGCCGGTCGTGTCGAGCTTCCAGGCCTCTTCGTCGCTGAAGCCGGGGAAGAAGAGCGGCTGATTGACCCAGTCGCTGCCGATGTAGCCGTCGTGAATGATCTGAGAAATCTCCTCCGGCGTCTTGCCCGCAAGGTGGCCCGGATAGATTTTATCCCGCACCGCGTCGGGGATCTGCTCCTTCGCAACCGGATAGGCGTAGAGATGCTCGGTATCGCGCGCAAGGGCGTCGACCGGGAGAATGGGGTAGACGCACTTGTCGGCGATGACCCGCTCCACCAGCTCGCCAAGCACGGTATCGCTGTACTGGAAAAGTCCCATCTGAAAATGCACGATCTGACCGCGCTGCAGGGCTCTTTCGTTCGGGCCGAAGATTTCGGCCATCACGTCGGCCGCGTCCGTCATGCGGCTGGCGCTCTCGGGCACGGCCTCCTTCGTTTCGCTCACCACGCGAAATCCGCCGGACGCCGCTGCCTGCAGCAGCTCCGCGCTGCCGGTACCGAACGCGGGACGAATGAAGATCTCGTAATCCGCCCCGTATTTTTCCCGCAGCGCCTGTGCCTGGGTTTGAAGAACGCCGAGCAGCTGCTCCGCGCTCGTTTTTTCCGCAGGGCGGACGGAAATGCCGAGACTGTGACCTGCAAGGCGGATCGCCTCGATCTGATCGGGAAGCTGCGCCATCTCCTCTGCCGTGACAAAGAAGGTCGCGCGGCTGCCGGTTTTCTTCAGCGCGTCCAGGACGGACTGCAGCTCCTTCTCACTCTTGAGGCCGGAGAAGGTAAATACGCTTGCGCGCGCGGATGTGAAAAAGCGCCGAACGGCGGCGACGGGTTCGACCGGGGCGTTCGCATCCGGATCCGCAGCGGCAAGCTCCGCGGCGGCGTAAGGGGCGTAGGTACTGACCGGCTCCTCTTTCGCGTTGATGGTCAGGCCCTGCTTGTTGAAAAGCGGCCTTTTGTGAAAATACAGCCCCGCGCCGACAAAAACGCAGATCAGAACGATATAGGTCACTGTCAGCTTCAACTGTTTGTTTTTGATCCTCATGACAAATCCTTTCCAGAACAAGCGGCGTCAGGACGCGCCCAGAAATGCGCTGAGGCTATCCGATCCGCTGCCGCCGAGGCGAAACAGATCGAAGTGACTGTAGCCCATGCTCCGCAGGGTGTCCCGCCAGATCCCGAGGGTTTCGCCGTCAGCATACCATACGGTATATTTTTTGTCGTCGAACACGACGGCCTTCAGCGCTCCGCTGTCGGCGTCGCGCTTCGGCGTTTCTTTTTCCTGCGCCAGCCAATCCAGCGCGTCGCGCTCGGTCAGAGACTTCTGAACCTTGTTTCCGGCCCAGAGAAAACCGCCGGACGCAAAGGCCATGTGAACCTCGCCGGGAACAGCCTTCCAGCTCTCGCCGATCTCTTTGAGAAACGCGATATCCGCCTTCGGCCCGGGGCCGCTGTGATTGCCGTAGAGGTTGTAGCACATGCAGCTGTATACCGGCCCCTCGGGGAAGGCGGCATACTTTGGCGCGCGGCACTCCATCACCACGCGAAGCCCCACGCCCCGCGCATTGAGCGCCTGATACAATTCGCCGATGAATGTCGAGAAAGCCGACCAGAGCGCGCTGTCCGCCTTGATGTTTTCGTAGTCGATCTCAAGCCCATGCAGGCTGTAAGCATCGACCAGGCGAAGGAGCTTTTCAATATGCGCGCTGCGCGCTTCCGGCGTCAGGAGCTCCTGCGACAGAAGCTCCCGGGATTTCTGGACGATGCTGCCGTCTGCCGTCTTGATATCGTTGACGAGGGACAGCCAGACCGGCGTGCCCAGCTCGTTCATCCGGTCGAGCAGCTCTTTGGAGAGGGGAGGGAGAACCCAGTTCCCGTCCTCGTCGAACATGGCCTCAAAGCAAATCAGCGCTTCAAAGGCGTTCGGGAAAGCACGGGCCTCCTCCAGAGCGCTCTCCGCATCCCAGTAGGTCAGCCACGCAGAGCAGGCGTAATCGGAAGAGGGGATGGGCAGGGGAGCGTCATTCGCTTTCTTTTCGCAGCCGCTTAAGAGCGCGGCTGCCGCGATCAGTCCGGCTGTGACACGCCGGAATCTTCTTTTCAGTATTCCCATTGCAGATTCAGCCAGTGCAGCTTGTCAAGCAGTTTATCAAGAAACTTGCTGACGGGGCCGTCGCGGAAGATGGCGGGTATCGGCTCGGTGTAGTTATAGAGTGCGTTTCCGTCAAGATCCTTGATGCTCAGCTCCGAAAAGATGCCGTCATACACATCGTCGCTGAGGTTGGTCTGACTGAAGCGTTCGATCTGGCGGGACATGGCGGCCTCCAGAAACAGTCCGTTTCCCGCGCCGTCGGAGATCGCAAGAGCGTCCGCGACAAGCGCGTTATCCAGCCAGACAGAGATTTTTCCGTCTTCAAGGCGAATGCGAAGATCGCGCTTGCCCTCCTCGTCGATATCGAGGACGGGAATGTAGGGCTCGGCGCCGTCGGCAATACCGGGCGCCTTCATGGCATTCAGGCGCTCAAGCTCAGTGCGCGCCTCGGCAATGCGATCTTCATCGCGGTCGTTTTCGATGATGGTTTTCGCCAGGGCAATCTTTCCGTCCCGCTCTTCCTCCGGCACGGAGCAGAAGGGGCCGCCGTCAAAGGACAGCAGATCAAGCTCAAAAACAGGCTTCTCGTCCGTACCGTCCACAATGAAAAGGACGTTGTCCTTCAGACGGACGGTGACGCCGCCCAAACCGTTCTCATCGGTGCGCAGGCGGATATCCTGCTGCCCCACAAGGTTTCCGAGCAGGGAGACGGAAAGCTCGAAGTCCTGCGGAAGCTCACGCTTGAGGCGGATCATGCTCTCGCCGTAGGGCATGGTGGTCAGGACAAGCTTGCGGCTTTTGTATTCTGCCGCGCCGCTCAGGCGCGTCCAGTCGGCGGCCTTTTCCGCGCTTCCCAGCCGGAAGGACACATCGTGGCCGGTGTCGTCCCAGATGCGCATCATGAGGTGGTTCGGCGTGAAGTACTGGCGGGACTGGAGCCGGCTGAGATCATAGATGGAGGATTCGAGCGTGTTGAGGCAGGTTCCCTGACGGTTGAAGTTCATGGAAAAGATCTTTTCCATCATCTCATAGTTCTTCCGGCTCACCAGCGGATCGTTGCCGAAAGCGCCGGTATTGGAGTGCATCAGGATGTAGAGCCCCGGGACATAGCCGAGATCCTGCCGATACAGCTCCTCCATTTTTTCATAGTCCCAGGCAATGCGCTCTTCCATCTCCGCTTCACTCTCTGTGCGCAGGCGGTTCTCATCCCGCAGAAAGTCCATCAGGTAGTGGTTGTAGTCGCGCTTGAGGTAGCTGTGCACGTCCAGAAATTCGGCGGTGTTCAGATGGCCGAAGTAGTTTTCGAACCGGTCGAAAACGTTGATATAGCTCAGCCGGTAGCCGTTGGAGCCGCTTTCCCAGAACGTGGTGTTCTTAAGCCGCTTCATCTCGGCGGCGTTGATGTAAAGCCCCTCCTCGACGGAGGTGTTCTGCGCAAAGGTGCAGGCGGTGGCAATGTAGTTATACTTGGACAGGGCTGGCTGTGCAAGCCTTGTCGTGTCCATGATGCCGTCCTCGAAGATCAGCAGCAGGGCTTTCTCGGGCAGGGGAGCGCCGTTTTTGTAATAGTCGATCACATCCTGCTGGGAGATGGTCTGATACCCGGAGTCCTTCAAAGCCCGCATCTGCTCTTCGTAGGCGGCTTTTGTCACAAGCTTTCCGCCCTCGCGGTATGCGTCCGTCAGACCGTTATAGGAGACGGCGATAAAGTGCGCGCCGGAAGCGGTGGCTGCCGGACTGTAACCGTCGACGATCTCCCTGCTGCTGACCATCGTGCAGTCAAGCTCGGCGTCTGCGCCCAGTACGCGCTGTATGTAATGATATCTCGTCAGCGACCACACGACCCAGGTAAGCGCAGCGAGAATAATCACGATCTGCAGCAGGGTGCGCACAACCTTGAATATGTTTTTTCTCCGAAGCTGCGCGTCAGTCATGGCTCACCGCCTCCTCTGCTTTGGCTTTCGCCTGCGCTCTGGCCTTAGCCAGTGCTTCGGCCTTTGCCTCGGAACGCTTTTTGCCTTTTCCGCGCGTACCCCAGTCGTTGACCCAGAAGGTCACCCAGGCCCACATCATCTGCCACAGAAGGATGACTTCATAGTACAGGCAGAAGAGAAAACCGTAGAACCACAGGCTGCTCTTTTTCAAGATGAGCTGGGCAAAGCACATCATCAGCGCCATCATCAAAAGACCCACCAGGAAGGTGGTCGGGAAAACGTGATGAACGACCGGAACGTAGACCAGATTGTACAGGACAATGATCGGCGCAATGAGCGGGACAAGCACGCCGAGATAGAAGGTCAGGGCCATAAAAGGCTCTTTTTTCCACATGAAGGTGCATGCGCGCAGCGACTCACGCAGCCAGGAGCGTTTCCAGCGCATCTGCTGCCGCAGAAACTGCTTCTGGCGGGTCGGCACGATGGTCGAACAGATCGCGTGATCCTGATAGCCGGTTCGATAATGCTCGACAACGTAGTTGGTGAGACTTCTGTCGTCACCGAAGGTGGCCTTCTGCCCCATGAACTGCTGGTTGATCCATTTGTCAAACACCTCGCGTACCACCGAGAGACGGTAGCAGGACAGGGGGCCGCTCAGACACATGACGGAGTCAAAATACGCCTCCGCCGCTTTCATGATGCGGAAGGAGATGTAGTAGCGCACGGCCTGCATCTTCGTCAGCCAGTTGGTGTAGGTGTTGGCAACGTCCGTCCTTCCGGCGACGCCGCCCATCTGCGGATCCTTCATCGGCTGAACCAGCGTGCGGATCGCGTTCGGGTAGAGAAAGCTGTCAGAGTCGACGAAGACGATCAGCTCCGTGCGGGCGTTGCGGATACCGATGCCCATGGCTTCGCGCTTGCCCTGGTTGTAATTTTGCAGGAAGACGCGGACGCGGTTTTCAATGTCATACTGCGGACCTTCAGCGCACATATCGCGCACGGTCTGCTTGATGACCTCAACGGAATTATCGGCCGAGCCGTCGTCCACGATGATGATATCCAGCTTGTCGACGGGATAATCCTGGTCGACACAGCGCAGGATCGTTTCGCGAATCCAGGTCTCCTCGTTAAAGCAGGGGATGACGATCGTAACGCTCGGCGTATAGTCCGGGTCTGTGGGCGTGGGCTTGTACAGAGCGCCGAAGAAATAACGGGTCAGCAGAAACAGCGCCGTCATGATGCTGTAGCCGTACAGCCACGGATTGGAGCCGAAATGCCGGACGCTGTCCACACGCATCAGCAGAATGACCGTGGTGCAGAGCATCAGAAAGATCGCCGCGATGTCGAACAGAACATGGTCGGTGCGCCTGCGATATTCATAGAGGGGATGTGCAAACTCGATCGCCGCGCAGTGCTTGCTTTCAATGACACGGACTACCTTGGCCTTCAAGCGCCGATAGACGAGCTCCGTCCCTTCCTGAAGCGTGCCCTCCTTCAGACGGAAGCTCAGCTTGATGTCCTTGCCGTCGAGTGCGTTGATGTTGAAGTAATCCGGCAGCGAGACCAGCATGCCCGTCTGGGACATGTTCACCGTTGTGCCGTGTATCACGATATCCTCGCACCGTATAGTGACGTTGACCGTGACCTCATATCGCTGCCCGGCGAACGTCGCATACTCCGGGCGCGCCTCTCCCTCGTGGTTATTCCGGCGGCTGGTGTTGCTGCGCCTGCCGCTGGGATCCGGCACATTCGGGAAAAGGCGGCGATCCTTCGTCTCCAGCAGGATATGATCCTCCGGGATTTTATGCTTTTTTGCTTTCGTTGTCATGCCGGATAATTCTCCCTGATATAGTCTAAAAGCGCGGCGCAGCCTGCGTCATTCAGATGGCTGCCGTGGGAGGCCAGATCCAGACAGTAGTCCGCCCGGAGCTGTCCGGCCTCGTCGCGCACCGCTGCGGCCGCATCCACAAAGTCAAAACCATACATCATACACATGCCGCAAAGCTTCAGATTGAGCGCAAAGCGGTTCCTGTTCGGCACTCCGGCGTATCCCTCCACCTTCGGGAGAACCGACATCACGACAATGCGAATATCCGGATTTGCGTCCAGAATCTCTTTCATCAGCAGGCGGTATTTGGCGAGATAGGCGTCGCGCTTGGAAGCGTTCGCGTTGGAAAAGCCGAGGCAGAGCCACACGGATTTCGCGTCTGCTTTCGCAAGGCGCTGCGGGAGATTGCCGATCTCCGTCTCGCCGTCCAGCAGCTTTTCGACAGAAAGCTGGTTTTCGGTCAGAAACTGTGCGCCATCCAGGTATCCGGGATCGGATTGACGCTGCCATTCGACATAGGAGCGCAGCCCATCCATGACAACGTCCCCGACGAAGACAGCCCCGTCAAAGGCGCGGGGGCCTGCCCTGCGGCTCTGACCCGCGCGCAGCGGCTCTGCCGTTGTGGGGGTCGCGTAGTTATCCGGATTCAAAAGGCGCTGCTCGTCTTCTGTCAGCTCCCGCTGCTTTTGAAGGATCAAGCGCTCCTCATCCTGCAGCGATGCAGGATCTGTAAAGCGGTAGCCGTCAGCCTTGAGCGCGTCAATAAGCCATCCCAGCATTTCGGGGATGAGCGCGTACTGCTCTTCGCCGCTGCCCCAGTCCCAGCGGACGCCGGGCCCCGGGTCGATCGCGGGGCGCTCGTCAAGCTTCTCACCGGCGTCGCCGAACTCATCCGCGTCCAGCTCCTGTCCGAGCTTGAAGGAGAGGATGCTGCCGCGCAGAACGCTCATCGCGTAGACCTCCGCCTCCTCTTGCGTGCGGAAGCTCTTGTGGTTGAGATACCCAGTCGGCTCGACTGCGGCATTAAGCCCTGCGCCGGTGACCGCGCGCAGAACGCTCTCCGTATATTTTGTGCCGTTGCAGCGTATCAGCGCGGGGCGTTTGCCGCAGGCGGCCTCGATCTCTTTCTGCGCCATCTCAAACCGGCGCATATTCTCATAGGGCGAGAGCTCTTCCAGATGCTTTGCGCCGCTCATGCCGTAGCTGCCGATCGCAAAGCCCTGCGCGGCAAGCTTCTGCAAAACCTTGGGATTCTCGTTGGCGGTGATGCCCGAGAGGAAGAACGTCGCGGGCACATCCCGGCTTTTCAGAACCTCGGCAACGGCGTCCATGCTGTCGCTGTCGCTAAAGCCCTCAAAAATGAGGCTCACGACCTTGCGGTCTGTCTCGACGCCCTGCAGCAGCCGGGCAGGCGCCGCCGTGACCGCAGGCTCGGGTGTCGGCGTCCATGACTGTACATTCGCCTGTGGCGCCGAAGCCCTGATGCCTGCGCATCCCGGGAGCGAGAGCAGCAGACTCAGAAGAAGCGCCAGTCCTATCCTTCTTTTGAAAGCCATTACCATTTCTCCTGAATGAATTCGGGGTCTTCACTTTCGTCTTCGGTTTCGATCAGGCGGAGCATGCGCACGGACTGATCCAGATCGCTCTGCAGTGTGCCGAAGCGCTCCTCCAGATTCTGGCGGAAGCCCATGGTGTTGAAGTAAGCCGCGCGCACAGCCGCAAGGGCGCGGGAGCGCATGGCCTCGGCGTCGTCGATCATCTGCTTGCTCGTGTTCGTCGCAGCCTGCAGGATCTGCTCGGCGCGCTTATTCGCTTCCCCGATGGGATCCTCATGGAGAAGACGATCCTTTTCGTCCAGCTCTCTGCGCTGCAGGGCAAGGCGCTTGTTGAGAAGGGCGGTCTGGGAATTGGCAAGATCCAGCTCCGTGCGGATCTCATCCACCTCGCCCAGAAGTCTTTCCAGATCCTTGCGGAGCTTCTGCGCTTCCTCTCTGCGCGTCAGACACTCTTTCCCAAGCCCGCGGTTCAGCTCCTTCTGACGGGTGCTTTCCTCCTGCAGACGGGCATTCTCGGCCTGCAGGCGCGTCAGCGTTTCCTGCACTCTGCCCATTTCTGCCGTGAGCTCTTCGGCAGCGCTGCTTGCGGCGTTCACGCGCTCGGTTTCCTCGGCGCGCTCTTCCTCCACTTTCTTCAGGTAGCTCTCCACATCGTCGAGAACCCTGTCCACATCTGCCGCTTTATAATTGCCGAAAAAGGTCTTTTCAAGCTGACTTCGGTTGATTTCCATGTCGTTGCCTCCTTACTGCAGCAGATACTGCAGGAAACCTGTCTCATATACGCAGAAGCCGAAGGCTGCTGTGGTGACAAGAAACAAAACCGTATTCAGAAAGGACAGTCCGACCGAGCGCGGCTCGTCCTCCTCGTCCGGCAGCTCCACTTCCTGCACAACGTGACCGCTGCGCTCTTCATTCGGCGTCCAGTATGAAGTGCGCACCGGATCCAAAAAGGTATCGGGCGTCTTCGACGCGCTGTCTTCGGAAGGGGAGGGGGAAGCAGGCGCTGTTTCGGGCGGCGCGGCCTCTGCGGGCCGGATGGCGTCCTCCGCTTGAAGCGGTGCAGGCTCCGGACACAAAGCCGGGATCTCCGCCTCCACTGTAGCCGCTTCGGCAGCGGGCTCTGCCTGTTCCTCCGGTTCCGCCTGCGCCTCTTCGCTCTCGGCCGCCGGCATCTCTGCAGCGGGCTCTTCCGTCTCGGGCGCGGCGCCTTCCTCCTCGGAGGACTCCTGACCCGCAAGATACTCTCTCAGCTTCCGGGCGTTCTGTCCTGCCTGGCTGTAGACAAGACAGACCTGAGCCCGAAGATAATATTCAAGGCGGCGCGGCGGCTCTTTTTCAGCATATTTTCTCCGAAAATCCGCCAGGACGGCGTCCGTGAGGAGCTGTGCGCTCTGAGTGTTTGAACACCACTTTTCCGCTTCCTTTTCGACAGTGTCCCGCCATTGACTGCTGAACGCCTCAAAGCGTCCGCGGTCGGAAAGACCGGCTTGCTTGCTCATCTGCTGTTCCCCTCTTTATAGTCTCCACCAAAGAATATCGCTCTGCTTCAGCGCGGCGATATCGAACATGCCCTTGACGTCGATCAGGATTTTCGTGTCCCTGTCCCCGTAAAGGCGCTGCAGACCCTCCACGCCGAGAGCTGCAAATTCTCTGTGCGCCACGGCTGCGATCACGCAGTCCGCGTCCCGGATCTCCTCCAGGGGCGTCAATGTTCGGCCGTAGGCTTTGTACGCCTCGTCGGGGCTTGCCCAGGGGTCGACCACTGCCGACTCGATCCCGAGCTTTTGCAGTTCGTCAAGAATATCCGCGACCCGGCTGTTGCGCACATCCGGGCAGTTTTCCTTAAAAGTCAGCCCAAGCGTAACGACGCGGCATTTCCTCGGCGCAAGACCGGCCTCCACCATCTTGTCAACGGCTTTGCGCGCGACAAAGGCCGCCATACCGTCGTTGACGATGCGGCCGTTGAGGATGATCTGGCTGTGATAGCCGAGCATTTCCGCCTCGTATGTAAAATAGTAGGGATCAACGCCGATGCAGTGGCCGCCCACGAGACCGGGGGTGAAACCGAGGGCGTTCCACTTGGTGTTCATGCCGTCGATCACCTCGCGCGTGTCGATGCCCATGCGGTCGAAGACCATGGCAAGCTCGTTCATAAAGGCGATGTTGATATCGCGCTGGCTGTTCTCGACGACCTTCACGGCCTCAGCGGTTTTGATGCTGCTGACGGGGAAGGTACCGGCGGCGATGACAATATCGTATACCTGCCGGATGATGCGGCAGCTCTCCTCGTCCATGCCGGAGACGATCTTGCGGATCGTGGTCAGAGTATGCACCTTGTCGCCGGGGTTGATGCGCTCTGGGCTGTAGCCAACCTTGAAATCCGTCCCGCACTTGAGCCCGGACTCCGCCTCCAGGATCGGGATGCACACGTCCTCGGTCACGCCGGGGTAGACGGTCGATTCGTATACGACGATGGAGCCGGGGGTCAGGTTGCGCCCGACGATGGCGGAGGCGTTGCGCACCGGGAACAGATCCGGCGTGTGGTCGGTGTTGATGGGCGTCGGCACGGCGATGATGTGAAATTTGGCCTCGCGCAGCCTTGTCTCGTCGGAGGTAAACTCCACCGTGGTGTTGCGGATGGCCTCGTCGCCCACCTCGCGGGTGGGATCGATCCCGGCCTTGTACTGCCGAATGCGCGCCTCGTGATGGTTAAAGCCGATCACACGCACATGCTTTGCAAATTCCACGGCCAGCGGCATCCCGACGTATCCGAGCCCGACGACGGACAGGCTGGCCTCTTTTTTTATAAGGCGGTCGAAAAGACTGTCAAAAACATTGTCTCTCATATCTTTGCTCCTGTTAACGCTTGTGAGATTGAAAAGCATAATTTGCCACCAATACCATCACATTACAATATATCTATTTACGATTTCTGTCAAGGAATAATCTGTTCTCAAATAAGAATATGCCGGAAGTGACGGATTGTACAAGAGGGTTGTTGACTTAATCCCAAAGCAAAGCTATAATATCGACATATCCTGTAAAAAGAGTGGTGTGGTCAATTTGCAGCCCGATGAGAAGGAAATCCGCGAAAAGCTCTCCTATATCTGCAAGCAGTTTCGTATACCCGGAGAGCTGATCCTGTACCGGCTGATTCCCAACGGACATATCAATACAGCCTATTATGTCGCACTTTATGACGGGAAAGAGGTTCGGCAGTTCCTTGTGCAGAAGGTTAACTGGTACGTGTTCAAGGAACCGGTCAGCATGATGCACAACATCGACCTCATTACCCGCCATATCATGCAGAAGGAAAAAACACTGGAGCGCCGCCGCAGACTCCATTTCCACCATACCGACGAGGGACACAACTACCTCATCCTCGGCGAGGGTGAGAACAGGGAGTTCTGGCGCTTATATAATTTCGTCGAGAACTCCGTCTGCTTCGAGACGGCAGAGGGGAAGCCCGACGTCCTGCGTATGTCCGGCAAGGCCTTCGGCAAGTTCGTGCGCCAGCTCCAGGATTTTGACGCTGCCCAGCTGGTGGAATCCATCCCGCATTTTCACGATACGCGCTATCGTATGAATACCTTCTTCCGCGTCGTGGAAGCCGATCCCCTCGGCCGCGCCAAGGACGCGGAAGAGGAGATCGAACTGATCAAAGCCAACCGGGATTTCGCCTGCACCCTCTGCGAGAAAATCGACGCCGGGGAGCTGCCGATCCGTGTGACACACAACGACACCAAGACCAACAATATCCTTTTTGACCGCGATACCCTTGACCCGCTTGTGGTCATTGACCTGGATACCTGCATGCCGGGCCTGGCATGTTACGACTTTGGCGATACCATCCGTTTTGCGGCCTGCACCGCCGAAGAAGACGAACGGGACACAAGCCGCATGAAGCTGGATCTGAAGCTCTTCCGCGCCTATGCCGAAGGGTATATCAGCCAGCTCGGCGACGTGCTCACGCCGGCGGAGCTTGATAGCCTGCCAACCGGCGCTGCGGTAATCACGCTGGAGCTCGCTTCGCGTTTCCTGTGCGATTACCTGGAAGGGGATAAGTACTTCCGTATTGATTACCCGGAGCACAATCTCATTCGTGCCAGAGCGCAGCTGGCCCTGTTCCGGGATATGATGGCACATATGGACGATATGCGCGCAATCGTCAGAGAACTGAGCTGAACGATCACGCCCGCCGCGTCTGCAAACGCGGCGGGTATCAGGGTTCTTTGCCTGCCACAGCACAGGGCAGAGGAAGAATCTGACAGGTTTTTTGCTTTTCTGAAAAAAAGGCTTGACAAATCGCTTTCCGTTTGCTATTATAACTAAGCGCTCAGGGGTCAGGTTGATGACCGAATCACGGGCGATGCCGGTAAGATGCTGGTGTAGCTCAGTCGGTAGAGCAGCTGATTTGTAATCAGCAGGTCGGGGGTTCGAGTCCGTCCACCAGCTCCAATCGGCGCAATTGAATATGGGGGAATTCCCGAGTGGCCAAAGGGGACAGACTGTAAATCTGCTGGCAATGCCTTCGGTGGTTCGAATCCACCTTCCCCCACCAAACCGGTACTTGAAAAAGTACCGGTTTTTCTTTGCTTTGGCACAAAATCCACTATGTTTTGCCCCAAAAAGTGACCAGATTTAGAACCCCATTTTGACCTGACCCTTATTTTGACCCTTTATAGAATTTAATTAGGTGATACATAGTGGACCAATTGGCACAAAATCGCACATAAATGAATGAAAAAAGTTTCAAGATTCGGCGTTTAAAGATTTAATAAATTGCTCCATTCGGTTCGCACTTTCTCTTTTCATGCCCGGCGTAGCGTGTGCATAAGTACTCAAAGTGAAGGACGCAGTGGCATGTCCAAGATTCTCTTGGACGGTTTTGATATCGTCTCCGGCCTTCAGGCTGTTTACGGCATAGGTGTGGCGCAGATCGTGAAAACGGAGGCTTGTCAAACCGACACTGGCCATGACTTTCTTGAAGTTCATGTACAGAGTCTTGTTGTTGATGTAGCGGCCAAGTTCATTGGTAAAAACAAGATTGCTGGAATTATCCCAGAGTGAACCGGCTTCCAGCGCCCATTGTTTCTGGAGGCGCTGCTGCTTGCGAAGGGCATCCATGACATCTGTTGCAACTGTAAGAACACGAATCTTATCGTTCTTCAAACTACTGAATCGGAATTCTGTATCACCCTTTACCCGATTGTGCTGTTTGTTGATCAGGAGCGTGTTGTTCTCAAAGTTTACACAATCCCATGTCAGGCCCAAAACCTCTCCTTGACGCAGACCGGTAAAAGCAGTTACAAAAAGAACAAGCTCATATCGAGTGCCCTTGATTGCCTGGAGGAATGATACCATGTCATTGTCTTCCATTGCTTTGATCTGCTTTTTTTCAACGCGTGGGACAATGACGGCTTCAAGGGGATTCTCTTTCAGATAACCCAACTTTTTTGCCTGTTCCACGGCACGATGCAAAACGCCGTGGATGTTTTTTACAGATTTGGGGGAGAGACCCTTCTCGCGAATTAGCATGTTGTATACTCTCTGAACCATATGTGGGGCCAGCTTCATCAATTGGATATCGCCGAGATAGGGCTTGATATGAACGCGGACATGTTCCTCGTATGCGCTGTATGTTGCTGGTTTAACATTACCGGTATAATCCTGCAGCCAAATATCCATCCAAGTTCCAAGTTTCATCGTATTTGGCTCAATATAGCTGCCATCGTCAATTTCTGTTACAATCTGGCTGATTTTTTGCCGAACCTCTTTTTGGTTCTTTCCGTAGACAGATTTTTGAATTTGTTTACCTGTCTTCGCGTCAAATCCAATGGAGTAACGGCCTTCCCAACGTCCGTCCGAGCGCTTACGCAGAGTTCCCGCACCTTTTGCGCTTTTTCTATTTGTAGACAATGTTTCCTCACTTTCTTCAGGAGTAGAACCGGTATCAGTCATTTCCAGTTCTACTCCTATTATACTCCAAAGACCTCAAAAACGCATCATGATTCGACAGTTTTTTACACTGAGGAATTGTTGATCCAAACGATGAACTTATCCCGCGGGACAAGCAAACGTTTTCCGATGTGTAAAGTAGGAAAGTCCTCTCTGTGGAACAGGAGGTAAGCATTGGTACGAGAAATACCCAATACCGCTGCCACATCATCGGCGCATAAAGCTAAGGGAAGTTCATCATAGTTATTGTATTTTTTCATACATATGCCTCCATAAAAACAGACTCACCTCCGCCTGCGGCTGACAGGTCCATAGATTTTCATCTCCCCGCCTTCTTCATGGCCGGGCCGCGAGTTACGGAAGTCTCATTATCCCCGAAGCTGTCATGGCGCAGAGAGGTGCCGCCTGTCTTTTTCTGCCGCTTATCGTTTGCCGTACGAATCAGCGACCGCTGTCGGCTTCGGGACTGTGGAGGTGAGCGAGTATTCAGTTTTCAAGGTGCATCTTCATAAGGAAGCCTTCACTTATAAAAAGCCTTTGAAAACTGAAAATCTCACGGTTATTTTTGTAGAATTATGTTTTAGATAGAAAAATATCTGATTTTCTTTATTAAGTGTATAAGAAGCTCCTGACGGAGATCCTCGTTGATATCCCCGTCCGTTACGCTCAAGCTATCAATCAGTGGCCGATACATAAGAAACAGTTGAACCAGAGCATCATTGTTCCCTGAGACTGCGGCTGAAAGGATTTCTCTGAATGCTCTGTTATCCTGATCAGATGCTTTCATTCTTGGAAAGCGCCGCCCGAAGCTCCTGAAGGATCCTATATTTGATGCTATAGAGCTGGCGCGTACCTTTACAGTATCCCATCTTAGAGATTTCTGAGGGCTTCAACTGATACACGTAAAGCAAAATCAGGAGCTTTCGATACTGAGGATACAATTGATGATACGCAAAGCATAAATCCGCGTCCTCAAAACAGAAATCAGTTTCACGGATTTCAGGTTCCGGAAAGAATGGCAGAGAGGTCTCGGGAAGAACGTCAAGAGATACAACGATATACGGTGCCTGCATCCTTGCCAGATATTTGTTTCG
>Ga0247608_10002927_pt1 | contig 20484 bp, 17 predicted proteins | sample 176DNAGHGlowgp2_FD_193490 | JGI IMG/M metagenome (GOLD analysis project Ga0247608, IMG submission 193490) | Sheep rumen microbial communities from Palmerston North, Manawatu-Wanganui, New Zealand - 1766 DNA GHGlow gp2 | ecosystem: Host-associated > Mammals > Digestive system > Stomach > Rumen ...
CATCAGTATCACCTATTACCCATCCAACCTGGGAATTATCAATTACTGCCCCACATAATTGATCAACCTGATACTCCGTCCAATAGCTATTCTTTTGCAGCCTTGCTATTAGGCTGTGGGTTGTCTGAAAATTTGGGCTTTCCTGTAATTGCTCTATAAGCTCATCCCACTCATCTTTATCCTCGGGCACACCAACCTCACTAAGTTCAATAATACCAAACCGCTCTGGTTCAGAATGGGGTGCCCTCTGCCCAAAAGGGATGTCATCAATCACTGGATCATTACTTTGAGGAAGCGGGTAAGCATCATGTATTTTTACAATGCTATCATTTGGAAATGCTTCACCACATACAATCGCATGCTGTTTCTCCAAAGCACTCATTTGCAAGTAAAAAGCATCGTTGGATATTCTAAGAACTCCCCTTAGAAACTCCATGTCCCGCTTACTGGTAATCTTATGCATAATCACAGAGTTGCACTGGCTGACGATCTCATATGACAACATCGATGGAACCTGTGATGATATTACTAATCCGATACCAAACTTTCGCCCCTCGCGCGATAGTTTGTCAATGTAATAGTTCCCAAGTTTAGTCTCATTGAGATCAGCGTTAATATATCTATGTGCCTCTTCCAGCACCAAATTCAAATGTGTCGGATCAGGTACTTCTTCTTTTTTCTGCTCCACTTTATACTGGTAGATCGTTTTAAACAGAAGATACAGTACGATGTCGAGCGCATCTATGGAAACCTGCAAGTCAAGAATATGAACCTTCTTGTCAGATTTCAGAATTCTTCTTAGAGTATTTTCTTCATCTGAATTGATAACTGCCATAAGTTCAGCATCATCAAGTATGGATTCGACACGAAGGAATAACGTTTGAAGGTATTGCATGAGCTGATTCTTATTAAAATCGCTTACTTTGCTTTTTTCGACCCATGCACTTAGTTGTCTCGGCAATTCCTTCAAATCCCACTTTTGGCTTCCACGATTTGATAAAACGGAAATGCTGTCTCGAATCGCGGGAAATTGTGTGGCTTCCGAAGTTCGGAAAAGTCTACCATATTCCGCTATGTTCAGAATCGCATGGTTGAATCGAAGCGTGTCAAATTCGTAGTATTCGTATTCTTCTTTGTGAAAAGCCGTTCGATACTCACCATTCACATCAAGAATAATGAATTTGATATCCTTCTCAGGATTCTCCCTGATATACTTCTGAATGATAGAAACAACTGTACAGGTTTTACCACTTCCTGTATTGCCATACACTCCGAGATGCTTTCCAAAGAGAACATTAGGGTTGTATCCAACAGCTACACTGCTATCATAAATATACGTTCCGATCGTTGATGGAGCTGTCTTTTCTGTAGGTGCAAAGATATGCTCCAGTATCTTGTTCCACAGTTTAAAAACCTGTTCGCCAACTAACGGATACGTGTTAGTGCCAAACGTGAACTTTTCCGTAATTTCATCATAAATGCCACTGATAGATGAGGATACGAAAATGTCTACATCACTATCGTAAATCTCCTCAACAGTCATTACAAGCAGACGTCCATCTACAAGCCTAGTTCCCACTATCGATCCGATTGAAATGTAGCTTGTTATAAAGCCCTCAACTCCAATGTGGTTGATGGCAGCCGGAACCGTCACGCGAATCAATACCTTAGCACCTGTTATTTTTGTAATTCTTCCGATCTCATTTACCTGCATGTCCCACCAACACTTTCTGGAGAAGCTCTATTGCCTTCTCCTGGTCAGTTTTTTCAGGAGTCGCAGGAAGGATATACTTCACAAAGGTCTTATAATCTGCCAGTACTTTGCCAGTCAGAATATTAATATTAGGCATGCTATCAGAAAGACGCTTCAGTTGATCGATGAACTCACCCTGCTCATCGGGGTTATAGAGGAAGAAATAAAAAATATTGTTGGGATTCTCTAAAGCTTTGAACAGGATCTCATTGATATGGTCATCACCGTACTTATAGCCAAGGACGATCACAACATTCTTTCCGGTTTCCATTTCATCCAGCATATGCCGCATGAGTTCACTATATGGAGTGCTATACGTTTGGTACAGCTTGTGAGACGTAGGATAAATCAGTACTGGAGCTGTATCATCAATTTTGACCTTTCCGTCTTTAAACTTTGGCTGGTACTCCTTAACTTTCCCATCTTCCACAATCCAGTTTACAGAACCGTGGATCTTGATCAGGCCAGTTTTGTCTTTACCCTGTAATGTTCTTGGATTGAAAACACGATTTACAAAGCCAGAAAACCCATCCCTATATTCTATTGCCAGTTTATCGAGAGAATACTCAAAGGCCAAATCGTAGTTCGGTGTGTATATGTCCGTTCTCGTGAGGCATCCGAATGTACGAAGTTTCAGAAGGAACATCTCATGGAGAGACAACTTACGATAGTCAACGGAATTAACAAAGCTATCGATCAACACACCTTTTATCTCATCAATCAGATTACTGACAAGGTTTTCTCTGGCTTCATCCTTCACAAGATTATAGTAGGACCTCACAATAATTAGAGCATTGAGTTGATCTTCAATTCCCAGGAGTTTTCCCACTTCATCAATTATGGGGGAAAGATCAGCATACTTTGCCTTATAATCCTCCAGCTTGAATTTCCGTGTGTCCTGGGAACCAGCGTAAATGGATGCACCATTACCGAATAGGAATAGCACATCATCAAGTTTCATGTGCTCGGCAAGCTTAAGCCGAAGGTCAGAGAATGCTACCAGAAGGTCTTCTGCGGGCAGATGTGTATCGGCGATCACATTACCATCTTTATCCTTTTCTGGTTGAAGAAGCGTAAGGAGTTCTTCTTCAGATTTAATCTGCTGTTCTTCATTAAGCTTGTTGTTCAGTTTATTGATAATGAAGTTGCTGTCAAAAATCATTTCTGTTAGACCTCCTTTCCCAGTTCCTTACTTTCCCAGTATGGATTCCCCTCCATAGCCGGACGAACAGCAAAGCTTTTTCCTCTAGCAAAGCAAAGCGTGGTAAAGATACTGGGGCAGTTGATTGGACTGTACTGTCCATACAGCAGGCATAGCTATATCTGACTATGTTTTCAGCACTCCCGGAGTTGAACCGGAATTATGACCCTCGTACTGATATTTACCCCAGAGCTGTATATCAAGCTCTATGGTAAGATGGCTTTACAATCTCCAGAACCTCATACCAGATGCCTTCAGCTCATCCATCCGATAAAGGCTCTTTACATCAATAAGTACTTTTTCCTCATCCTTCAGATCGTCTCTAAAGAACTTCTTTATTTGAGCCATCGACAGACTTCTGAACTCCTTATGGCCTACAGCCACGATAATACAATCCGCATCCTTGACTTCTTCGAATGGGATAAGATCAACACCATACTCATGCTTGGCAATCTCAGGATCAGCCCATGGGTCAGTAACTTGCGGAATAATCTCATATTCTTCCAGACGCTTAATGATGTCATTTACCTTGCTGTTTCTGGTATCGGGACAATTTTCTTTGAATGTAATGCCCAGAATTACAACCTTAGCTTTTTTCGGTGCCTGCCCCGCCTCTATCATCTGTTTGATCGCAGCATCAGCCACAAAAGCTCCCATAGAGTCATTGACCTTTCGGCCATTGAGGATTATCTGACTGTGATAACCCAGGCGCTCTGCAACATTTGTAAGGTAATATGGATCGACGCCAATGCAGTGCCCACCTACCAGGCCGGGTTTGAATCCCAGTGCGTTCCACTTGGTGTTCATTCCCGTAAGCACTTCATCTGTATCAATACCCATCCGGTCACAGATCATAGCGATCTCATTCATGAAGGCGATATTGATATCACGCTGACTATTCTCTATTACCTTAACGGCTTCTGCCGTCTTGATATCGGATACACGGAATGTACCTGCCTTGATGACAATGTCATAAATCTTCTGGATAACCTCAGCAGATTCCTCATCCATGCCCGAGACAATCTTCCTTATGCTTGTAAGAGTATGTACACGGTCGCCGGGATTGATACGTTCAGGGCTGTAACCGATTTTGAAATCGACTCCACACTTGAGCCCGCTCTCTTTCTCCAAAATTGGAATGCAGATGTCTTCAGTAACGCCTGGATAAACCGTACTCTCATAGACCACAATCGTTCCCGGAACCATGTTACGCCCTACAATTCGGCTTGCATTCTCAACTGGACCGAGATCCGGATTGTTGTCCTCCTTAACCGGGGTAGGCACGGCGACGATAATAAACTTAGCCTCAGCCAGTCTCTTCTCATCGCTCGTGAAATCCACCGTCGTTTTGCTAATAACTTCGTTACCGACTTCATTCGTAGGATCAATCCCACTCTTGTACTGTTGGATACGATGTTCATTGTGGTTGAATCCGATAACCTTCACATGCTTTGCAAACTCAACCGCGATGGGCATACCAACATATCCAAGGCCTACGAGTGCCAGTTTTTCTTCGCCTCTGATGAGGCGGTCGTACAAATCAGAATAGGTTACCACTTATGGGAATCCTTTCATTCATAGAATTTTGCTGTTTCCAGCTATGCTATGGGGAAAGGGGCTTTGCTAATGCGGTCCCATACCGCCAGTTTATTACAGTCTCCAGAACCTCATGCCGGATGCCTTCAATTCATCCATACGATAGAGACTCTTTACATCAATCAATACCTTCTCTTCGTCCGGTACTTCAGGTTTGAACAAATCCTTGAGTTGCATGGTAGACATGGAACGATACTCATTGTGGCCAACGGCTACAATCACGCAGTCTGCTTTCGGAATGTCCTCAAACGGTATCACATCCACGCCGTATTCCTGCTTCGCCACAGCAACATCAGCCCAGCCATCAGTCACTACGGGATTGATCTCGTATTCCTTCAGGCGGTTGATAATGTCAACAACCTTGCTGTTACGGGTATCAGGGCAATTCTCTTTAAAGGTAATACCGAGAATTACAACAGTGGCCCTTTTCGGTGCAAGGCCAGCTTCAATCATCTGCTTGATCGCGGCATCAGCGACGAAAGCGCCCATACTGTCATTGACCTTACGGCCATTGAGGATGATTTGGCTGTGGTAGCCGAGCTTCTCCGCAGCATTGGTCAGATAATACGGGTCGATACCAATGCAGTGACCGCCAACCAGACCTGGTTTGAAACCGAGAGCATTCCATTTGGTGTTCATACCGGCGAGAACTTCATCCGTGTCAATATGCATCCGATCGCAAATCATAGCAATTTCGTTCATGAAGGCGATATTGATATCACGCTGGCTGTTCTCGACAACCTTGACAGCCTCCGCAGTCTTGATATCAGAAACCGGGAATGTCCCCGCCTTAATCACGATATCATAGACCTTTTTAATCTCACGAGCAGACTCTTCATCCATACCGGAGACGATCTTCCGAATGCTAGTCAGTGTATGTACGCGATCACCGGGATTGATACGCTCAGGGCTATACCCAATCTTCCAGTCTACGCCGCACTTGAGGCCAGACTCTTTTTCAATAATCGGCACACAGATATCTTCGGTAACACCGGGATAAACTGTGGACTCAAAAACGACAATAGAGCCTGGTGTAAGGTTCTGGCCAACTGTCCGGGATGCCCCTTCAACTGGGCGTAAATCAGGCGTAGTATCGTCATTCACAGGCGTAGGAACCGCCACGATGATGAACCTTGCTTCCTTGAGTCTCGTAGGATCAGCTGTGAAATCCACCGTTGTGTTCTTGATAGCTTCGCCTACCTCGTTGGTCGCATCAATACCATTCCGGTATTCATTAACTCTTTTCTCGTTTATATCAAAGCCAATGACCTGCACATGCTTTGCAAATTCGACAGCTATCGGCATGCCGACATACCCCAGACCAACAAGCGCCAGCTTTTCTTTGCCTGAAATGAGGCCTTGATAGATGTTATTGAATTCCATTTTCTTTCTTACTCCTTCGTTTTTTCAGTTACTTCGGTCGGCATAATACCAGCCTACAAATCACAGCGGGCGCATCGGGAGACACAGCGTCCTGAGTTCTGATGGACATCCGTACAAAATATGTTTTTCAGAGCTTTCTCTTTTCTGTAGAATTACAGTCCACTCTACAATCGAGGCAGCATCTGGAGCACAGGGAATTAAAGAGCTTTTTTAATCTCCGCAACAACAAAGTCAATCTCATCCTTTGTCTTGTAAGGATCAAGAGGCAGACTAAGAACTGTAGAGCAGAGCTTCTCTGTCACAGGGCAGTCAGCGAAAGCAGAATCTGTTCCTGCAAATGCACCTTGCTTGTGCATTGGCTTTGCGTAGTAAACCATGGATGGAATTCCCGCTGCTTTCAGCTTTGCCTGGAGTTCTTTACGATCCACTCTATCCGGAAGCTGTACTGTGTATTGAGCCCATGAGCTGTAGAAGCCTTCTGCAATGACCGGCAGCAGCAGTCCTGTATCTTTAAGCCCCTCTGTGTACCAGCCAGCAACCTTGTTCACATCGGCAAGTTCATAGTCAACAAATGCCTTAAACTTCGGAAGCAGGATCGCGGCTTGAATCGTATCAAGGCGGCTGTTCTTGCCAAGACGAATATTGTTATATTTTGCATTCGGATCATTGGGATTGCTGGTATCCTTACCATGAACGCAGATAGAGCGAATCAGATCTGCCCACTCATCATTGTCAGTAAAGATTGCACCGCCATCTCCGTAACAGCCCAGCGGTTTTGCCGGGAAGAAGGACGTGGTGGAGATGTCACCAAAGGAGCATGCTAACTTTCCGTTAATTTTTCCGCCAAATCCCTGCGCTCCATCTTCAAGAAGGAGGAGATCGTACTTTTCACAGACAGCCTTAATTGCAGGATAATCTGCAGGAAGGCCAAACAGGTCAACAGCTACAACGGCTTTAGCCTTGTACTTGCCTTCAGCAATGACCTTCTTAACAGACTCTTCCAGCTTTATGGGATCAATGTTGTAGGTTCTCTGATCCACATCCACATAAATAGGTATGGCACCCTCATCAGCTGGGCACTCACCGGACGAGAAGAAAGTAAAGTCCGGTACAAAGACTGCGTCTCCCTTTCCGACACCCCATGCCCTCATAGCAATGGTGATGGCATCAGTTCCATTTGCGCAGGTGATGCAGTGCTTCACACCAACGTACTCTGCCAGCACCTTTTCCAACTCTTTCACTTCCGGGCCAGAGATGAAATGTGCGGAAGCAGCAACACTCATCATTGCTGCATCAATCTTATCCTTCAACACCTCATACTGTTTCGGTAAATCCCTGAATTGCATTACTTGACCTCCTCCAAACCTTCGTCTGTTTCCTTATATTTACGTCCGCATTTTTCACAGACGAGATCTTCGGGTAATAACTCTCCGCATTCGCATGCCCAGCCCATTCTTCTTGCTGGAACACCAAGCATTAATGCATGTGCCGGAACATTTGAAGTGACAACTGCACCAGCCCCTATTAAAGCCCATTTGCCAATTTTATGGCCACAGACTACCGTTGCATTTGCACCAATAGACGCTCCCTCTTCAACAATCGTTTTCTTATATCCAGCGTGTCCCTTGGGGTATTTCGCTCTTGGGGTCAGATCGTTTGTGAACACACACGAAGGTCCACAAAAAACATAATCACCCAACTCCACACCTTCATATAGTGAAACATTGTTCTGTACCTTACAGCCATCTCCAACCTTGACATTATTTGACACATTCACGTTCTGTCCAAAGGAGCAGTTTTTACCAATTCGGGCACCAGACTGAATATGGCTAAAGTGCCATATTTTCGTTCCTTCCCCGATCTCTACATTGTCATCTACAATGCTGGTTGGATGTACAAAATACTCGCCCATTAAAGACTCCCTTCACCAAACCGACCTACAAAATCCATAGTGGAACAGCTCTCCAACGGAAGCTTAACCGGACGATGTTCGGCGGCGGATTTGTAGATCGCCAGAATCATTTCAAGAGCTCTTTTGCCGTCTTCGCCAGTCACATAAGGCTGGCGGCCTGTCTGGATCGCATCAATCACATCTGCATAGAGTGGAGTGTGACCGAAGCCGTAAACATTCGGAGGATTCTCACCATAAGTCGCTTTTACATACTCAGGATCATCCAATCCATCAGCGAAGTCCCAGACCTCGATAATGTTATCGCTTGTTCCTGCCGCTTTCGCCGTTCCCTGCTGTCCGAAGATATAAAGTGTCTCTTCCAAATTCTTCGGATAAACGTTGGTTGTTCCCTCGATAAGACCGTATGACCCGTTGGAAAACTTCACGATAGCCATTCCGAGATCCTCTGCTTCAAGATAAGGATGCTCAAGTTGATCTGTGTAAGCCATGACCTCATCGACATCATTTCCCATCATCCAACGGAGAAGATCAATGTTATGGATGCACTGATTCATAAGGCAGCCACCATCTTGCGCCCAAGTTCCGCGCCAGGGAGCCTGTTCGTAGTAGCCTCTGCCTCTATTCCAACGAACATGTGCCGCACCATGAGAAAGCCGACCGAAGCGCCCTGCCTCCAGAGCCTTTCGGATATACTGAACAGATTTGTTGAAACGATTCTGATGATTTGCGCATACAACGACCCCCGCTTCATGACCAGCTTTTATAATTGCATCGGCATCGGCGATAGAGAGTGCAATGGGCTTCTCGATTATCACATTACATCCGGCAGCAATACAATCCAAGGCAATAGCTGCATGTTTTCCAGATTCCGTTGCAATGGCCACAAGCTCAGGCTTTTCAACAGCAAGCATTTCTTTGTAATCTGTGTATTTCCGCACATGCTCAAGTCCAAACTTATCCGACTTCTCCTTCATAGCCTCTGGGAGAATGTCACACATAGCCACAAAATCCAGTTTGTTATTCTTCGCGGCTTCAATGTGATTGGGGCTGATACGTCCACATCCGATTAGTGCGTATTTCATAATAACGTCCTCCAAATTAGATGATATACTTTGAAATCTTGGTTTTCCCGATGGTGCATGAGAAAACCAAAGCTACAACAATTAGCAAAAAGTAGATTATTATATTTTCTAGATTTGATCCAAGACCAGTCTTATCAAGTATTACCACCCCCCCTACACTAATTACACCGTACTGCAATAAGTAGATAGAACTACTCAATTTAGCTTTATCAAAAGATCTTTTTTCAGCAGCCGGAATTAAGAAATGAGTGGTAAAAAATTTTAAGAGCATTATAATCGCTAATGGAATCGTAAAATACATACTGCAATCCGCATCCTTTGCAGCGTAACTTCTGCACATGTATACTTCAGCACAAAACAACACATAGCTAAACACCATTATCCAGTTATCTGTTCTAGACCATATGTCCGATTTCTTTGATACTGCCATACATTTTCCCAAAAACATCAATGGAAAAGCGAAAAAAACACCATTCCTAGTAGTTAAGAAAACATTATTGTATTCCTTAAGAGCTGGAATAAGCCACGAATAACTACCGCCAAACAACGTCCCCAGAACATATAAAACAGAAGCAATTATACCTGACACCTTGTTGTTTTTTAGCAAGCATAGCGGGACAGCAGCTATAAGCATTGCAGATAAATACCAGAGATAAGCTGGCGTCTTAAACAACATTACCCGAACAGGCATAGATGCGAACTCTGTGCTTTTCACATATAATGGACTGTAAAGTACTAACCATATCAGCAACATTATGCCGATTCTCTTCGTGTAACGTTTAAGCGCGTTTAATCGCCCTCTTTTTTTCACAGATTCTTGTAACAAGAAACCTGATACTGCAAAGAAAAAAGGAACTCCCAATCTGGCAAAATACTGCCGAATGACTTCGATAAGAATACTATTATCGAAAGGAATGTGCAGCAACGGGATAAGCAACGAAAAGACCATTTTCCCAATATCTAATCCGTTATTTCTCTTCATCAGCATTTCCCGCTTCTTTCTTTCGGCTAATAAAGTAGATCATCCCGCCGGTATTTAAAACACCCGTAATAGTGAGTACACATATATGCGCATATGATGCTCCTAATGAACCATACTTAGGAATGAGAAAAACATTTGCTCCAATGCTAACTAAGCAACCAATAATCGCAACCATCGTATTGTATAAAAGCTTTCTTTGACTTACAAGCAAATTGCCTGATAGAACTCTAAAAGTCCCCCCAATAAAATAGCCTACAACAAGTATTCTGAATAGGCTCACACAATCGGCATACTGAGTACCAAATATAATAATGATAAGTGGATCTGCAATTATCAACAAAACAACAGCGATTGCTCCATTAATCGCCCCCAACCCAAGCAAACTTCGGCAATAATTCTTTTTTACCCATTTGAAATCTCCTATATGCTTTGCAAAGTACGGATAAACATAAACAGCAAAAGCCAAAGGCACAAAATTCAGTGCTGTTGGAATTGTTGTGGCAACTTTATACGATGCAGTTACTGTGCTATCAGATATAACTATCCCAAGAATGAACACTTCTAACAGATTAAATAGTGTAGAAAGTCCGTTGTTTACTACTGAAATCAGAGACACCTTCAATAGAGGTCTTTTGATTGAATCTTCCAACGTAACCTTCTTAAATGAAGGAAAGACATGAAATCTAAAAGCTATAAAAACAATTGTAAAAATGTATGCAAGGTAACGTCCAAAAATCAGCCCTTTGCTTGCGATAAAACTTGCGCCAAGAATTGAAAAGCCACAATATAGAACCATGTTTACTATATTGGAATATGAATACTCTTTAGCTTTGATATCTCCTCGCATTTTTGCAATTGCCATTTCATACATTAGTGTGAAAATAGGAAGTGCAGAAAAGCAAACAAGCAGTTCATTAGAACCTTTGATTGTGAACGGTGCAAATAACCCAACAGCTAGAATACTTAATGACAATAGTATATTAACCTTAATCCCGAATCTACTAGACCATTCATAAATTCTTTGACTTACATCAGGCCTATCGGAATACTCACTACACATCTGCAATATGCCAGATGCTATTCCAAGTCCACTAGCAAGCAAAAAGAACTGATATGTATTTAGCGCATCACTAAAACACCCGTAATCAGCTTTAGTAAGGACTCGAACGAGGACGATCCCACTAAGAAATGATAGAACCTGGTTTAATGTATTTGCACCAAATATATGCACAAAACCTGTATCAATCAATTTCTTTATGCCTGACTTTATTTTTTCCTTCATATGGTTTTACCTGATCTTCTGTTATTTCATCCAGTAATCAATAGCCAACGCTGCACTTATTGCTTGCGTTTTCTCTTGTGCGCTACCTTCCTTAAAAAGCTTATCAATACTACTAAACAGTAATTCGGAACATTTCCCTTCCGTTCTATTTATCAGTTCCATCCATTGAACTTCAATTTGGGGATCAGAAGAATACCAATACGAAAATGGATTCATGCCGGAATTATTGCCAGCATTTATCCCTAACACCCTCGCCAATTTTTTGGGGCCATGATAATAAGCGCGTCTAAGCACTTTTGTTATCTTGCCATCGGTAAGTTTGGTATCGTCTGACGACCATCTTATATTCGCAGCCTCTGGGTAATACTTCAAAATCCATTTTTTATAGATTTTATGCTCTGCCCTCTGCTTATAGGGGATACTAAAACAAAACTCCATAAAATCCACGTCCATAAATGGCGATGCTATTTCAGTATAATGTCTTCTGATAAATGCTGAACTTAGCGCCCCCAAAAGTCCACGAATCATAATATATTGTTTTTCTGCATTACCGCCGAATTGTTTTAGATGATCCAAGCTAAGTAAATCCTTGTTCTTATATGAATAAAGCCCAAGAAGTTGTGGTTTTGAGTAATCCGCAGTTGAATTCAAATAAGAGCCGAGCACAATATCTCCAATCATCCCAGTATGTTCCATCCCAAAGTGGCAAAAATCTATTGTGTCCAATAGCCTTTTGCCTCCAGTTATACCGGAAAAAAGTTGAAGTCCATAATTAAGTTGTATTATCGCTTCAGCATCATATAGAAACCTATGATTATCTAAAGGATAAAACAAGAGCTCCGTACCTAAAGATGCTACGATATTCTTTGTTATTTCTTCTTCATTACTCCCAGACTGAGAATAATGAACATTAACTATATCTTTATAACCGCACTTTTTTGCAACCCAGGACGCCATACGGCAGTCTAATCCTCCGCTTAAATCTGCTAAATGGGCGTATCCATATTCTATGTCTTTATCATACTCAAGTTTTATAGCTCTGATAAATCTCTTGTTAATTTCATCAAGTATTGCTTCCTCAGACCACGACGATAAGTCATACTTTCCCCATGGTATAGAATAATACTGGTGTACAGCGACAGTACCATTCTGAATAGTTAAATACTGACCTGGTAACAAACGTTTAACTTCTTGCGCCGGTGTGGACATATCATACATATATCCATAAGTGAGAAGACTAACTATTGCATCCTCATTTAATGTTATTGATAATCCTGCATCCTTAATTCCCGAAAGAATGTAGAACGGATTCGAGGCGATTATTATTATATCGTTCTTTGCATAATAGAATACAGAGCTTTCCCCGGTCTGATTTGTCCAGATGGTCCATGCTTTATTCTGCTTATCATAGTATCCACCTGAAAAAGGTCCTTTGAATTCAGAAAAGAACTCGGATCCTTTGTCCTTTTTTAGTTCAATAATTGTTTCGCCAAATGATCTAGACCCATATATACTGACTAACTCGTTCTTATTCAGCGTAACTCCCTCAGTTATAATTGCGCAATGTTCATCTTGCAAAAACACCTTGTCATCAAGAAACTTATTTATCGTTTTACGACTCACATAATATTCATCAACAAGCATTTCATTCTGAACCATATACGCCTGACGAAACTCATCTGGTTCTGTTCTTGTTTTAATATTTTTTATGCAAAAACCTGGCATAAATACCTCCTCGCATTAGAACCACATAATCTAACGGCTTTTTTATTCTTCAGAACCTATTATTATCTTATCGCAAAATTTGGGATAATTGTTTTTAGCGCTAAAACACATCTCCCACTTTCTTCTTGCATTGATCCTAAGATTCAAATAAGTTTCAGTATCCAAGAGTGCTATCTCCTGAATTTTATTTGCAATTTCCACAAAAGAGGTATTTGCCCCTACCAAATAACCATTAATTCCATCATTTACCAGCTCTGATGTTCCGCCTACATCTGTCGCCAAGGCAGGAATTCCGAATGACATTGCTTCCATTATTGAAACTGGAATGCCTTCTGTTTCACTAACATTTATGAAGAAATCATACTGTCCACTTTTGTATTTGTTCATTAATTCTGAATTGCTCACTGGTCCAGCAAATGTAAATGTGGCGAATTCACCCAGTTGTTCGCTCGCATATATCTTTAAAGCATCAAGCAGTGGTCCACCGCCAAAATGAGTCCATTCGATTAACAGTCCCGACCCCCTCAGTTGAGAGAGTGCGTCAATAATTAGATTAATGCGTTTTAGTTTAATACAGTTTGAACACGATACTATTCGAATAGTATTGCTTTGCCGATAAAAAATTTCAGTTCCATAGTCAATTGTTCCGAGATAAGCACAATGAAACTTTACAGAACTAAGCGGATACAGTTCACTCAAATAATTAACTCCGTTGTTAGAAACACAATACACAGCGTCTAATTTTTCAAAAAGCATCTGCCTGTAAGGGAGATAATTAAAACTTCTGTATTCATAAATGTCAAATCCATGTGCACGACTAATAGCCCTTTCAACCTGTGGTATGTGCTTTTTTACCGTAACAGCTACATATGCAGGATTATAAAGCCAGTACGCATACAAAAAAAGTTGATCGTCTGCTTTAATGTTGTCCTTCAAATATCGAATAATCTGTCGTGCTTCAATCCTCATATTAAGCGTCATGCTCAGAAGCTTTTTGAAGGACTCATACTTGTTTGCACTTTTTTGTTTGAGGATTTCGAACTCTTCCCAAAAGTCTTGATCAAACAACAATTTTGGAGTCTCGATTATTTTTTTTAGCTTACTAATGGAAATCTCAATAAGTTCACACTTTTCAACAGCTCTTTTCTTCACTCCATTTTCTTTGCTTGAAAGTGGGCATACTATCACTCGATCAAAAGTGTCCCAGAACAGCATTTCACTCTCTAGGAATGTCTCCCCATTACCATATGGAAATTGTTCAGTTAATACTAAAAGTGTTTTACTCATTACTTTCAAAATACCTCACAACGGGTATCATTGTTCGGTTAATATCACACCGTTCAATAAAGTAGTACCTAATCGCCTCTCCCACTTCTTTTTTGCTCTTATCCATAAAACACGCATCATAAAAAGCTACAACTTTGTTAATATCCACCGGACTTTCGTCTTTTGGACAATACATAACATAAGGAAATGTGTCATCAACTATATCAATCTTGTTCTCTGCAATAATCGGCATACCTCTTAGTCCATATTCACGCGATTTTAATGTGCTATCATCTTTAATACTTATTCTGTGAAATCCAATTGCACCAAGTCCAATATCATTATTTGCATAAAACGAGTCTTGTTCACCGTTTGGGATAAACCCATACAGTGTTACTCTGTCGGACAGTTTTAAACTTTTAACAAGATTAGAAAGGTTCTCATATTCAACGCCATTCCCAATGACAGAAAACCTAATATCTCTAACCCCTCCATTATTGTAATAATCATTCATGCCCCGAATAAAGCGATCAATGCCATGAGCAGTGCTCATCGAACTAACAGATATAATACCAATATAATCATGCTCATCAAATTGTTTAATACTGTAGTCCTCAATATTTGTTCCATTGATTAGTTGGCTAGTATCAATTCCATTGATTGATTTCTTATTGGTGCATGCAAACGCTCTATCAATGTATCTTCCGTAACTACTTCTTAAAAGTATATCCATAACCACTTGAACTGGTTTTTTAGCTTTTACCCATTCTCGAATGTAAGGGTAATCAGGGAATTCAACAACTATCTTTTTTACGTGATTACGTATCCGTTTTAACATTGCAATTTGTTGTGGAAATGCTAACGCGTATCGAATATAAACATAATCGATACTGTTTTCGATAATGAATTTATCAATTCCAAATTGCTTTAGAACTCTATGCTTTTCATTACTATCATCACGATAAACACACTCTTCTCCATGATAAATAACAACATCATTTCCCTCAAAAGCAGAGATGTAACTATCAAAATATTTATTAAAAACTAGGTACTCATTTTTTACTTTAAGCGATACCCCACTATTTTTATCTTCCCAGTTAATGGGAGCAATAAAAATCAAAGTACTCATATACTCTACTCCTCTATACCAATGGAAATCTGCTGTCTGGGCTTCATTATTCTCGAAACAAACCCAATTATAATCAGAGTGAATATAAACGAAAAATTAAAGTATGACGATATGAAAGCCCCTGCAGAATCACGCGGTGCGTATATAATATGATAAAGTGAAATCAATACAATCGCATTTTTAACGTAGTGTCCTTCTTTAAGATTATTAGCGCTTTTCAGTATTACTCCGTATACAATACTAAACAACATTATTCCAATGTATCCCATATCGTGATATGATTCTGCGATAAAAGAAGAACCCATGCCTCGTCCGGCAAGATATAATGTCGGACCCCATCCTAAATACGTTATAGTTTGACCATAAGAGTTTCCGTATAAAGCCATCTCAATGGTATTTCCCTGATAAACTTTTGTGCCTAAAAAAGGCCGTAAGAGTTCATTCTTAGTAATGAAATCAATAACTCCACCCAGTGAATAAAAATGACCTTTAGGAAAAGATTCTTTAAGTTCATACCCCTGTCCAATGACATTTACGCTTCCACCTAATGAGGTAAGCATATGTTTAAAAGAAGCCCATATACCCCCATAGCTGTAATCAAGACTATCTCGCACGTACATAAAATACTCTAGAAAAATCATTACAAACGGGAGTGCAATCGCAGCAATAAAATAGTACTTTCGCTTTATTATCGAATATTTTTCACCAGAGAAATTTTCGTATAGAATAAAGTATACTCCTAACATAATAACTGCCATTACTATTTGATTTCTTTGCCCATATAATAGACCAAGTACACCAGTTGTAAAAAAAATGATGAAAGGGATCTTATTCTTTCTCGGTTCAGGCATTGTCGCAAGGAAAATAAAAAAAGCAAATTCGCTCATGTCCGCAATTCTAGTAAAGAATGACGGAAATACTGATGAAAAATTTATGTAATAGGATGTATAACTACCTGATAATATCACGTATACACATTTTTCGATTGAAATAAGGATTGCAAAAGCAGCAGTAAAAATATATACCGATTTGCTAGCTTTCTGTATTCTCGTTATATCGCCAGAGCCCGGAAATTTTATTTCAGAGGTCTTAAATTTGACTTTATTTGCAATATATGTACCTAAATCAACAAAAGCAAGTGCAATGAATAAGCTAATCAGTGTATGATGCATCGCATCATCAGAAGAAAACCTTAAAGCTACAGACGAATCAAAGTGCTTAACAAGCAAAGCACCTATTAAAAATGCAAAAAAAGAAATAAGAAATGCTAACACAGTAAAGCTATCGCGCCTCAAGTTTTTAATCAGCATACATAGCCACATAGTAATAACTGCCCAAAATAACCAGTCGGTGTCCATACTAGCCAATCCAATGACAAATACTATCAAGGCAAAGACTAGTAGAATTCCTGACAACAAATCATTAATCTTAATACTTCTGTTTGTCATAGCATAAGCCCTATTTTGTATTTTGTTGAAATTCTTTTATAAACTCTAATTATGGCTTCAGTTGTTTTGTAACTGATACAAAAACCAACTGTTAAACACTTTCTTGAAAATGGGATCGGTGATTTCAATAAGGTTAGCGCGTTCTTTCTATTCTCCTTCACCAATTTTCTTACTATTTCTTTACGATCAAGTGTTTCATCTGCTATGCCATAAAAAGCTAGCTTAGATAACAATGACATCGCTGTTCGCGCGTTCTTCACTTCACCAAGATACTTTATAGTCCCAAACGTTTCTTCTTGAGTCAGTTTAGATAACTCATCTGCCGCATCATACAAATCAAAATCTCTTTTTTTTAAACCCGCAGAGGACAGACTATCCCCCCCTTGAAAGTAATAATATTTTTTCAGGTTGCTAACTACGATTGTCTTACATGCGCTAATTGCTTTATAGTTAAAATCGATGTCCTCATTAATCTTGCCTTCTCTGAATCGCAATCCTTTTACAATACTTGACCTGTATAAAAACTTCCAAACAGAATAACTACCATTAATGGTAGAACTAGTCATATAGTATTGCAAACAATTTTTGCCAGAAAACACATTCACAGTTTCTTTTTGGTTATGAACTTGTTCCGTTTCAGTGTAGCAATACATCGGTAACACATGCGCAGCATCTGCATGGTGCTCCTGTATCAAATGTAGCAAATGTTCATAGAAGTCATTGTCAACCCAATCATCACTGTCAACAAATCCGATATAGTCGCCAGCCGCTATAGCTAAACCCGCATTGCGTGCTGAGCTTAAACCTCCATTTTTTTTATGAATTACTCTAATGTTATTATATATTGCTTCATATGAGTCACATATAGATGGACAGCTATCCGGACTTCCATCATCGACCAATATTATTTCCAGGTTTTCATAAGTTTGATTGATTAGGCTTTTCACACACCGCTCAAGATAATGCTCCACCTTATATACAGGCACGATAACACTTACTAAAGGACTACTCATCTCACCATTTCCTCAAAAACTTCTTATAAACCCAGTTCTGCATCTTTGCCGGAAGAACAAACATCCCAGTCTGTGCCACAGCTACCATCGCATAGTCAGAAAAGGAACTATAACCCATCTTCCAGAACTTCTTAATCGTTGCTATGTAACTCTTAGTGTTCTCCCAGGACTTCCGTCGTGCTGCAAGCTCATCAGAACTGCGGAACCAAAGCAGGGCTTCATCAATATTTTCAGCCTTGTGTCCCTTAAACAGCATTCTGCCGAACAGGTCAACATCCTGATTCCGCTTGAGATCACTATACCCACCCTCAGCCAGCACCGCTGATTTCCGGTACATCACAGCTGGATGGTTGAAGGCTGATCGTTTCTTAGCATATTCATATATAGCTTCTGAAGTTGTCGGTACTCTTCGCTGACTAATTACATTGCTCGGATCACCCACAAACTCATCAATGTGAGAGCCCACAATCGCCAGTTCTGGCTTTTCTTCAAACCGCTTAAGCTGCTTCTCACAGCGATCAGGCTTGCTAATATCGTCCGTATCCATACGAGCAACAAGCTCGTTCCTGCACGCTTTTAAACCCTCATTAAGCGCTAATCCAAGGCCTAGGTTCTTCTCATTTATAACAATGTGGAGGTGCGGTTTATACTCCTCCACAACTGCATACAACTCATCTGTAAGAGGGCCATCCTCCACAAGTACAATCTCATCCGGCTTTACAGTCTGATTTATCATCGAATCCAGAGCAAGACGAAGATACTCCGGATGCTCTTTTTTATAGAGAGACATCAATACACTATACTTTTCCATTTATCTCCGTCCTTCGTGCTCTTCAATCAGATTTCTGGCATGTGCCTGTAAAGCATCGTATTGCGGCTTACTGACTTTCCCTGCTTTCAACAGCGCATCCCCATAATCAAGTGCTGTGGCATTCTCTCCGTCTGTAATACCAGACCTCTTAAAAACCACAGCAACAGTCTCAAATAGGATCTTCATATCACCAAGGAAGCTGACCTTTTCTATATATTTCAAATCCCAGTTCAGCTTTTCTTCCCAAGTAACCGCATTCCGGCCCTTTACCTGCGCCAATCCAGTCAGACCAGGCTTCGCCGTGTGGCGCATACGCTGTTCATCGGACATGAAGACCATGTCACGAACCAACTGTGGCCTAGGCCCTATCACACTCATATCGCCCTTCAGGATGCAGAAGACTTCGGGAAGCTCATCGAGACTGGTGCTTCTTAACATAGCTCCGAACTTTGGCAGTCTCTGATCATCTGGTAGGAGGTTCCCATTCTCATCCCGCTTATCTGTCATCGACCGGAACTTATACATATCGAAAATGGTTTCTTTCCCATTCTTAATGATCCCAGGTCTCGGCTGTTTAAACAGTACCGGGTTTCCCATCTTCACTCTTACAATCACAGCAATAATCGCGTACAACCAACAGAAAACGATTATGAAAAGAAGGGAACAGATAATATCTAAAAGGCGTTTTATGTACTTCTCATAAAAGCCAAGTTTTCTCTCAAACCGCATGCATCTTCCCCTTTATCAATTTCCATAATCCAAATCCAGCGGCTGCACCAAGAACATTGCAAATAACATCATCAATTTCGCACCATCCAAGATTAAATGCGTACTGAACAGCTTCAATATCTGCGGATAAGAGAACCGCTGTGAGTATCAGCCATTTCCAACGTTTCCCAGGAAAAAGAAAACCTAAAGGAATAAAAACCAGGATGTTGTTGATATTCTGAATGCTCTCTGTCTTGCCATCAGGTGCTCCCGCCAACCAAGCTCTGTATGACCACAACAGCTCCCATTTAAAAACTCGTTCAAAAGATCGTGGCTGGCGTGAAAAAATGGTCAGCCAAAGAAGGAACAATACATAAACAGAAAACAGAATCCAACCCAGCCGTTTCCTCAATTCTTCAAGGCCTTTCTTACAAGAGTGTCCACACTCTCTATATTGCCGTTATCGATCTGATCGATGGCGTCCTTCAAGACCATCCCAAGTACTTCTGGTTCCAGTTTCATTACAGTTTTTTTGTCTCGCCACTCAGCGTACTTGGAAGAAGGATTCTCGCCATATTGGGGAGAGCGGCGGATTCACACGCAGCGTCCATCAATTCATCAAAAGTCATTCCATACGCCTTCTCTATCTACTCTGCTTTTTCAGCAGTTGCGTTCCACTTAGATTTCGTTCCAAATTTCACCTACAAACATTCGGTCGAACAGCTCATTGTGAATACCCCAGTCATATGGTGCAGATACAATATGACCTCCTCATTCATATCCAGCCGATGCCTTATTTTCTTATCTGCGCACCTCATGCATATTCAGCCGATGCACATATACGCCCTCAGTCATATCCAGGAGATGCGTATCTCCATCCCTGATTGATGTCCGGCAGATGCGGCATCTCCCTATCTACAACCCTGATTGATGTCCAACCGATTTACAGAAAGCACCTATGAATGATCTCAATAATCCGGTCCTGCTGCTCTTCCGTCATCTTGTTATCGCTCGGCAAGCAGAGCCCGCGACGGAAAATATCAGCCCCTACATCAATTCCAGAGCCTTTTATATAGGCATTTGTGCGGCCTCTGCCGTTGCCTTCGACTGTCACGAACGGGTTGGTCCTATATATCGGCTGCATATGCATGGGCTTCCAGATAGGTCTACCCTCGGCATTAAACGCTGCGAGC
>Ga0247608_10002928_pt1 | contig 20472 bp, 16 predicted proteins | sample 176DNAGHGlowgp2_FD_193490 | JGI IMG/M metagenome (GOLD analysis project Ga0247608, IMG submission 193490) | Sheep rumen microbial communities from Palmerston North, Manawatu-Wanganui, New Zealand - 1766 DNA GHGlow gp2 | ecosystem: Host-associated > Mammals > Digestive system > Stomach > Rumen ...
GCGCGGGCCGCAGCTTCGATCATCACCGCATCCTCATAGTCGGAAATGTCGCTTGTCAGCGCCTTCCGACAGTCGATTCCACAGGTGTCCAGGATCTCAAACAAGTTGAACAGGACGCCGAGAACCTTTTTCGTCTCTTCGGCGCTGTGCAGCGCCTTGTGCATCAGGTAATAGATATCCGTTATGGAATTGGCGGTGAGGAACCCTACACACCGCCGATTTGCCACGGACAGAAATACAGCCTCGGCGTCCTTGTTAAACGGTTCTCTGCTTTGCAGCGCGTCAATGATGATACAGGTATCAATCAGAACATTCATACCGTCTCTAACCGCTCCCTATGTGCCTGCTCAATGGTCATGTCGCCGGGGATGATGCCGAACAAAGATTTTGCCATGTCAACTCTGTCCTGGTAAGGATTCGTGAGCTTGGCAACAACTTTGCCGTTTCGGGTGATGAATACATCCTCCCGTTCCGCCATCAAGAGATACTTGCTTAGGTTCTGCTTCAGCTCTGTTGCGGTAATGGACATATAGGACTCCTCCTTTTCGTCAAGATTGGGTTCATCCATATTATATGCCAATCGTACGATTTTAGCAATAGAATCGTACGATTTTTCTCTGGAAACTTTTTGTGAATGTGAGGTGTAAACCATAAGTGATAACTGGGTCATAAGAAACCTCGAAAATGCTATTGCCACATGGAATGACAAGTTGGCCGAGCTGTGGCAACTCATTACGCAGACACCGGAATCCTTTAAGGGCGGCGCAATATGGGGTGTGATTGTCAACATCAACTCTGCGCTGATTGGGATCGGCTACGGCCTGCTTGTGCTGTTCTTCGCAATCGGCGTCTTTTCATCGGCGGCGTCTTTCCGAGAACTGCAAAGGCCGGAGTTCGCCCTGCGGCATTTCATCCGCTTTGTACTGGCAAAGGTGGCCGTTGGCCGGGGCATGGAGTTAATGACCGCGATCTTCTCTATTTGCGGCAGCGTCGTGTCTGCGTCCATGAGCAGTATCGGCGGCGCTGTCACCGAATCGGCCACGCTGCCCTCAGAGCTTGTGAGCGCCATTGAAAGCGTGGGCTTTTTGCAGAGCGTACCCTTATGGATCGTCTCTGTGCTGGGGAGCCTGTTCATTACCGTCATGTCCTTTATTCTGATCCTTACGGTGTACGGACGCTTTTTCAAGCTGTACCTTTATACGGCAATTTCCCCGTTGCCTTTCGCATCCTTTGCCGGGGAGAACACAGCAGGCATCGGGAAAGCCTTTGTGAAATCCTATATGGGTGTTTGTCTGGAGGGTGCTGTCATTGTACTGGCTTGTCTGATCTACTCGGCGTTTGTCTCTACCTCGGCCCCTGCTGTGGACAGCACACAGCCAGCCGTAACAATGGCCTGGAAATACATCGGGGAGCTTATCTTCAACATGCTTGTGCTGACCGGCATGGTCAAAGGCGCGGATCGAATCGTCCGGGAAATGTTCAGCCTATAAAGAAAATGAGGCGGGCACATGCCCGCCTCATTACTGTTCGGCCCACCGCTGAAACTCCGGCAGCTCATAGTATGGCCTCGCGTTATTCCAATAGTCCGCGATCCTCCGCTTTCTCTCACGCAGACGCTTCCCAATCTTCCAGCTCCATCGGAACAGGAAGTACAGCATCGCCCCGGCAAAGAGGCCGGCACATAGGCGGCTGTTCGCCGCCGCCCATCCCGGGAAGCACAAGCGTGTTGCAAAGAGGTACAGAGCTGCGGGCAGCAAATGAGCCATCCGCAAAAGCCGGATCACCAGCGGCAGCAGAGCAAGCCCTGCCAGGACGATCAAAACCTGTTGCGTCGTATTCATCTTGTCAAGCTCCTTTCCAAACATTTTTCTACTAATATTATCCCTCAATAGCAAATACCTGTCAAATTTTCGCACGAATTGGAGGTAAAAGCCATCAAAGAAGTAAAAATCCCGAAAGAGATCCGACAGTACAAGGAAAGCATTTTCTTTGGCCTGTCTGCCCGTCAATTCTTCTGCGCAATCTTCGCTGTCGGCATTGCTGCCGGCGCGTATCTGCTCCTGGGCGACGTGATCGGCAAGGAAACCGCAAGCTGGCTCTGCATTGTCCTCGCTGCGCCCGCTGCCATGGCGGGCTTTTTTAATTACAACGGCATGACCTTTGAGCAATTCCTGTGGGCGGTCATCAAGACCGAGTTCCTGTTTGCCGGAGATCGAAAGTACATCGGAGAAAACATCTGCTACAACAGCTTCAACAGAAAGGGGTGTGGAGACTTTGATTAAAACCCTTGCCGCCGCAAACAAGAGCGAGCGCGTGAAAGTGAAGGTGCCGCGCTCTGTCCAGCAGAGCATCCCGATCAAGCGCATCTACACCAACGGCATTTGGGAGGTCGGCAACAAGCACTCCCGGAGCTGGAAGCTCACGGATGTAAACTACATTGCCGCCTCGCAGGAGACACGGGAAAGTATTTTCAGCGCCTACTGCGGGGCGCTCAATTCGATGCCTACCGACGCCACGGCCAAGATCACCATCGTCAACCACCGGCTCAACCCGGCAGAGTTTGAGCGCCGCATCCTTTTCCCGTATAAGGATGACTGGCTCGACCACTACCGGGAGGAAGCCAATAGCATTATGAAAGGTCGGGCGGCACAGAGCAACAATCTTGTCCAGGAACGCTTTGTGACGCTCTCCATCCCCAAAAGGAGGATCGAAGAAAGCAAGACCTATTTTCGCCGCGCCGGTGCGAATCTGCAAAAGACCTTTGCCCGCCTGGACTCCGGCATCACCCCGGCCAGAAACTATGACCGGCTCCGCGTTCTGCATGACTTCTTCCGTCCCGGTTACGAGCAGTATTTCGACTATGACGATTATCTCTTTATGAGAACGGGTAAGGTCTTCCGGGATCTGATCTGCCCGGACAGCATCAGCTTCAAACGTAATCACTTCGAGTTTGGAGACAAGTTCGGGCGCGTCCTGTTCCTGCGTACCTACGCCTCCTTCTTGACGGACGATCTCATTTCCGATCTGACCGAGTATGCCCGCGATCTGATCCTGTCTATCGACATGATACCGGTGCCGACAGACGAGGCCGTGAAAGAGGTTGAATCTATCATCCTCGGCGTGGAAACGGACATTACCCGCTGGCAGCAGCGGCAGAACAGCAAGAACAACTTTACTGCCGAAGTTCCTAGGACGATGGAGCAGAAGCGGGAGAACTCTCGCGGCTTCATGGACGATCTGACGGAGAACGACCAGCGTATGATCTTCTCCCTCATTACCATCGTCCACACCGCCGACAGCATGGAAGAACTGGACGCTGACACGGAAAGTCTGATCGCCATCGGCAAGGAGCATCTTTGCGATATTTCCCCGGCGCGTTTCCAGCAAGAGGACGGCTTGAACACGGCTTTGCCCTACGGCCTGCGCCGCATCCACGCACTGAACACCCTCACCACGGAAAGCTGCGCCGTGGCGATCCCGTTTAGGGCGCAGGAGATCCAAGACCCCAGCGGCTTGTCCTACGGGATCAACGAAGTCAGCAAGAATCCCATTGTCTGCGACCGCAAGCTGCTATCCTCTCCCCACGCTTTTTATCTCGGTATTTCCGGCTCCGGCAAGTCCATGGGCATGAAGTCCACCATTATGAATGTCGCCCTGGGCACCGACGACGATATTATTATCGTGGACGCCGAGCGCGAGTACGGCACGTTGGCCCGAGCCTTCGGCGGCGAGGTCGTGGAGATCAGCCCGAACAGCAACCACCATCTGAATCCGCTGGAAATCCCCGCCGGGTACGAGGATGAAAACCCCGTGGCTCAGAAGTCCGAGCTGATTATGAGTATTCTGGAACAGCAGATGGGAACCGGCTCAATCAGCGGCAGCTACAAGTCCATCATTGACCGCTGTACAGCAAACATCTACAAGCCCTATCTGCGAGGAAAAGCACCCGCGCCGCTCCTGTCCGACTGGCGCAACGAGGTCATGCGTCAGCCGGAGCCGGAGGCGCGGGAGCTGGCCTTGACCGCCGAGCTGATCACTGAGGGCAGCTTGAATGTATTTGCCCACGCCTCGGACGTGGATATGGGCAACCGGATCATCGTCCTTGATCTCTACGAAATGGGCGACTCTCTGCGCAAGACGGCGCTTGTGGTCACGCTGGAGGCCATTCAAAACCGCGTCATGGAAAACCGCAAACGTGGCAAGTTTACCTGGGTCTTCATCGACGAGGTGTATCTGTACTTCAAGTACCATTACTCTGCAGAAGTCTTGTACAAGGCATGGAAGCGTTTTCGCAAGTACGGCGGTATTCTGACCGCTGCCACGCAGAACGTGGAGGAATGTCTGACCTCCGACACGGCGCGTCTCATGTTCGCAAACAGCGAGTTCCTCATGCTGTTCAACCAGGCCGCCACCGACCGGGCAGAGCTGTCCAGTCTCCTGCATATCTCTGATACGCAGATGGGCTATGTGACGGACGTGGAGCCAGGACACGGCCTTATGCGGGTGTCCGGCGCGGTGATCCCTTTTGACTGCACGATCCCGCAGGACACGGAGCTTTACCGCTTGATGAACACCACGCCGGGGCGCGGCTGATATGGAGCGCAGCAAAGCAAAAGAGGCCGAGCGCAAAAAAGCCATCCGGGAGAAAGCCGAGGCTCTGAAGGACAAGCCACCCCGGAAAGCGTCGACTAAAGAGGCCATCAAGCAAGCAGGCCGATACCACGCGATAGAGACGGCGAAAAAGCAACTCTCCGAGGCACGGCAGGCCATAGCCCCCGACCAGGAGCAGCAACCCTATACCGCTGTTGACAAGGTGGAAAGCTATACCGCTAATATCGTCCACGAGGTTATCCAGCCACCCGATCATTCATCACACCGCCAGCACGGGAATGTGTCTCACCGTGAGACACATTCCCGCAACTCTCAGTCAGCAAAAGCCGTCACTCCCAAAGAGCGTATGCGGCGGCAGATGGTGCAGGAGGTCAAGAAGCGTAAGGCCGAGGCCAGCCGGGAGCAGACCAAAAACTTGTCTCACGGTGAGACAAGTTTTGAGGCCACGGAGCCACCTCCCGCAATGCCAAAGGATCAAATGCGTCAAAGCTATCTCCACAGCCAGAAGCGCAAGCAAGAGACGGCTCATAGCTCTGAAAAGCCGATCTCCGACCTGGCAGAAAATGATCTTCCGACTTTTCAGAATAGGAGTACGGCTGTACGCCAAGAGCAGGCCAACAATATCTCCCAGCATCGCAGAACACGCGAGGACAGAAAGCAAATCACGGGGCAGCGTCAAAGGGCGCTGCCCCGTGAATCTTCCTCGGCTGGAACATCCAAAGCTCAGATCGTCAAGGAGCAGGGGCGCAGATATGCCCGCGACCAAGCGATCAAGGAGATCAAGACGAGCTCCGCCAAAGGAGCGGCTAAGGCCGGGAATGAGTTTATCCAGAAGCTCAGCGCAGCCCTATCAAGAGCAGTCCGGCCAAGCTCAGACGATCTTATTATGTACGGCGGCTTTGCGCTGATCATGATTGTGCCGCTTATCATGCTGGCCGGAATCGCTGTTGCCCTGTTTGGCAGCGGCGAGGGACGCAGCACCTATGTTCCTGTCAGCGCGGAGGTAGAGGCGTACACACCGATCATTCAGATCTATGCCAATCAGTACGGTATCCCCGAATACACCGAGCTGATAAAGGCCGTGATGATGCAGGAAAGCGGCGGGCAAGGCACCGATCCCATGCAATGCTCAGAAAGCGGATACAATACGCGCTATCCCCATGCGCCTAATTCGATAACCGATCCCGAATACTCCATCGACGTGGGCGTACATACTTTGGCCGACGTACTGAACATGGCGGGCGTGGAAAGCCCGATAGACCTTGACCATATCTCCCTTGCTCTGCAGGGCTACAACTTCGGCCCAGGCTACATTTCATGGGCGCTGGCAAACTACGGCGGCTATTCCGAGCTGAACGCAATCGAGTTTTCTGACATGATGGCCGCACAATATGGGTGGGCTGGCTACGGTGATAAAGCCTATGTATCTCACGTCCTCCGCTATTATCCTGTTGGACGGCTCTTTATGGGCGAGGGAAATGCCGCTATGGTAGCCGTGGCACAGTCACAGATCGGTAACGTCGGCGGCGCTCCCTATTGGAGTTGGTGGGGCTTAGACTATCGCGTGGAATGGTGCGCGATCTTTGTAAGCTGGTGCGCCGATCAATGCGGCTATCTGGATGCAGGAGTATTGCCGAAGATGGAGGGTGTGCGCCCCTATGTGGACTGGTTTATAGAGCGCGGTCAATGGCAAGGCCGGGATTATGAGCCGAGCCCCGGCGACATCATCTTTTTCGACTGGGAGAGCGACGGCCTGGCCGATCACGTTGGTATTGTGGAGAAAATGGAAAACGGGATGGTCTATACCATAGAGGGCAACACTGGCGATGTATGTGCAGAAAGGCATTATACTTTCGGATCAACACCAATCTATGGATATGGTCTTCCGATTTACTAAAACAAAGGGCTGCAGTTGCAGCCCTTTGATAATTATGAATTAATTTATTAACGAGAAACAATAATAGCGTTCTGCTTGTCTACATGATCTATATAACAGATAACAAATGCAAGAAAAATACTAAGAATTCTTATTATTTCTGATAAGTCACCGTATCCTCTCCGTTATTGATAACAGTATCATCAGGAAGCGTTCGTGTTGATTCGATCGAATAACCATTGACGGCATTATTGAATTTCACCATTGACCAGGAAACGATTGCTGCCCAGGAAATAATCAATACCGCGAGCGCAAGAGAAACAGCCAAAACGATCCTCTTACGTATATACAGTGACCGCAAGAGCTCTGCTGTCCCAGCGCTCTCCACATAGGAGGCCGCTATCGCTTCCGGTGAGCCGAAATGCTCTTCAAGATCAATGAAATTAGCATCTGGATTCGATTGAATATAGCCCGACAGGCTGGCATCAAACTGAGAAATGATTCTTTGCTTCTGACGCTTTGTACATGGAAGCAGAGCAAGAACCTTTCTACGATAGCACCGTGCATTTTTATTCTTCACCGTTGTTGCCTCCCTCTCCGATCACCCGGAGCACGCCGCCTGTTACAGCTCGATAATCTGCACTCAAATTATGAAGATGCTCTAACCCGATTGGTTCAAGGTGATAATAGATGCGCGTCATGCGCTTTCCTACCAACTCCTTGCGGTCAGAAATATATCCTTCGTCAAGCAGGCGATAGAGGACCGGGTATAAAGAACCCTCCTGCATGATAAGAACGCCCCCGCTCTGGCGCTCTGCCTCCTGTACCAACTGGTAACCGTACATATCCTGTTGATTGAGTAAGGCCAGAATCACCAAGGTTGCAACGCCTCTCTGGTAATTGGCCGATGAATACAATTTAGACATGACAAAGCCCCTTATTTATTTTATATATATTAGCAAACATACTTGCGAAATACAATACCTATCTAACAAATATACTTGTTGACAAAACATTGATAAAATGATAACTTATATATCAAAGAACCGCTCGTTTTGAAAGACTTTGAGACCCATGGGCTAGCTGATATAATGTGATAATATCACATAGGGAGATAAAGTATGAGAAATAAACTCTGCACGTTAATATCTATACTCCTGATGATGTCGCTTTGTGCGGGTCTTCTCTCTGGTTGCGAAGCTCATGAAGAAGATTCAAGGGACACCTCGGCTTCTTTTGCCAGGGTTGACAGCGATGGTACGACACATCTAACGGAGATGGATACAACCGACGAGAATTTGTTTATTACCCAATATCGGCGGGAAAATTTCTCAATATATGAACATGGACTTTTTCACGTTTTTCAGTGCGTCCCTGTTTCAGGAGCCTTCCTTTTGCGCGGCGAACTATTAACCGGTCCGGAAATCACCGGAGATGAGATCGATGCAATCACTCCCGGCCTTTGCATGATAGACACAATGGGAAGGCTGAGTACCGACTATTCGGAAGCCTGTGTGCTCAATGGAAACTATGAGCTTGAGCTCATCGGTGCAGGCATTGATTCCGCGTTTCTTTCATATGCGGAAGACGGTTACGACTCCGATCATATTATCGCGAGGCTTAATAACGATGGAACTGTGACAGAGCTCTTTCACCCCGAACTGAATCATGGTTTGCTTCAGGCTTTGATAGGCACCGATGACCGAATCTACGTGTTCATCTCGTTTACAGAAAACGGGAAGGGAATGAACTGTATTCAACAATATAATCTTGAAGGGATACTTCTTCAGTCAGAAGCAAAGGAAGGTACCATCAATCGGGTACTATCTTATCAAAACAATGTGTATATACAGGACACTGTTATGCCTTCCAGCATTGACGGAGGTCCTCCTTTAACACAAGTCAGAATGCTTATACCGGAAGATCTTTCCCTGTCTCCGGTAGCAAGTTTTGATTCAGGTTTTCTTGTCGCTTGCGATGAAGGCAGTCTGTATATTGCGGACGGAACCAGCGTTTACCGTTACAGCCTGCAAACACAGGAAACAGCGCTGCTTTTTAACGCCGCAGAGCTTGGCCTTTCAACCGTGAACTGCATCATACCTGCCGACGGTGGAGATTTTATTGGCTATAATCCAGCCTCGCTTCAGATGTATTTTTTGCACGAGGAATTGAGCACAGAAACAGTCGGGAGAAAACAGATTGTGCTTGGAACGACCAATGCTGTGCGTGCATATAACAACGCGATAATTGCATTTAATAGCAGTCAGTCGGAATACAAAATCGTTATTCACGATTATTCGAAGTATCCAGACCCAGAGCTCGTGTTAAAGACCGAGATAATCGCAGGAAACGGCCCGGACATTTTAGACATGGTCAATCTCTCAGCAGATGTCCTGAAATCAGGCGTCTTAATTGATCTCCTGCCTTATATAGATTCAGATCCCGAAATTGATACAGAAGATTTTTTCCCCTCTGTATTTGAAAACATGAAAACTGACGGAAAGGTATTGACCGCTATTCCAACCTACGTGATATATTCACTTGTAACACGAGAAGACAGCTACCCGGATGGAATTGACGGTATCGCTGACTTTCTTGAGGCAGTTTCGAGAAATGGGTTACATTACCAATATCTGTGGTCTCGGGAATCCTTTCTTCAATGCGCTTTCTGTAGCGATACAATAAATTATTACACACAAACAGATGTCGCTAACATTTTACGGTTTAGCGCCGATTTACTACCAGACGAAGAATTTAATCAACAAAACGGTATTTATGAGCATCAAAAGGAAATAGCATCAGGACAACAGGATATCTTTATACGAAGATTCGGCGGAACTGACAGTGTAATCATGGAAGAATTGGCTCTTCAGAAAACATTAAAACCAATCGGTCTTCCTTTTTCGGAGAAAAATACCGGCTTGATCATTCCGATCATTGAGCTTGGGATTCTTTCATCATCAGAAGTCAAAGACGGCGCATGGGCATTTTTGCGTACCATGTTTTTGAAGGACTATCAATCGAAATTCGGAAACATGAGCTATCCGCTATCTCAATCGGCATACGCCATCGCAGAGAGCAAATATCAAGAGCGCTGGGAAGAGGGCTATTGGGTGACTGTTGCCTTTGCTGACCGGGCTGATGAAGTTTTTCTGGATCATGCGCTCGGCCTCGAATGTGCGCGTAACACACTTACAAATCCCTATGGTGTCTATCACTATAACGGGGCAGTCATGGACTTCGTCAATGCTGCTGCACAGGAGTACTATGGTGGTAAGACAAGTGCAGAAGAGGCTGCTCATATTGTTATGTCAAAACTAAAAATTTATTTTGCAGAGCGAGAATGACGATCCAAATTGACAAAGATGCTGTAATGCTTATTCAATCATGTGCATCTATGTATCGGAAAGTATAGAAAAAACACCTTTTGCACTAATCATTTGCCTTTATTGGCGAGAGCCTGCACCTAAGAGTTTAGGTGCAGGCTCTCTTCATTTGAACGCAAACACAGTTTGAGCAAGACATTGCCTACATAAATAGATGAAACGGCAAGGGAATGACAAAGAAAAATCTTATTGAGTAAGGCAGAAAGCGCTTTCCTTCATTTTCGTTGACGAAAAAGCGCATGAATGAAATAATCATGATGCTGGGGAAACCCAAAACGAAATAATAATGGAGGATTTGCAATGAAAAAGTTTCTGTCTTTGTTTCTTGCCATTGCGCTGATCGCCTGCCTCTGCGCCTGCGGCACGCAGCCTACGCAGACGCAGCCGAGCGAACAGCAGCCGGCACAGCAGCCCGCGCAGAATGAGCCCGCCGCCCCCGCTGAGGAAGCGAAGGGCGAGCTGATCCACCTGAAGGTCTGGGGCTCTCAGCCCGACCAGGAGCTTCTGAAAGAGCTCTGCGAAGCCTTCGCCGCCGAGCATCCCGAAAACACCTGGGAGTTTGAGTACGGTGTGGTCGGCGAGGCGGATGCCCAGGCCCGCTATCTGGAAGACCCGGCCGCTGCCGCGGACGTGTTCTCCTTCCCCGATGACCAGATCATCACGCTTGTGCAGGCGGACGCCCTGTATGAAGTCACCCGCAACCATGACGAGATCGTGGCCGCCAACGCTGCCGGTACGATCAACGCCGCAAGCTACAACGGCGTGCTCTACGGCTATCCCATGACTGCCGATAACGGCTACTATCTGTATTACGACAAATCCGTTCTCACTGAGGACGACGTGAAGACCCTGGACGGTATCCTTGCCGCCGCCAACGCCGCCGGAAAGCAGGTCCACATGGACGTCTCCAACGGCTGGTATCTGGCCTCCTTCTTCCTGGGCAACGGCTGCCAGCTCACGCTGGACGCCGACGGCAACCAGATCTGCGATTTCAATAACGCCAACGGCCTTGCCGCCGCCGAGGCGATCCGTGCCTTCTGCAACGATCCCGCCTTCATCACCGGCGACGACAGCGTGCTTCAGGGCGGCATCGGCGATAACATCTGCGCCGGTGTCAGCGGCCCCTGGACCTCCGCCAGCATCAAGGAGAAGCTGGGCGACAACTTCGCCGCCGCGAAGCTCCCAACCTTTACCTGCAACGGCCAGCAGGTGCAGATGGGCTCCTTCCTCGGCTGCAAGGTGCTGGGCGTGAACACCCAGACCAAGCACCCCGTGGAGGCCATGATGCTTGCCGAGTACCTCACCAGCGAGCAGGCGCAGCTCCGCCGCTTCGAGGTGCTGGGCTACGGCCCCTCCAACATCAACGCCGCGGCTTCCCCGGCCGTTGCGGCCGATCCTGCGCTGACCGCTCTTGCTGAGCAGAGCCAGTTTGCCATCAGCCAGCACGTTCTTGGCCAGTATTGGACGCCCGCCGAGGCCTTCGGCGCGGAACTGGAAGCCCACTCCGAGGGGGATCTCCAGCAGATGCTGGATCAGCTGGTCGAGCAGGCCACCGCAAAATAAGTACATTTTGGTTCTTCCTACCGGGAAAAGGCTGCCGCAGGCAAAATCGCGACAGCCTTTTCTTCCATATCTACTCACAGAGGTGATGATCCTTGCGTCGTGAGCGTCCATTATGGCTTCAAGCCTTCCGAAAAAGCAAACACCCCTTGACCTGGCTGTCGGTTCTGGTGATGGGCAGCGGCTGCTTCCGCTTCTGCCAGTTCGGAAAGGGATTGTTGTATCTGCTCTCCGAGCTTGCTTTCTTCCGCTTCTTCTTCGGATTTGGATGGAAGTACCTCTCCCACTTCGGAACGCTGGGAGAAAACACACAGCTCAAGGTCTGGAATGAGGAGCTGCAGATCTACCAGCGCGTCCCCGGCGACAATTCCATGCTGATCCTCCTGTTCAGCGTACTTACCATCGCGGCGACGATTCTGTTTGTATACTTGTGGGTTCTGAATCTGAAAAGCGCGGGAGAGTTGTGTCTCCTTGATGCACAGAGCAAGCATATCCCGTCCTTCCGCGAGGATCTGAAGAGCCTGCTGGACAGCCGCTTCCACACCACGCTGCTGGCCGCCCCGATGATCAGTCTGGTGGCCTTCACGGTGCTGCCGATCATGTTCATGGTGCTGATCGCCTTCACCAATTTCGACTCTGCCCATCAGCCGCCAGGCGAGCTTTTTACCTGGACCGGTCTCACCAATGTCACGGACATCTTCCTTGGCAACCAGACGAAAACCCACACCTTCTTCGGCATCTTCGGCTGGACGATCGTCTGGGCGATCCTGGCCACCTTCACCAACTATATCCTCGGGATGCTGCTGGCGATCCTCATCAACCACAAGCTGGTACGGATGAAGAAGATGTGGCGGACGCTCTTTGTCATCTCCATCGCTATCCCGCAGTTTGTGAGCCTGCTGCTCATCTCCCGTGCGCTGGAACCGATGGGTGCGGTCAACATCGCGCTGATGAAGCTGGGGCTTATTTCCGCCCCGCTCCCGTTCCTGACGGACAAGACCCTGGCGCGCATCTGCGTGGTGGTCATCAATATGTGGATCGGCATCCCCTATACGATGCTGACCTTCAGCGGCGTGCTGATGAACATTCCCGCCGACCTCTATGAGAGCGCGGAGCTGGACGGGGCCGGGCCTTTCCGCCGCTTCACCAGCATCACGTTGCCGTACATGATCTTCGTGACCGCCCCTGCGACGATCACCACCTTTGTGGGCAACATCAACAACTTTAACGTCATCTATCTGCTGACGGGCGGCGGCCCCTTCGCGCTGGATTATTACCAGGCGGGCAAGACCGACCTGCTGGTGACATGGCTCTACAAGCTCACGGTGGATCAGCACGATTATGCCCTGGCCTCCACCATCGGCATCTTCATCTTCATGATCGTCTCGACACTCTCGATCACGGTTTATAACCGCACCAGCGCTGTCAAGAAGGAGGATATGTTCCAATGAGCAGAAGAAAGAAATTGACCGGAATTGCCCTCCATGTGCTGTTGACGGTGTTGGCGATCCTGTGGCTCGTGCCGGTGTTCTGGCTGGTGCTGTCCTCCTTCCGGGCGGAGAAGGGTGCCTATACCTCCTACCTCTGGCCCAAAGGCTTTACGCTTGCCAACTACCAGCGGCTCTTTACGGATACAACGCTTTTTAACTTCCCACGCTGGTTCCTCAATACGCTCTTTGTGGCGTGCTGCTGCTGTGTGATCACCACGATCCTGACGCTGATGGTGGCCTATGTCTACTCCCGGCTCCGCTTCCCGTCCCGCAAGGCGCTGATGAACGTCTCGCTGGTGCTGGGGATGTTCCCGGGCTTTATGAGCATGATCGCCATTTACCATTTTCTTAAGGCTATCGGGCTGGATCAGACGCTGCTGGCGCTGATCCTGGTCTATTCCGGGGGCGCTGCGCTCAATTACTACATCGCCAAGGGCTTCTTTGACACGATCCCCAAGGCGCTGGACGAGGCGGCAACGCTGGACGGGGCCACCAAGCACATCATCTTCTGGAAGATCATCCTGCCAAACTCCAAGCCCATTGTCGCCAATACCGCCATCAACGCTTTTATCGCGCCCTGGGTGGACTTTATCTTTGTCTCGGTCATTATGAAGGACAACTACAACAACTACACCGTAGCAAAGGGCCTTTACACGATGGTGGACAAGGCCAACATCTTTGAGTATTACACGGCCTTCTGCGCCGGGGCGGTGCTGATCTCCATCCCCATTGTGCTGCTCTTTATCCGGCTGCAGGAATTCTATGTGGGCGGCGTGACGGCCGGCGCGTCAAAGGGGTGATAGAATGAATCTATCTGCTGTTTTTCATCGGCCTCTGAGCGAGTACGCCCACGCCGTAGACGAAAACACCTATGTGTTCCGTCTCCGCACCGCCAGAGACGACCTCGAAAGTGTGAGATTCTTCTTTGCTGACCGGGCGGATATGTCCCCGAAGCTCAGCTTTCAAAGCCTGCCCATGCCGAAGATCCGCAGCGATAAGCTGTATGACTGGTATGAGATCACGCTGCACACGCCATTTCTCCGCATTGCCTATTACTTCGGGCTGAATGACGGAACGCAGGTAAAGTATTTCATTGGGGACTGCTTCGAGGATACCGACGATCAGGAGCGCTCGGATTACTTCCAGCTTCCCTTCAACCTGCGCGTCGACCGGCTGGAGATCCCAAATTGGGTGCATGACGCCGTGGTGTACAACATTTTTCCCGACAGCTTTGCGGACGGAAAGAGCCACATGGCGGATCAGAGCGCAACGGCGGACTGGCACGGAAACGAGTGCCGCAGCCTCCACGGCGGCACGGTCAACGGCATCCGGGAGAATCTGGACTACATCCGGGAACTGGGCTGCAACTGCATTTACCTGAACCCGATCTTCGCCGCAAGCTCCTACCACAAATACGATACGCTCGATTACTTCCACGTCGATCCCACCCGCGGCATAGACGAGGATTTCCGCCTGCTGGTACAGGAGGCGCACGACATGGGGATCCGCGTCATCATCGACGGCGTGTTCAATCACATCTGCTGGCGGCATCCCTTCTTTCAAGACGTGCTGGAAAAAGGAAAAGCGTCCCTGTATTACGATTGGTTCTATGAGCTGCCTGAAAAGCCGGTCTACCCCGGCCTCGGCGGGGAGGCGGACTATCTCTGCTTCGCCTATGTGCCCGAAATGCCGAAGACCAATACGGCCAATCCCGGTGTGCGGGACTATTTCTGCCGGGTCGGCGCGCATTGGGTTCGGGACTACGATGTGGACGGCTGGCGGCTGGACGTGTCCAACGAGGTGGACGACGCCTTTCTCCGCGCCTTCCGGGATGCCGTCAAGCGGGAAAAGCCGGACGCGCTGGTGATCGGCGAGGTCTGGGAAAATGCCTTTCATTACTTTAACGGCAATATGCTCGACAGCGCCATGAACTACGACTTCCGCCGCTTCTGCAAGCAGTTCATGGCCGAGCGTTGCATCGACGCCGCGGAATTCAATCTTCGTGTCAGCGACCTGATCATGCGCTGCAAAAAGCAGGGGCTTGCTGCCCAGCTCAACTTGCTGGACAGCCACGACGTGAGCCGCTTCCTCACCGTCTGCAACGGGGATCGGGATAGGATGGAGCTTGCTATCGTGTTTCAGATGAGCTTTGTTGGAATGCCAAGCATCTTCTACGGCGACGAAAAAGGGCTGATGGGCCAGTCCGAGCCGGAGTACCGTCAGGTGATGGACTTTGGCAGAGAGAATGCACTGGAGGATGTGTACCGGCGTCTGATCCGGCTCCGGCAGGAGCAACCAGCCCTGCGTCGCGGCGAGTTTCGCACGGTCGAAGCAAAAGGCAGTCTGTATTGCTATGAAAGGACACTGGACACGCAGACCGTTCGGATCACGATGAACGCAGGAGCCGAAATGTTCTCCATCCCGGTAGTTGGAACGCTGCTCTTGCAAAAAAGCTATGTGCATGGTTTATTAGGAGAGAACGGATACCTCATCGAAAGGCTGTGAGAAAGCATGGCGGTAACAATCTACGATCTGGCAAAGGCGGCGGACTGCTCCATCTCCACCGTATCCAAAGCATTGAACGACAGCTACACCGTGTCGGAGGCGACCAAGGAGAAGATTCGTGCGCTGGCAGAGGAGCTGGGCTATCGGCCCAACGAGCGGGCGCGCAGCTTTGCGCGGAAGAAAAACGGCACGGTGCTTTTCGCCGCCGACCTCTCGCGGGGCGTGGGCTTTGAAAATCCCCATCTGTTTGAGATCGTCACCGGCGTGGAGCGCTATCTGGACGAGAAGGGCTACTCGCTGACCTTGAAGCATGTGGAAAAGACGACCGCGCCGGATCAGATTCGGAGCCTGATGCACAGTGAGCAGGCGGACGGGATCATCCTGCACGCGGGCGTTCTCACCAGACAGCTCGCCACTGTGCTGGTCAAGGAATCTCTGCCGCATCTCATAATCGGCAAGCCGGATTTTCCATCTCAGCTCTCTTGGATGGACATCAGCCATGAGGCGGCCGGGCAGATCGCGGCAAACTATCTGCTGGATAAGGGCTACCGTCGCATCCTGTTCTTGATGGGCGACAAACAGGAGGATCAGATCTCCGCCCGGCGACTGGCGGGGCTTCTGGCCGCGCTGGAGGAGGAAGAACTGTCCATCGAGACCATGGCGGACATGACCGATTACGAGAAGGCCCGCACCGCCATGGAGCAGATTTTGGAGCGGGAAAAGATCCCGGAGGTCATCCTCTGCACCAACAATTACCTCGCCATGGGCTGTATGCAGAGCATCCGCGCCAAGGGGCTGAAGATCCCTAAGGATATTGCGCTGATGACATTTGACAACTATCCCTTTTCCATGATCGTCCAGCCGACCCTGACCGCCATCGAGGTGGATATGTACGAGATGGGCTGGCAGGCCGCCCGCTTCATGCTCCAGATGATAAAGAAACCAAACCTTCAGACCCAATCCTTCTGTACGACCCCGACCATCATCGAACGGGAATCCACATAAGTCCCCATACAGCTTTGCCCGCCGCTCAATCTTGCGGCGGGCTTCATGATTCTTAAGGATTACCAGTCTTGACAGGCAGGTCTATTGATGGTAGACTATGCACGAGGTCGATAAGAAATAGACCTACGCTGGAGGTGCCCTTATGGAAGATAAAAAACTCGGCGCGGTGGAAGCCCGCTTTGCCGATCTGATCTGGGATCATGAGCCGATCAATTCGACGGCCTTGGTGCGCCTGTGCGCGAAGGAGTTGGGCTGGAAAAAATCCACGACCTACACGGTGCTGAAAAAGCTCTGCGAGCGCGGCATTTTTCAGAATGTGGACGGTACCGTGACGGCGCTCGTCTCACGCAAGGAATTTGCCGCCGCGCAGAGCGAGCGCTTTGTGGAAGAGACCTTCGCAGGCTCGCTCCCGGCCTTTTTGGCGGCTTTTACTTCCCGCAAGCCGCTGTCTGCGGGCGAGGTTGACGAGATCCAGAAGCTGATCGACGCTTACCGGGAGGGCAAGTGAGATGAACACGTTGTTTCTGAAGCTGCTGAACATGAGCGCGGCGGGCAGCGTGCTGATCCTGGCGGTGGTCTTGCTGCGAGCGCTGCTCAAAAAAGCGCCGCGCTGGATTATCTGCCTCATGTGGGCGCTGGTCGCGATCCGGCTGATCTGTCCGATCAGCATAGCATCACCGGTGTCTGCCTTCCGGGCAACGCCGTCGATCGTCAGTGAGAGCGGGGAAGTGCAGGTGTTTCGACCCGCCGGAGGCAGCGAAAAGCCCCTTTTGGCGGTGGACACGGTACAGATTGAACATCCTCGGGCAAGCTCCGAGACAATCCGGGACATTCCCGGCACCTCCTATGCCGTCACCCAGCGCAGCCGCGACGCCTACCTGCCGCCGCTGGCGATGGGATGGCTGGTCGGCGTCGGCGCGATGCTGGTTTACGCGGGGCTCAGCACCTGGCTGCTGGAGCGAAAGGTACGCGCGTCGCTGAAGCTGGAGGGGAACGTCCGCCTCTGTGATACGATCCCGTCTCCCTTTATCCTCGGGCTTGCCAGACCAACAGTGTATTTGCCGTCTGGCTTGAGCGAGGAGGAAAAACGCTTTGTCCTGGCCCATGAGCGAGCCCATCTGCGCAGGCTCGACCACGTATGGAAGCCTCTGGGCTTTCTGATCCTCAGCGTTCATTGGTTTAATCCCTTCTGTTGGCTGGCCTATGTGCTGCTGTGCCGGGACATTGAGCTGGCCTGCGACGAAAAGGTCATCCGTGAGCTGGGACGCGCCGAGCGCGCGGCCTATTCACAGACGCTCTTGAATTGCAGCGCCCATCGTATCCTTGCCGCCTGCCCCGTGGCCTTTGGCGAAACCGACGTGAAGAGCCGCGTCAAAGCGGTGCTGAACTATAAAAAGCCCGCGTTTTGGATAATTCTTGCCGCTGTACTCGGCTGCCTCGTGCTGGTCGTATGCTTTGCGACGAATCCTGTCGGAAGCCAAAAGAGCGAGCTGACGCCGCCTCCGACGAACGAAATGCCGTCTACTATGCCAGAGGACGCCGGATCATCTGCTTTTGAAACGAACGAATATCTGCCGTTATATCAAAGTGTATTGGACATGTATAGCGCCGCACTGACAACAGCAAATGTTGAAGAGATGGGAGACACAAGCGGTCTGATCCGAAACTTCTTTGATGATAACCCGTTGCGGCGAGTTGGCTGGTCATTGACAGACCTGAACCTGGACGCTGTCCCGGAACTTGTGATTGGTACGGTGGAAAACGAACCGTTTTACGGGAATATTTTATTTGATGTGTACACACTCTCAGACGGCGCGCCTGTACGGCTTGCGCAAAGCAGGGAGCGCGACCGTTGGTATTCTATCGGAGAGTGGAATCTGTTGGAAGAAAGCTCTGGGAGCGCATCCTACAGTAAATGGACGGTTTGGACATTGGCAAACGGAAGCTGCGATTTCTTTGATGGGCTAATCCAGGATGGGCGCGATGGTGAAGTACGCTTTTTCTCGACGCGCTGGGAAAATGGAGAGACTGTACCGGATCGTGAGCTTACCAACGACGAAGCACAATTCTGGATTGAACAACGCGAGTCTAAAGTTTCTCGCCTTTCCTTTATTCCCTTTGATACCACCGACTGGGCACCGCAGACGGTTACAAGGGAGGACGAACAGCGCGCTTTGCTGGAAGCCTGCCGGAGTCAGTGGGCTTTTACAGATCCTTATGATACGCCATGGTACTACACCTTTGTAGACCTCGACCACAACGGGCGCTTAGAGGTGATTGCGGCTACCACGCAAGGAAGCGGAGTATTTACCCACGCGCATTATTATGAGGTCAATGCCGACATGACAGGGATCGCAAACCTATATCAGGGACGCGAAGGGCAGGATGATTGGCCGGAAATTGTTGTTGATTCGCTATCTTGTTATTATGATCCCGATGCAGACTGTTACTATTACCCCTGTGAGGGCATAACAAGAGATGGTGCCGCCCGTCATTACTATGCGTGGTATGCTCTACGCTTGAAAAATGATGTGGCCGAGTGGGAATTTATCGCGTCCAAAACCATGGAGTGGCATGGGCTGGAAGATGCCACGGTAGTCTGCCAGGACGCACAAGGCAACAGCATTTCCGAGCGGGATTATGAGCTGGCGGTATCACACCGGTTTGCCGGGATGGAGCGCAGCGAACTTCATCTGACTTGGTATCAAGTACAAAACTCAATGGAAGCGATTACACCCGTACAGCCACAGTTAACCCAGGACCGAGAACACGAAATTGAATGGATACTTAATGAAATCAGTCAAAAGGCTGATCCTTATGCATTAAGTGAGTACGCTGCCCGTCAGCCGGACGAAGTCGTGGAACTGTGCGCAGAGCTTCAAGCGTATGCCGCCGAGCATCAACTCAGCGTGGATCAGATGCGCGGCCTCATGCTCGGCACGCAAACTCTGGACGGCGCCTATGCCGAGGGCTACGCCGCGTTGCTCAATACTCTCTATACGTTACAGCCGGTACGTTTTGTTGAGGCATATTTCCGTGCCGACGAATCGGTACAGCCGTTTCTTTTTGAGCTTTACGGCACGCTTGATCCTTCGGAAGAACTGGCGAAGGAGCAGATCATTTATTCGACAATCTACAACAATCTGGAATCCTATCTCAAACTCAGCTGGGGTATAGATTATGGGAGCATAGCACCATCGCTCGCAGACATGGATCTGCATCGCGTCACTGAGCAACCTACTGAGGCTGTAGATTGGATTCATGACGTTGGCCCCGAATGGTATGTGCTTGTCCCGGTTGAAGCTAATGGTATCAATTCAAACAGTGGAGTACTCACCGTGTATATTGGAGCTCTAGACAGAAACGAGCTTTACGTACCTATTGGGACATATTTTACTCAAGCACCTTAACCTGTTCGCTGCCCGCCCTCCCTAACCGGAGTGGCGGGCTCTTTTTGCATCTATGTGCTATACTCAGTGAAGAAATACCAGCTTTATCTTGTAACCCGTCGAAATGCTTTCCGTCTATAGGGATGAGAGCTCTCAAGGAGGTTTTCCCATGGAAGACACTGCGATCATTGATCTGTACTGGCAGCGCTCGGATCAGGCCATATCCGAGACGGACCGGAAGTACGGCAGATACTGCCACCGGATCGCCATGAATATTTGTACAGACAACGAAGATGCGGAGGAATGTGTGAACGACACCTGGTTTCGGGCGTGGAATCTGATGCCTACAGAGCGCCCTGCGATCCTCTCCGGTTTTTTGGGGACGATCACCCGGCATCTTGCTCTGGATCGCTACCGCGCGAAACATAGTCTCAAACGCGGCGGCGGTGAGATCCCTCTGGCGCTGGACGAGCTGAGTGACTGCGTGATGGGCCAGTCAGATCCGGAACGTGAAGTAGAAGCCCGAGAACTGGAAGAAGCCATCGACCGTTTTGTCAATGAGCTGCCGGAGACGGATCAGATCATCTTTATCTCTCGCTATTGGTTTCTCGCGCCGGTCGCGGAGATCGCCCAAAAGAGCGGCTGCACCC
>Ga0247608_10002931_pt1 | contig 20464 bp, 16 predicted proteins | sample 176DNAGHGlowgp2_FD_193490 | JGI IMG/M metagenome (GOLD analysis project Ga0247608, IMG submission 193490) | Sheep rumen microbial communities from Palmerston North, Manawatu-Wanganui, New Zealand - 1766 DNA GHGlow gp2 | ecosystem: Host-associated > Mammals > Digestive system > Stomach > Rumen ...
TATGCCTACAGGAGATATTGAGGTTAAGGTTAGCGCGGTAACGTTACCCTCACAGGCTGAAGTTTTGCCGATACAGGTGTTCGGAGAAGATAACTCGCCGGAAGATATGCGCTTAAAATATCGCTTTTTGGACTTAAGGCGGGAGCGGATTCATAACAACATTATCCTTCGTTGCCAAGTAATTAAGCGGATGCGTGAGCTGATGAACGAGCAAGGTTTCTTGGAATATCAAACACCGATTTTGACGGCTTCCTCTCCGGAGGGGGCACGCGACTTCTTGGTGCCGTCACGGTTAAATCCGGGGAAGTTTTATGCTCTACCACAATCGCCGCAACAGTTTAAGCAGTTGTTGATGGTCTCCGGTTTTGATAAATATTTCCAAATTGCGCCGTGCTTCAGAGATGAAGATCCGCGCGCAGACAGGAGTCCTGGGGAATTTTATCAACTTGATATGGAAATGTCGTTTGCCACTCAAGAAGATGTATTTGCCGTTATGGAAAAGACAATGGGCACAATCTTTAATGAGTTTGCTAACGGTAAAAAGGTTGACCAAGCACCGTTTCGGCATATTACATTTAATGAGGCAATGCTGAAATACGGTTCGGATAAGCCGGATTTGAGAAATCCGCTTGTTATCCAAGATGCAACGGCGTTTTTCAATAACTCCGGATTTGGCGTGTATGACGGTAAGGCGGCAAACGGTGAACAGTTGCGTGCGATTGTATTGCCTCAGTGCGGTGAAAAGCCCCGTTCTTTCTTTGACAAGCTAGACGGCTTTGCAAAAGAAGAAGGTTTTGGCGGTATGGCGTATGTAGCACTTTCAACAAACGGTGCAAAAGGCATTGCCAAGTTCTTCTCTGAAGAAAAAATGGCGGAGCTTAAAAATACGTTTGGGGTTAAAGACGGCGATGCGATTGTGTTTATGGGTGGGGCTAAAAAGCTCATCAATAAATTTGCCGGAAAAGTGCGCACCAAGCTCGGCGAAGAGTTGGATTTGATAGAAAAAGATGCGTTCCGCATTTGTTGGATTGTGGATTTCCCATTCTATGAAGAAAATGAGGAGACCGGCGCGGTTGAGTTTTCGCACAACCCGTTTTCTATGCCGCAAGGGGGAATGGACGCTTTGTTGAACAAGAATCCGTTTGAGATTTTGGCTTATCAATATGATATGGTTTGCAACGGCGTTGAGCTTGCTTCGGGTGCTGTTCGTAACCACAAGCCGGAAATTATGTATAAAGCGTTTGAGTTGGCCGGATATGACCACAGCGTTGTTGATAACAAATTCGGCGGGATGATTAACGCGTTTAAGTATGGCGCACCACCGCACGCGGGGTGTGCTCCAGGGGTTGACAGAACAGTGATGTTGCTCTTGGATGAGCCGATTATTCGTGATGTTATTCTCTTCCCGTTAAATGGTAAGGCGCAAGATTTGCTGATGCAGGCACCGAACACGGTAACGCAACAACAGATTGATGACTTACACATCAAAATTGTGGAAGATGAACCGGAAGAATTGAAAAAGGGAGCTTAAAAGCTCCTTTTCTTTTTGTTGGGGAAAAATGTAACTTTTCTGTGATATATTCGTATGTTAAAAAATATATGGATTTTTAAGAAATATATTATAAAATATTACAAATAACTGCTTTGGGGACACAAATGATTGAAGATCATAAACTTGCTATTGATAAATATATTGAAACAATAAAAGGCATTCCTATAAATGTAGCTCATGAACACACATATAGGACACCTTTGGAAAATTTAATAAATAGCATTAAGTTTCCTACGTTGAATATTACTCCGATACATGAAGGGAAAGATAATAAACTTGATATAGACGGTACACCTGATTTCTTTATATATAAAGATGAAAATACACTCTTTAAAACTTTAATTGGCTTCATTGAGTGTAAAAAGATAATGTTTAATATTGATACCATAATAAACTCCGCACAGATAGCAAAATATTCTAAAACATCTGAAAATATTATAATTACAAATTATAGAGAGTTTATATTGCTTCAAAAAGGGACGATACAGAATAGAGTAAAAATACTTCTAGATGACTTATCGGTTAATAATGATAGCAATGCATACCAAAACCTTATTAATTTATTTTTAGATTTCTATGGGTACGAATACCAGTATATAAAAACTAAAAAATCTTTAATTACTGCATTATCAACACAAAGTTTTTATTATTCCGTGGCATTGAGAGAATATATTGATAATAAAGATAATGAAAATGAGATGTTCTATTATAGGTTTAGATCGTTATTTGAAGATTTTCAGAAATCAATTCAATATCACTATGAACTTGCTGACTTTTGCGATATATATGCACAAAGCTTAGTTTATGGTCTACTATTATCAAGATTAGACACCAAAGAAACTTTAGATGAAACAAAACGAAATTATCTCGATGGAATACCTGATACATATCAACTTTTATATGAATTTCTAGAAAGTGCATATTCTAATAAATTTTTACCACCTGAAATAAAAGTGGCACTAACAAATATTGGTAAAAACCTAAATCTAATAAATATTGAAAGTATTCAAAAAGAATTTGATAAAGATTCAAATGGAAAAAGTAATATAGCTGTTTATTTATACGAAGATTTTCTTAAACAATATGATGAGTTGAGAAAAACAGAAAAGCGTAAAGAAGGAGGGGTATATTACACTCCTAAAGAAGCTACGGATTTTATAGTAAGAGGTGTTAATGATATAATTCAAGAATCCTTTGGTTTATCAGAAGGTTTTTTTGCCCCTAATGTTAAAGTATTAGATTTTGCTTGTGGTACAGGAACTTTTATTGATTCTATTTTTGATTTGGGGATAGAAAAAGATTTAGACGATTTGGATAAAATTAAGATAAAAGATAAAATTATAAATGATTTTTATGGATTTGAGATATTATTTACCCCTTATATCATTTCACATACGATTTTGACAAAGCATTTAAAGGATAAAGGAATAAAGTTATTCCAAGGTGAACGATTAGGAATATACTTAACAAATACTCTTGATATTTCTCAGCATTCTATTAGCGGATATTTGCCAAACCTAAAAAAAGAGCATGAAAAAGCTACTAAAATTAAAAACGAAGAAGATATCTTAGCAATAGTTGGAAATCCCCCATATTTCAATGGCAAGAGCCAATCAAAAAAAGGGGTAATAGACAGAGAATTATATGAATATAAAAAGGGGCTTAATGAGAGGAAAATCAATTTAGATGACTTATATATCAAATTTATTCGTTTCGCAGAATGGAAAATTGAAAAATCTGGTTATGGAATTGTGGGAATAATAACAAATAATAGTTGGTTGGACGGAATTACTCATCGTCAGATGAGAAAGCATTTGTATGAAACTTTTGATGATATTTATATAGTTAATCTTCATGGTAATCATCGTAAAGGAGATAATGATAAAAATATTTTTGATATAAAAGTTGGAGTAAATATTGCATTTTTTATAAAAAAGAAAGAAATTAATCCTAAAAAAAAGGTATTTTACTATTCAACACTTGAAAATAGTTTATTGTCAAAAGTTGAAAAATTAGATTTTTTAAAAAATACATTATTGAAAAATATTCAATTTACCGAATTAAATCCTGAAACAACAGAAAATTATTGGTTTATAGATAAAGATTTATCACAAATAGAAAACTATAATAATTTCCAAAAAATTACAACAATATTCAAAGAATATAATAGCGGTATACAAACAGGACGAGATTCTTTTTGTATGCATTATCATAAAAATGAATTAGACAATTTAGTAAATGTTCTAAAAAATAACGATAACAATTATATTGAACAGAGATATAATATTAAAGATGGACGAGATTGGAAAATTGATTATGCAAGGGAAGATGTGATTAATAATTACAATCCACAACTAATAACATATCGTCCTTTTGATAATTGGTGGACATCATTGAGTAATAATTCTAGTGGTTTTTTGCAATGCCCTCGATATAGTATTATGAAGCACTTTGATAATAAAAAGAATGTAGGATTAACTATAGGTAGACAAGCACAAGTTCTAAAAAACGGGAAATGGGATTTAGCTTTTGTCACAAAACATGCTATTGATTTAAATTTATATTACAGAGGCGGGGAACTGTTATTTCCATTATATCTATACACAGATAATTCAGAATTATTTGAAAACAATAACAAGCAACCTAATTACACGGATCAATTTATTAAAGAATATTTAGATAAACTTTCGTTTAAACCGACACCTGAAGAAGTATTAGCCTATGTTTACGCTGTGTTACATTCGTCTGTTTATAGAACAAAGTATATAGAATTTCTTAAAACTGATTTTCCTGCAATTCCGATGACGAAAAATCAGGAAATTTTTGAAAAATATGCTAAAGAAGGACAAAAACTTATAGATCTTCATTTAATGAATAGGATTGTAGATGATAAATCTATAAAAGTTTCTCTTGATGGAACATCTTCAAATTTTGTGATAACTAACATTATTGAACCCTCTGCAACCGAAGCTGTTTTATCCTTGATTACAACAGATAACAAAAACATAAAATTTGAAGGAGTAACGCAAGAAGTTTATAATTTTGAAATTGGTTCATATAGACCGATAGATAAATGGTTAAAATATCGTATTAAAGATAATGTCGTGCTGAGTGTTGTTGAAGATGTGACGCATATAAAAAATATGGCTCTAGCAATTAAAGAAACTATTAAAGTAATGAGTACAATTGCATCTTATGGCGAAGATTATTTAAAATAATACCAAATTATTGGTATAAAATGTAAAGAATCTTAATTTTAAATTAAGAAAATGCTTTACTTTTAAAATTATTGGGTTATAAATGCCAAAGAATGGCGGCTAGGGCTAATGGCATGCCTTGTCGTTATCTAATCCAACTTATTATATTGAAAGGGATTGAAATGCCTAAATTAAAAACAAAAAGTTCGGCTAAGAAACGCTTTAGCGTTACCGGAACCGGCAAATTAAAAAGAAATTTTGCTTTTAAGAGACACTGCCTCTTCTGCAAAAGTCAAAAAATGAAAAGACAAGCTCGCGGCACAACTTTGCTTTCAGAAGTTGATGTTCAGATTGTTAAAAAGTTTTTACCGTATTTGTAGGAGGATTGAAATATGTCTCGTGTTAAAAGAGGTGTAACAGCACACGCTCGCCATAAAAAAATCTTGGATATGGCGAAAGGTTACAGAGGACGCAATAATAACGTTTTCAGAGTAGCCGTTGAAAAAGTTGAAAAAGGTTTGCAGTATGCTTATCGTGACAGAAAGGCAAAGAAGAGAAGTTTCCGTTCTTTGTGGATTCAACGTATTAACGCTGCAACTCGTTTGAATGATATGACTTACTCCCGATTTATCAGCGGGCTCAATAAAGCAGGTATTGAGCTTGACCGTAAGGTATTGGCTGATATCGCTTTTAAGGAGCCCCAAGCTTTTGCTAAGTTGGTAGAAACTGCCAAAGCGGCTCTTACAAAATAATTTTTAAGTCAAGTTTTATCAGATAAATTTAAAGAGTCGTCTTGGTCAGCCAAGATGGCTCTTTTATGTTTAAAAGCTGTTGAGGCGGAGAGATTTTTTAGGGTTACCCCAAAATTATAAGGTATAAGTAAAATGAGTGATATTGAAGTTATTAAAAATGAAATTGAAGCACAAATTAACGCCGCAGAGGATGCTAAAGCTCTTGATGATGTGCGTGTTAGTGCTCTCGGCAAAAAGGGACAAATTACCGAGCTTTTGAAAACTTTGGGCTCTATGGAAATGGAACAGAGAATCGAGTTTGGTAAAAAAATCAATGTGGTTAAAGCCGAATTGGAAGCCAAAATCGCTGATAAAAAACAAGAACTTGAAACAAAGCTCTTAAATGAAAAACTTAAAAAAGAAGTGATTGATGTGACACTCCCGTGCAGACCGGAAACTCAAGGGCGGATTCATCCGGTGTCTAAGGTGTATGAGGAGATTGTGGCGATTTTTGCCGAAATGGGTTTTGATGTGGCGGAAGGTCCGGATATTGAAGACCAGTTTCATAACTTTAATGCGCTTAATACACCACCGGATCATCCGGCACGACAAATGCAAGATACGTTTTATCTAAACAGCGACACCAACAAAGATTTTGATATGGATACGGCTTATGTGGTGCGCACTCAGACTTCAAGTGTGCAAATCCGCACAATGGAAAATAAGAAGCCTCCAATCCGGATTATCGCACCGGGGCGGACATATCGCTCAGACTATGATGCAACACATACGCCGATGTTCCACCAAGTAGAAGGATTGGTGATTGATAAAAAAACAACAATGGCTGACCTTAAAGGTTGCTTGTATGACTTTGTAAAGACATTTTTTGAAGTGGATGATTTGCCTGTTCGCTATCGCCCGTCTTACTTCCCGTTTACCGAGCCGTCGGCTGAAATGGATATCGGATGCTTAAAAACAAAAGATGAACTCAAAATCGGTGCCGGAACAGACTGGTTGGAAATTTTGGGTTGCGGTATGGTGCACCCAAATGTGTTAAAAGCCGGAGGAATTGACCCCGAGGAATATCAGGGTTTTGCTTTTGGTATGGGGATTGACCGCTTGGCCATGCTTAAATACGGTATTCCCGATTTGAGGACGTTCTTTGAATCTGATGTGCGGTGGATTAAAAATTACGGATTTACGCCGCTTGATTTTTCTTCTATGACAAGCGGATTGAGCAATAACGGAGGGTTGGCACGATGAAATTCACACTTTCTTGGTTAAAAGAGCATTTGGATACAGATGCTACGGTTGATGAAATCAGCGAGACTTTAACGCGCATCGGCTTAGAAGTTGAGGAAGTTATTAATCCGGCGGCGGCTTTAGAGGGATTTTATACCGCGCGGATTGATAAGGTTGAAATGCACCCGAATTCCGACCACTTGCATTTATTGGCGGTGAATACCGGTAAAGAAGTATTGCAGGTTGTATGTGGTGCACCAAATGTGCATGAAGGCTTGGTCGGTATTTTTGCACCGGTCGGAGTGCTTATCCCTTGCTATGGCGAACGCCTGACGGCAGCAAAAATTCGCGGAGTGGAAAGCTTTGGTATGATGTGCTCGGAAAAAGAATTAATGGTGGGTGATGACCATAGCGGTATCATTGAATTGCCGGCCGGCACAGAAATCGGTAAACCTGCGGCAGAAGTTTTAAACATTGATCCGGTGATTGAGGTTTCCATTACGCCAAACCGTGCCGAATGTTTAGGTGTGCGTGGTATTGCGCGCGACTTAGCGGCTTCCGGTCTGGGCAAATTAAAACCGCTTACTATCCCGACTGTTCAAGGCAATTTTAAAAGCCCGATTACGGTTTCCGTTCAATGCCCTGATGAATGCCCGACATATACGGCTCGTTATATCAGAGGCGTTAATAATAGAGCTGAAACGCCAAAGTGGATGAAAGACCGCTTGACGGCAATCGGTCTTCGTCCTATCTCAGCATTGGTCGATATCACCAACTATATCAATTATGATTTGGCGCGTCCGTTGCACGTTTTTGATGCGGATAAACTCAAAGGCAATATTACCGTTCGTATGGCGCACGAGGATGAGGAATTTTTAGCGCTTAACGAAAAGACTTATACGCTTGATACGCAATCGCTTGGCATTTGCGATGATGAAGGCGTGCAATGTTTGGGCGGTATTATGGGGGGCTTAAACAAAGGCAGCTATGAAGATACAACTAATGTGCTTTTGGAGTGCGCCTTATTTACACCAACATGTATTGCACGCACAGGGCGTAAATTGCAACTTGATTCTGACTCTCGTGCTCGTTATGAGCGCTGGGTTGACCCCAGATCCAATATCTCCGGCAATAACTACGCCACACAGATGATTTTAGATATATGTGGCGGTGAAGCTTCGGAAATTGAAATTGCCGGTGCGGAAACTTTTGAGGCAAAGCCGGTTTATCTCCGTCCGGAGCGCTTAAAAACCTTTATCGGTATGGAAGTTGCTAAAGAAAAATGTGAAGAAATTTTGCGTAATCTCGGTTTTGCCATCAGCGAAGAAAACGGCAAGATTAAGGCAATTTCTCCGTCTTGGCGTGGTGATATTGAATGTGAGCAGGATTTGATTGAAGAAATCATTAGGATGGTCGGATTTGATAATATTCCGGCAACCTCTATGAAATTAACGGATTTTCCAAAGCCGGTTTTAACACCGCTCCAAAACAATGTTATGATGATTAAGCATGAGTTGGCACTCCGCGGTATGTATGAAACAGTTACTTTCAGCTTTACGGATAGTGCTATTGCAAAGTATTTCCGCCGCGGTCAAGAACCGGTGCTGATACAAAATCCGATTATCACTGAGCTTGATGAAATGCGTCCGTCTTTGTTGCCAAATCTCTTGATTGGAACAAAGAATAATATTGCACGCGGTTACGGCGATATGGCTTTATTTGAAATTGCACCGGAATTCTATGGTCGCAAGCCTGGTGAACAACGGTTGGTCGTTTCTGGTATCCGAGTGGGAAAGACCAGCAAAAAAGATTGGACAGGCGCTTCTCGCGCATATGATGTATTTGATGTCAAAGCTGATGCATTGGCGGTAATTGCTGCGGCAAAAGGTCCGATTGAGGCACCGCAAATCACCACTGACACCCCAAATTACTACCATCCCGGTCGGAGTGGCGTTATCCGTTTGGGTAAAAATGTGTTGGCGTATTTCGGTGAGCTTCATCCGAGTGTGCTAAAGGCACTTGATATCAAGGCTAATGTGGTGGCGTTTGAAGTGTTTATTGAGAACATTCCGCTCCCGCGTGATGGTAAGTCTAAAGCTAAGAAAAAACTTGAATTATCAGCCTTGCAAGCGGTTGAAAAAGACTTGGCGTTTGTGGTGGATAAAACAGTTCCTGCGATTAACATCTACACAGCGGCTAAAACAGCTGACCGTGATAACATCTGTGATGTTAGAATCTTTGACGTTTATGAAGGCGAAAATCTGCCAGCAGACAAGAAGTCCGTTGCGATTACGGTTGTTTTCCAACCCAAGGAGAAGACATATACTGACGCAGAGTTGGAGGCACTGATGCAGAAGGTTATTAATGAGGTTTCCAAGAAAACCGGCGCTGTATTGAGGTAGGGGGTTCGGTAAAATGCCCTCATGATTGTATATTTGCTCCCTCATGTATTCATTTTATACACTACGGTCGCAAATCTACTGCCAGCAGGGCATTTTCTCAAACCCATTGTAAAAATCACCCTTTTGGGTGATTTTTAGTTTTAATATTATTGAACTTCGCTTAGGGGCAGGACATTTGGCAACAGCCCCGTTATTTATCCCACGCCTTGTTCTGCTTTGTGGCTGAGTATCCTTTGAAAAATATCGCCCTTTAGGGTGATGTTTTAGTTTAAATATATTTACTTATTATTTCTTTCCATTTTTTGATTTTTATGTTCACATCTAGTGTGTAAGCAGAACTTGAAGAAGGTAATTCATCATCATCTATTATTCCTTCTAGCCATTTTTTTAGTTCTAAATCATCTATTTTTTTTAAATAGCGCTTAAATTCTCTATAGGCTTTTTTACCATTAAATATTATCTTTTTTAGATTTGGTGACTTTTCTTTTAATATCATAAAATCGTTATAACTAGTTTTCTTCTCCTCTTTATTGTTATTTCCACCTTCGCATTCTGAAAATACATCCCATAAACCTATTTTCTTTCTTAAAAGGGATTGTTCATCTTTAATAGAATTACCTAATATTTGTTGTATAATTGACCAAAATTGATTTCTAGAATTTCTATAATATTTTTGTTCATCTCTAGATTTGTCGCTAGGAAACGTTCCTAAAATGACAATTTCAGTATTTTTATCAAAAATATACTCTAAACAAGTATTTTTATTCATTTATAATCTCCTTATTTTTCATCTATTAATAACATTATAATAATAAAAATTATCAACCAATAAGTAATCTTACGTCCCCATCTAAATATTTTTTTATATAGTGGTTCAATTAGTCTTTCATAATCCTGTAAATTTATATTTTCCTCTTTTAATCCGTCTATTTCTTTTTTTAGTTTTTTATTTTCTGTCAATAAGCGATATTTTTCTGCATCATTTCCTAATGATTTAACTATTAAACTACTGACAATTAATGTTTTAATTATATTTTCCAATTTACTATTTGTTTTCTTGTTCACGACTTATAATTCCTTATAAAAAAAGCCGCCTTGATGAGAGGCAGCAGGAAGTTGGTAACTATTTAACGGAATAGTGTAGGTATTCGGCATACGTATACACCTTATTAACTACCTTCCTGCTTTTTGCAAAAAGGTAGTTTTACGCCCTATTTCAGAGCAACCGTTAAAGAGGTTACCACACCTCACATTAGTCATCAGCTAATGCATATTTAGATTAGGAAATTATCTTGGTAAAGTCAAATGAAAATTGATTAAGAATCTTATGTTATGTATTTTTCAAACTTAGTATTCTGCTTTTTATTTGGTTATATGTGCTTACTAATAGGCAACTGAGTGCTAATAAAATCGGTAAAAGGATATATATGCTTTCATTGGGGGATATATCGGTTACTTGGTGGCGAATTATGATAAGTAACGGATAATGAACCAAATAAATCCCAAACACATTTTTAGAAATATATTTTATACATCTGTTATCAGCCAATTTGGAACACAGGTTCGCAATTATTTGCGCAACCACGTAACAAACTGTTATTATGTAAATAGGGTATAACTCCGGCTTATAATAAAATTGTATATCATCCGCTACCTTTTTTATTATCCATATACCGACAAATAATAGGCATAATCTTTTTAATTTGTTTAGCGTATCTTTATGCTCTCGTTCAAAGTATGCGGCATACATATACCCCATGTGTATATAAAATAAATATTTCAGCGGTTTTTTATATATAATATCAGGTATGGGCAGCGGTGGAATATTAAGTTTTATCCAAAATATCAATCCCGCTAAAATGAGCAGATGATTTTTAAGAGGGGTTTTGATAAGCAAACTATATATAAATAGAGATATAAATAATGCCGGTAAAAACCATAAATGTCCGCAATTCTTCAGTGTCAAAAACTTTATGATAAAACTCACGTCTTTAACTATATACAGATATATCAGCGGAAGCCATATCATGGCCGAAAACGCTAAGAAAGGTATTATCAGCCTTTTAAATCTTTCTTTAAGGTATTGTAAAATCGTCTTTTCGTAGTGTTTTCTGTAATTAAATAAATATCCTGCTATGAAAAAGAATAACGGCATATGAAATGAATATATCCATTTATAAAGCAGTTTCATCTTTTGGTCCTGTGGCAGATGTATCAGCCACCAATCCTGCCAAACATATGGGGCAATGACATGTCCAAGTAATACAAAGATAATACCCAGTGTTTGCAGTATAGCTATATATGATAATCGGTTGGCACTATTGCTCATATTTATTCAGTCACTCGTTATATTAAAGCATCATCTTATAAAAGATTAATTTTGCCTGAAAAATGCCATAATATCAGTGCGCATATCTTTGGTATATCTATGTGCTGTTTTTGGATATATCTTATTTACAATTGAAATACCTCTTTTTTTAGCTTCTTCAATAAACTTTTCGGCTGCTTCTTGGCGAATCTTTGTATCTTTTTCACCTATGCCATAAAATATCTCCGTTGGAATTTTTCTTGAAACAGTATCATTGCCTCCGCTTGCAATAATCGCGGCTTTTTTAACTTTTCCAGGATATAAGAAAATATACCTCCCGACAAATTGCGCACCGGCTGAAAATCCCATCATGTATAAAGAATTTATCCTTATATTTTTTTCTTCGGCTAATTGCTTAAAAATTGTGTTAAATGCTTCCCCCGACCATACTCTAGGATACTGATAACTTTTTTGTTCCTTGAAGGCCTTTTCCCCTTCAAATACAAATGTCGGAGCAATAATGAGCCACTTTTGCTCATCTGCTAACTTTTTCCACTCGGGCGTTATCATCCTTTTGCCTTGACCTCTTAATCCCGGAACCAAAACTAACGCTTCTGTCGGATTTTCGGCAGTCTTCGGTATATAGTAGGCGTATTTTAATTTCTTTTTATTATATTCCGTATTATTCGTTAAAACGTCCGGTAGCTTTTTGGCTTTGGTTTTTGCCTCTGATGATATCGGAAAAGAAATAATAACTATCAGCAATAGAACTAATAAAAGAATTTTCTTCATATTCAGCTCCTTTATAGAATGTCGGATGCTTTTATTCTTTATCTTTTTATTTAAAATTTGCTTAAGTTCATAAAAAAATCCTCCTTAACGGAGGAATTAAAATGGTGCTCTGGAAAAGACTTGAACTTTCACTGCCTAAGGCAACATGCACCTGAAGCATGCGCGTCTACCAATTTCGCCACCAGAGCACTTGATATCTCTTTAATGAGTTTTTTTACATTAGTCAATAGTTTTTCTAATTATTTATAAAGCCATAAGCGTTGGCTAAAAGCAGTCCGCCTAAAACTATCCGGTAAATTACAAACGGCAAAAAGGTCGCAAAACGCAGCCATTTCATCATCAAAAATATGGCTAAAAATGAAAAGATAAATGACATACCGATAGCTTGTCCGGCTAATGATGCTTCGGTTATAACGCTTCCTTTATAAACCTGATAAGTCATCAATATTCCCGCTGATAAGATAGATGGGATAGATAATAGCATTGAAAACTTAGCAATCTCGCTCCGATTGAAACCTAAAAAACGCCCCATGGTGATGGTAACACCGGAACGGCTTGTCCCCGGCATAAAGGCTAAACACTGCGCAAAGCCAATCGCTAAGGCTTCTTTTAACTTCATATCAGATAAGTTCTTTTTGGTAGAAAACTTGGTATCGGCATACCATAGTAGCAGAGAATATATGATTAATGTCCAGCCAATTAACTTTGATGTTCTTACCCAGTCCATACCGATATAAGATAATATACCGCCAATTACTACCGCCGGAATTGTGGCAAACACAAGATAATATGCCAAACGGATATTTTCTTTCTTGGTATCAAAGGCAAACTTGTGGCGGAATAAATCAACAATCATTCCTTTTATGGTTTTCCAAAAATAATACACCACCGCTATCAAGGAGCCGATGTGCAAAGCGATGTCTATCGCCTGCCCTTGGTCTCCGAAGTTGGTGTATTTGGCAAATAAAATTAAATGTCCGGAAGAACTGACCGGCAAAAACTCTGTTAATCCTTGAATAACTGATAACCAAAAGATGTGTAAACTAAACATTATAACTCCCTCGTATTTTGGAGGTGAGTATAATTAAAAGTCGTTAAAAATCAAATAACGAACCCTGCTCTTTTTCAGATTTTTTTTGTTTTTTTGCTGATGTTTCATCAGGCTTATTTGCACCTAAAACAATTTCACCGTCTGCAAAGCGAACGGCAAAAGAGGCTTGTTTTTTAGCTGCAGCGGCCGTATAAATGGTTTGATTATTTTCGCCTTTTACCCAAGCGAAACCGCGCCTTAAAACGGACTCAACCGATACACCCTCCAACCTCTCTGCAAAACCTTTTAAGCGCTCAGTTGAACGCTCAATAATAGTTTTGATATAAATCGGTTTGATTTCTGCCAATGCCAAATTATTTTTCTTTTGTGATAGGACATTTCTAGCAGCGGTTTGCAGACGCTCTAGACGATAATCCAGCTTCTGCGTGGCTTCGTTTAGTATTTGCGATAAGTTAGGAATTCCCCGTGATAAACCTAATATGCGGTCTTTATATTCATTTAAGCTCCGATGAATCGCGTTATGCATACGATTATTTATGATGTTTAAATTTGACTGCAATTCGCTTTTGACCGGAACGGCAAATTCGGCGGCACCGGTCGGTGTGGGGGCTCGTTTGTCTGACACGTAGTCTATCAGCATCGTATCTGTTTCGTGTCCGACAGCGGATATAACCGGAATTTCAGAATCGTAAACCGCTCGAATAACAATCTCTTCGTTAAACGGCCATAAATCTTCTAAACTGCCACCGCCACGCGCAACGATAATCACATCCGGTTTTGCCACATTACCTTGCTCCGGCAGAGCGTTAAAACCTCTGATTGCCTCTGCGATTTTTTCTGCCGCACCCTCGCCTTGCACCGGTGTCGGCCATAGCACAATATGTGAAGGGAATCTGTCACGAATACGATGAATAATGTCCCTTATCACGGCACCGGAGGCGCTTGAAACGACACCGATTGTTTCAGGCAGAAAGGGGATTGGCTTTTTATGCGAGGCATCAAACAGACCTTCTTTGATAAACTGTTGCTTGCGCTCTTCTAATAACTTCAGAAGCGCACCCTCTCCTACCGGCTCCAGACTTTCTATTACCAACTGATATGATGATTTGCCGGCAAAAGTCGTAATTTTACCTGTGGCGATAACTTCTAAGCCGTCTTCAATTTTGACTTTAAGGTTTGAGGCAACGCCTCGCCAGCAAACGGCTGATAAAACGGCGTTTTCATCTTTTAGGGATAAATACCAATGTCCCGAATCGGCTCGTTTGGCACCAAATATCTCGCCTTTGACATGCACTTTATTAAAATTTCCCTCTACAAAACGCTTAATCTCGTTTGAGATTTCAGTGACCGTTTTGGCAGCCGGAGCGGTTGTTTTTGGCGTGGTGCTTGCTAAAGTAAAATCAAAACTCATATCTTCGTTCATATATCCAACAAACCTTTCGCAAAGTCTTCTGCCTTAAAGATATCCATATCTTCAGCTTTTTCACCAACGCCTACAAAGTATATTGGAATACCGGTTTCAGCGGCAACGGCAATTAAAATACCGCCTTTTGATGAGCCATCCAATTTGGTGATAATCACACCGTTGACATCAACCAATTCCTTAAAAATTTTAACTTGATCCAAACCGTTTTGACCGGTGGTAGCATCTATGGTGATAAGGGTTTTGTGTGGCGCGTCAGGAGAGATTTTTTTAATCACACGAATAATTTTTTGCAACTCTTCCATCAGGCCTTTTTTATTTTGCAATCTTCCGGCGGTATCTATAAATACGATGTCATCGCCTTGTTTTTCCGCCTCTTTTAAGCCATCATAGCAGAGCCCTGCGCTATCGCACCCTTGAGCGCCCGAGAACACGCGAATATTGTGGCGAGCTCCCCACTCGGCTAACTGTTCTACCGCGGCGGCACGAAATGTATCAGCGGCAATAAATGAAACTTTGTAACCGCTATTTGTAAACTTTTTACCCAACTTGCCGATGGTGGTGGTTTTGCCGGCACCGTTTACACCGACCATCACAATTACATAAGGTTTCTTTGACGTATCAATCACAAATTCTTGTTCGGAGGGCTTGATAATCTCGGCAATGTCGTGACTTAATTCCTGTTTGATAGCGACAATATCGCTATGTTTATCAAATTTTTTAGCGGTGAACTTTTCTATAATTTCAGAGGTTGCCTTAACGCCGACATCAGCGGTATAAAGAAGTTCTTCTAAATCCGTTATGACATCTTCGGACAAATTTTCTTTTGTAAAAATATCGCTGATCCCTTGGCTTAGGGTTTGTGATGTTTTCTTTAGTCCAAAGCCTAATTTTTGAAAAAAGTTCATAGTTACTCCTTTCTTAAATCTCTTAATCTCTCGGCACGATTGCGGCGGATGTGCACCGGCACTTGCGGCATTTTGGCGGCAGGTGTTCCGGGGCGTTCCGAATACGGAAAGACGTGCAATTTTGTAATGTCTGCCTCTTCAACCAGTTTCATCGTATTTAGAAAATTCCCTTCGGTTTCGGTCGGAAAGCCGCAAATAAAATCTGCACCAAATGTGCTATCCGCGCGGGCAGTGCGCAACTTCCGACAAAGGGTTATCACGTCTTCGCGGCTATGGCGGCGCCCCATGCGTTTTAATATCAGATTATCTCCCGACTGGATAGAGAAATGAAAATACGGATGGATATTTTTATAATTCTTGACCAACGCCACGAATTTATCATCTATGGCGGCAGGATCAAGCGAGCCAAACTGCAAAGACGGAAGCTCGGGGAATGTTTTTAAGATTGTTTCCACTAAACCGCTAAAGCTCGGCTCATAAGAGCAAACGTCAACGCCGGTTAAGCAAATCTCCCTAAATCCTTTATCTAACAGGATCTTTATCTGATTTAAGATTTTTTCTGCCGGAACGGAACGGTTTGCGCCTCTGGCATACGGCACAATGCAATACGTGCAACGATGATTACAGCCCTGCTCTATCTCCACAAAGGCACGCTCGCGCCCCTCAAAGCCGGTTATCATATAGGCATCATAGCCTGAAAAAGAAAAGATATCGCCGACGATGGTTTTATCTTTTGAGATGAGGTATTTTTCTATCTCGGTTTTTTCGCGGTTACCAAGCACCAAATCCACCTCCGGCATTTCGCCAAAACGCGCGGCAGAAACTTGGGCGGCGCAACCGGTCACCACAATCTTGGCATCGGGATTTTCTTTCCTAAGCTTGCGGATTGCCTGACGGCATTGGCGCTCTGCCTCGGCCGTTACCGCGCAGGTATTCACGACCACGAGATTATCATAATTTTTAAGTTTTTCCTTAAAAATCTCGCTTTCATAGCTGTTTATGCGGCAACCGAATGTGATGACTTTGACCATTATTTTTTCCTTGTTGTTTGAAAAAGGATATTAAAGGCAAAAGTTTATTTGTGCAAGTGGTTTTATTGATTTCGCCACCCCCTCCTTAATCCTCCCCCCTCATATTTATTCGGCGCACCTATATGCGCCTCATAAGGGGGAGGAGACCAATAGCGGCTGAGTTTATCTTAATTTGATGCTTATAAAGGGGGAAATTTATTTTTCCCTTGCAAAGATGATTTTTAGCTTTTAGATTATATGCAGGTATGGGAGACCATACTTAGGGCGTCAGAACCCTTCTAATTAGTAGATAGTCGCTGGAGCATATACGACTTAAATATATATGCCGACCTCTGCCTTTGGGCGGATGTCGGCTGAATAAGGTTTTGTACCAAATAGGTCGAGCCGCTTTTTATCTACTATTGACGGTTTCTGAACATCCGCCCGCCTCAAAAAGGTGGGTTTTCTTTTGTCTTGTAAGAAAGGATGTTGCAGTTATGAATATTAAAGATTTAGAAAAATTACGTGAATTGAAGGATAAAGGTGCTTTAACACAGGAAGAGTTTGATGAACAGGTAACAATTTATTTAAATTCAGCAAAATTTTCTCAAGAGAAAAATGAAAATACCTCATCTGATAAACATACTAATCATGGCGGTATAAAGATAAGCCACGTTATATGTTTAGGATTGGCTTTTATTGCTATCTATATAGTTGTTGAAAACGAATTTCCAGAGATAATTTCGTGTAATAAAAATGTAGCACAAGAACAGTGTAATTGTGTTAAACAGGCTATTTCCAGAAACGTTTCTTTTTTAGACAAATTAAAAATGCTGACAATAGGAAGCTCTCGCGAAGAGTTGAATTCTTATTTAGATTTAAGTGATAGATTTCGTTGCAGTTTGGAGGACTAATAAATGAATATTGAACAATTAGAAAAATTGAATGAATTAAGAGAAAAAGGAATTATATCCCAAGAACAATTTGAAACAGAAAAGGAAAAAATTCTTCACGCAAATTCTGATGAAAAGTCATGTGATAGTTTGTCAAAACCTAAAAAAATAAATTGGAAGAATTTTGGGATATCATCTTTTATAGCAGTAATATATTTTATTTTCATTTTTCTTCAATCAGATATAGAATTTGATGATGTTATTTTATATAAACAAGGTTTATATGTTTTGTTGAATCTAGTAATTTCTGCTGTTTTTACGCTCTATGCCATTAAAATAAATACATATAAATATGAGAACTGTGCTCCTGCTTGGTTTGTATTTTTTGTAATACTTGTGACAGGATTTTTAGGGGTATGGATAGTAACTTATCAATTTTTACAAATTAAAACAGGTTTTGCATTATTGAAAAAAAACATTAACAAGAGAAATAAGATTCTAACAAATATAGGAATAACTATTTTGCTTATTATAGTTTCTTTTGCCTTTTTTATTTTATATTCTCTGGTCAATTCTCACTATACCACACCTTCAATTACTACGTCTTCCGTTACAAATAGTAGCGAAGATTTAGCAAAGAAACTGCATTCAGCTGTGTTGGGCGGTGAGTTGGAAGAAGTAAAGCTGTTGATTGCAAAAGGCGCAGATGTCAATATATCAAAAGATGATGAGTGCTATCTAGATGATGTTGCTACACCACTTCTATTAGCGATTAATGATGGAACTGGTGCTTATGCAAATAAGGATAGTGCGGAAATTGCAAAAATATTGATAAAAGCTGGTGCTGATGTTAATGTAATTTGTAACACAAAATCTGGAAACGAGGTCAATCCCTTAAGTTTGGCTATTGATGATATTTCAATATTGAAATTACTTATAAGTGCCGATGCAAATGTTAATGCTAAGCTCAAACGAAATGCGCAACCTGATATGTCAATGCTTGTGTATGCTCTTTATTATACCAAGAATCCGCAGATAGTAACTGAACTGTTAAAAAATGGAGCCGATTATAATGATGAGTTTAATGGAAATAAAATAACAAATTTATGTTCATCCATTGCAAATGCTTCTACTGCCAATGAGCAATACAAATATCTTATAAAAAATTGCAACACTTTATTACAATTTGTAAAAGAAAGAAATCCTAACGCTTTACAGCGTAATTCTACACCTTTACATCAAACGAAAGTCATTGAATTATAACATCACTTCTTTGTAATTAGTAGTATTTCTTTTTCATCTTGTCGTTGTAGGTTTTCCAGAGGGGTTTCAGGTAAGGATGTGTGAAATACTCTGTCCATGGTTTGTGACCGGCAAAGTGCAAAATAACCGCTTTTTTATACACCGTTTTGGGTGAGTTAGGAACTTTTTTGCCATAAAATGTGCTTAAGAAACTCGCGGGCTTTTCTTCAAAGAAAGTGCTGTTGACATTGTAGCGATAAGGCAATGCCAGAACACCTTTTTTTAAGACAACATTTAACACATCTTGATCTCCAAAAACTTCTTGGTGCGTGTTAAAATATATCTCGGCGCTTCTTACCACATCGTCTTTGCGCATTTTTTTAAGGTTTAATAACATCACACCACTGTTAAAATAAAAGTTATGCTCTTTGAGACCGATTTCTTCTATATGCTCCGGATGCTGATACATCAAGCCGTCTTTTACTGCGGCAATGTAATAACTCGCCATATCCTTTTTATAAACACGAGCTAAATCTTTTTGCACCAGTGTATCCGCATCTAAGTATAAAACTTTATCGACGTCTTTTAAGTAATCGCTTAAGTATATCTTTTGCAACGATATTTTGAAAGAGGCAAAGCGCCCTAAGTGCGACATGTCTAACTCTAATTTTTTGGCCGGATAAATTTTTATATCTACGCCGGAGCTCTCCATTTTTTGCAACAATTCTTCGTCGGCTTTGGTAAAATCTTCAGCAATCACATGAACTTTATAATGCGACAACATGTTTTTATGAAGAATCGCAGAATGAAGCGAGGTCATCATGTAGGGGAGATAGTTTCTATCTACCACATAGGCGATATGCACAATCGCGCACCGTGAATAAATAAATGCAATGATGATTAAACCGAAAATGATTTTGATGAAGTTTTGTTTGGTTATTGGCATGGCTAGTAGTCCTTTATCTCGTTGTAGTATTTAAACCACAATTCTTTTAAATACAATGGTTTATAATCGGGTTGCCACGGCTTATCTCCGGCATAGTGGAGAATGGTCGCGTGTTCATAAATATAAAAGGTGTCTTTGGGCAGTTCCTCTCCAAAATATGTGCTTAGGAAATCTAAATCATCCGCCTCAAAAAATGTGCTGATACAGTTATTGCGGTATGACATCAATTTAAGCTTGTCACCAAAGACAACATTTAGCACATCTTGGTCGCCGTAAAAATCTTCATGCGTTTTGATGTAATCCACGAGTTTATGAACGATATTGTCTTGGCGCTGTAACGCAAGATTGTAAAGCATTACACCGCTATTAAAATAAAATCCGCGCTTGTCTAACCCCATTTCTGCCATTTCTTTGGGAAAACGGTAATAAATACCATCTTTGGCAACGGCGGCATAAACGTTGCTCACATCTATATCAAACAGGGGACGCAAATCTTTTAGAACCAAGGTATCGCCATCCATATAAATAACTTTATCCAAGTCTTTTAAGATGTCGGGTAAAAAGATTTTATGCATACCGACTTTGTATTGGATAAAGCGCTGCATATTATCAAAAGGCAAATCCGGCTCCGGTTGCGGAATAAGAGTGATATTGACCGTATCGGGAGCGAGGTTCTTTAATCGCAAAAGTGCCGCATCGTCTTGAGGGGTGGTATTTTCGGTAACGATATAGTAGTTATAGGTGCTATTGGGGCACTTGTTTTTTAT
>Ga0247608_10002932_pt1 | contig 20462 bp, 13 predicted proteins | sample 176DNAGHGlowgp2_FD_193490 | JGI IMG/M metagenome (GOLD analysis project Ga0247608, IMG submission 193490) | Sheep rumen microbial communities from Palmerston North, Manawatu-Wanganui, New Zealand - 1766 DNA GHGlow gp2 | ecosystem: Host-associated > Mammals > Digestive system > Stomach > Rumen ...
GATATTCCTTCAGATAAAGAGCTGCTATGACCCGAAGCAAAAGGTCGGGAAAACTCACTACGACATCGAGCTCGATTCCCTGCGTCAGCAGATATATGACTCTCCTGCCACGGACTGGACTATCCCACTGTTGGCTGACAGACTAAGCCTGTCCGTGCCGCATTTTCAGCGGCTGTACAAGCAGCGCTATGGCATCTCCTGTACCAAGGATATACTTACAAGCAGAATGGAGCTTGCAAAGCAGCTGCTTATAAACACGGATAAGACCGTAAGTGAGATTGCCGAAGATTGCGGGTTCTCCGACTACGCCCATTTTTCGCGCGTATTCGCGAAATACGCTTGTGTCTCACCTGCAAAATTCAGGAAGGACAAGCAATGAAGCTGTTATCATACAACGAAAGAAGCGCATTCCAAACAAAATGGAATGCGCTTTTTACGTCAGTGTGAATATGTAAGGAGTAATTCTCTTGATATCAGAATTTTGCAAGCCTGCTGCTTACTTATTAGAGTATTCGGGAAGCATTATAATAACTCCCGCGTCAAGGCGCTGAATAGCGTATGCGTCGTTGGCTGTAACGCCGTCGCCTGTATCGAAGCAGTCAGCATTTGCCTTGCCCTCGGGCTTGAGCTCATCGATTGTTTTCAAGATAGTGACTTCTCAAGCTTTAGGAGAAATAAGTGTACCATTTTCAGCAGACTGTTCGATAATCTTGTTGGAATCGATCTGCTCTCGCTTCATAAGAACAAGGTCAAATACATCAAGCCTGTTATCACTACAAAGATCAGCAGCTTTCCAGTTATTCAGCTTGGTATTGGGAACCGCTAAGAGCCACTTCTGGAACAGAACAACATCAGAAATATTAAACTCACCGTCTGCATTGACATCGCCCTGCACTGAGGTTACTGGTTCTGTAGTGCCTTCAAAGCCGTCAACGATCGAATAGAAGCAGGGTTTAGCTGTATAATCTTCATTGAACAGCAGCGGATATTTGCTTGCACGCCAACTCATGTCGTCCGTTGTTCCCCAGAACACAACAGCAGAAACGCTGTCCTGATACTTCATTATTACGTCCATAATATCGGAGTAATACTTCGCCTGTTCCTCAAACTTGTCCGCGCTGCTGATCATCTGGTCAAGCTCTGTGATCTGAATATCCAGCCCTGTTGCGGCAAACATACTGAGCGCCTTTTCATAGACATTGGCGGTCGGGAATACGTCCGTTCCCAGATGCGATTGCATTCCGATGCCGTCGATAAAGTGACCATCTGCATTGATCTCCTCGGTCAGTGCCACGATCGCTTCACGCTTGCCGGGCATATACTCATTATAATCGTTATAATAGAGCTTGCAGCCCTCCGGTGCATATTTCTTTGCAAATTCAAATGCAGGCTTAATAAAAGAATTATCGCCGAATACCTTCACCCACGGAGATTTGGAGCTGCCCTCTTCCTGCGAACCCGGCTGACGTGCAGAGCCGTCATCGAGCAGGCACTCGTTCACAACGTCCCATGCGTAGAATTCCACATCAGGATATTCTTTCTCCACAGCAGCAAAGACGTTCTTGATATAATTCTCCATACGCACGAGCATTTTCTCCTTGGATACCCATTCGCCCTCTGCATCATAGTTCTCCTTGAAGAACCATGTCGGGGTCTGCTGATGCCAGATAAGAACGTGTCCGCGCACAGGTATATTGTTGTCCCGTGCGAAATTCAGGATAGAACTGGCGCTGGCAAGGCTCACCTGCGGATTTTCATCATCTCCTGCTTCTGCAAGGGCAAGACACGCCTTCTGGTCGAGGAGGGCATCAGGCTTCATCTCATTGCCGGGGGTGATGGAGTTGAAATGCTTTAAGATCAGCTCCTTAGTGGATGCCGGAGCAAGCTCTTTGCTGGTGCAGGCTGTTCCGATTTTGAAAGAATCTGCATACACATCTTTCAGCGAAGGAATATCGCTCTGCGGATGATAAACAGGAGCCGTTTTCAGCGTAAAATCGTCAATATAGATATTATCTGAGCCGCCCTCAAAATAGACAAATACGTCCGTCCATTCCTCGGTATAGCTGACTTTCAAGTCAGAAACTGACTGCCAGCCGTTTCCATTGAGATTTGCAAGATTTTCATAATGCTGCTCACCGGCGGCATCGGTGTACTGAAAGCTGACAGTCACGCTGGTGTACCATTGTCCCATTGCGGAGCAGCTTACAAGATAGGCAACTCCCGGCTCACACTTGTCATCGAGGCGGAATGCAGGTCCGTTCCACGATTTGGAACGCTCGGAAGCACACAGGCAGTGCGTTCCGGATACGGCATTCTCCTCGCTGGCGGTCAATATAGTGGTGTCTCGGTCGCCTCGGTTTGTCCATGCGGAAACGTCACCGTCCTCGAAATCTGAGGAATAGATGACTGTCGTTGCGGCAGTCTCCTCCGCTGTTGCGTCTATTGTCGGCATCGCTCCGGAAATGCAGTTCAATGCCATAAGATACGCAGTCATACGGATTAGTCTTTTCTTCATCATAAGATTACCCCTTCTGTATGGATTGTGATTTATATACTTATTCACTATTTTAGCATTGCACTGAAATCAATTCAATGCACTAATGGAGATTTTTTATTACATTTTGCGTACTTATCCGACTAAGCGAATCCTTTGTTATTCTGATATTCATGTTATATTCAATGCGCTTATAGGATGATGTAAAAAAAGGCAGCAGGTCATAACGAAGATCGTTATGCAAAAAGTCATAATTCCGATTGAAAACGTCATTGAATAAAGATGTCAGATACGATATAATAAAGAAAGGGAAAAGTGTGTCTGACTTTACATTGTTTTCCGTAATACTGATGAAACAACTGCTGTTCATACAACAATGATTTTACTCCGCTGCACCAAAGTCTTACATATAGAGTTTGTTCTTTAAGTGAGACAACTCAGTAAAGGCTGACATAAGTCGGCCTTTAATAATAATTTAGGAGGGTTATTATGAAAAACCACAAATCCAAGAGTGCAGCCTGTATCCTTACAGGTCTCATTTCATTATCGCTGACGTTCGGAACACAGAGTCCAAATCAACAATCAGTTTTTGCCGAAACACCGGCTGAGTCCCTCATCTCAGCTGCTGAAATCAATGGTGATGTGAATGCCGACGGAAGTTTTAATATAGCAGATGTTGTGCTGTTCCAGAAATGGCTGCTTGCTGTTCCGGATACGCATCTCGCTGATTGGAAAGCAGCTGACTTCTGTAATGATGATAGATTAGATGTTTTTGACCTTTGTCTGATGAGAAGAGCGTTATTGGCAGAAAACACGGGAGATTTAAAAACGCTGACAGTTCCCGTGTCGGAAAACAATGCAAAGCTTATCGGAAGAACGCTAAAAACAAACGGTGTAACATGGTTGGTTCACAGTGGCTCTGCAGCTGAGTTTACCGTTACCGGAACGGAAGCGAGTATGACGATATGTGGCGACAGTGGTGTCAATTCCGATGAAAAATACCGTCCACGATTCGGTGTTTATGTGGACGGGAAGCTCGTCAAAGATGTTGTTATGGGAGAAAAGGAGCAGACGATCGAGCTATTCAGCGGAACAGCATCACGAACCGCAACAGTCAAAATCATTCATCTATCAGAAGCAAATAATGGCTGTATTGGTGTAAAGGAACTCACAGTCACATCGCCTTCATCGACTCCTGTTAAACCTACACCCAAAAAGGAACTGATGATTGAGTTCATAGGAGATTCGATCACCTGTGCATACGGTGTTGAAGCAGGATCACAGTATGAAAGCTTCTCGACAGCGACTGAGAATTTCACGCTGTCATATGCCTATCTTACAGCTCAGCTTCTTGATGCGGATTACAGCGCAGTATGTTACAGCGGTCACGGAATCGTTTCCGGCTATACAAGTGACGGCACAAAGAATACTGATTCGCTCGTCCCGCCATATTATGAGATGGTCGGCAAACCTAAGGATTATCAGACTCAATGGGATTTCTCAAAAAATCCGGCAGATGTGATCGTGCTGAATCTCGGCACAAACGATGATTCCTATGCATCAAAGGAGCTGGAAACGCGAGGTGCCGAATATCAGGAGCTTTACGAAGATTTCCTCAAACAGGTAAGAAAATGCAACCCTGATGCGAATATAATATGCACACTTGGTATCATGGGAGCCACAGAACTGTATCCCTATATCGAAGCGGCAGTCAATGAAGTTGGCGATCCGAAGATCACCTGTTATGAATCGCCGGTACAGGATATGAACGATCTCGGTGCAGACTGGCATCCCTCACCAACGACACATGAGAAAAATGCTTACCTGCTGGCTGACAAGATCTCGACCGTCCTCGGCAGACCATCGGATAAGATCGGTATTGACCTTACAACGGAAAGTAAACTGGAATCTGAAATTGATACTGAGAGCGGAGCAAACGCCTGGCCTTACTATGCTGAGTGGAACCGCTCCATGAACGTCAATATCTCGGCGGCAGGCAATTCACCGGAATCAATTACAGTATATGTACCGAATTTGGTTCTCCCGACCGGCAAATATGAACTGAGTTTCAAGGCAGAGGGACTGAAAGGCGAAATGCCGTATGAAGTCCGCAGTATGAAAGATCCGAAAACGGTCTATGCAAGCGGCACGACAGATTCTGAAACAACTCTGGAAACTTTTGATCTGAACGAACCGACGGAAGATGCAGAAATCGTATTTATGATTGGAGAGCAGACCGGCAGTATCACTTTCTCAGATGTCACACTGTATAAACGTGCAAATCTGTAAAGTCAAATGAGGACAAAATGGATCTGCTTTCCTAATACCATAAGCGAGATCTCCGAATATTGCGGATTCTCCGACTACGCCCATTTTTCGCGCGTATTCGCGAAATATGCCTGCGTCTCACCTGCAAAATTCAGGAAGGACAAGCAGTGAAGCTATTATCATACACCGAAAAAAGCGCATTCCAAACGAAATGGAATGCGCTTTTTACGTCAGTGCCCCTTAGCAATATACCAAAAGCTCCGCGGCGTTTGTACCGCGGAGCTCCTGATAAAAATGAACAGATTAGGAGAGGTAGATGACTTGATATTATTATAGAATCTCGGGAACAACAAAACAATGCTGTTTTATCTCAAATAATTGCATTTTTGTGCCATAACTTACAAGAAGTATCTCATTCGACTGTAACAGCATACTTACCATCTTTCAATTCTCCGATCGTTATTGTAAGATCTGTCTCAACAGTCTGACCGCCATTTGCATCATACCAGTGGAATCCTGATACGCTTCCGTTTATCACATCGCCTGTATGGTATAAGTTATCCTTTTCCACATCATCAAGTACACGGATAAGGCGTCTGCCTTTGTCCTGATTTGTGAACTCGCTGCCGCTTGCATAACGGAAATATGTATTCCAGTCATACTCTGTAGTCGCGTCAATATGATAGATACGAACGCCTTCGCCGCTCTTTGCCCACCAGGCTGTTTTTGTGCCGACAGCACTGTTGTTTCCATCTTTAGTTGCGTACTCGATAATGAAATACTCCGAGAAATAATCATCGGCAAGTTTTCCGTTCGGGATAATGATACAGTTACCGCTGTCGGTCTGGGCGTTGCTGAGCATAAATGTCTGAGCACCATTTGAAGCATCATATATTTGTACCTGCTCGTTTGTATACCAGCCTTCCATAAGCTTTGAGAATGCGCCGAAGTCCGAGCCTGCATCAGTGTCCATAAGCTCGATACCAGCCGTGCCGTGCATACCCTCGCTGTCATTCGGATTCGTAAAAAGGTAATAGTCAGACAGACCGGTGCAGTGTCCCAGTTCGTGGCAATAGGAGCTTGTGTAATTGATATGATCGGCAGTTGAACCTATCTGGGCATTGCCGGTGATTATGTGACCGATACCAACGCCGTCTACACGGTAATTCGGGTCGCCGAATGCTCCTGCACACGGCCACCAGTGGTCAGTGCCCGCCTTCTCGGGAACTGTGAAAAGCGTAGCGTCTATCCTGCCGTCGCCATTGCCGTCAAACTGAGAAAAGTCGACTTTATCCTTGAAAGCCTCGTAGCACTCCTCAGCTATCTTGACCTTATTGTCGTCATATACAGTCTGGTTTTCTTTAGTCGTATAGCGGAAGACCTGACCGTCAAGCTTCATGGCACCTTTGGAGGCTCTGCCGTAGAATGCAGAGAAGCTCTCGAACGGATAGCATGGATCTGTTTCATCTGCCGCACCGAAAGAAATACTGTTCAGCTCATCTGTGGTCGGAGCGTAGTCATATCTGCAATCGGGAAAGTCCACATAGAATACGACCATTTTGGCATTGCCCTGTGTGGGCAGCGAAGCACCGTGTTTTGCCATATTTGCCGTAATGAAGTTGCTTTGCTGTTCTTCCTGCACTGGTATTTCTTCCTGTACAGGCTGTTCATCAGCAAGCAGAAGCCTTTTCATCAGTACAAAATCAAAAATATCGAGCCTGTTATCTTCACAGAGGTCACCTGCTTTCCAGTCCGTAAGCAGAGTGCCACGTCTTGCGAGAAGCCAGTTCTGGAGCAGCACAACATCTGCAATACTGAATGAGCCGTCTGCGTTCACATCGCCCTTTATCCTTGTGGAAACGTCTGGGGCCGAGAGATCGAATCTGCCCTCATCGTTCTTTATCTTTGACCACATATACCTTAGCATCCAGCCGTCAAACGCAGTTATCTTCGCTGACGAGCCCGCCATCATAATAGAGTTCTCACCGCCTGGAAAGCCTCCGGGAGGGAAACCGTCAATTTCGCCTTCACCGCCGTAGAAGTCAGTCATACCGAAGCCATGACCTATCTCATGCTCAAGGACATGGTGACTGCCGCTTTGTATCATACCGAGATATGCCGTATCCGAGAGACGCTGTCCCCAGTCTCCGCCGCATCCGCCGACATCGGGAAAGCCCTGAGTTGCCCACATATACATATCAAAGCGCTTGTCAAGACCATTCGGATACTCATAGGCTGTATCAGTGAAATGCTCGAAGCGCGAGAGTTCAAGCGGCGCATACGGTTCTCTGTCCGGGATAGTATCCCTGCCGTTGGTAGTGTCGTACTGCGCATCATAGTATCTGGTATCGGTGTAAACTACCTCGTCATCGTGCAGGTCGAGCAGACAGCTTTTGTCAATGACTGCCCAACCGACCACTTTTACGTTGATGTGGTCGTATTTCCAGCCGTCATAACCCGCAAGCCAGTCATTCCACGCATTGATGCTGTCTGAGAGCAGCTTCTCGAACTGCTGTCTCTGTTCGTAGGTCACTGTACGGTAGGACTGCCACTTCACAACATAATTGATAGTACCCTTACCTGCATCTATCTGGTCGAAGATAGTGTTGCGCCTCGCTGTGGACTGTTCACGTTCGATACGGTTCGTCCATATCCAGTCCGCAGCGTACTGAAAATCAGAGGGCATATCAGTAATGCTGACCGCCGATGCGCTGAGCTGCTCCGTGCTTGTAACCAACTGCGGCAAAGCAAAAACTGACATGCAGACTGCAGCTGAAAGTGCGGCTGAAATAAGTCTTTTCGTCATACATTTCCTCCTTAATGCCTCGGGAAGCTTTTTCTTAGATAATAGCACAGTGTCGGTATGGATTCAATAAAGTCTTGCGTATTATTACTTACATAATACGGAATTTTTCTTGACAACTCGCAAGATATGGATTATACTTTTGATAAGGTGGTGATGATATGAAAAGAATAGGAGTGATCATTCCTGCGATAACCGACAATCTTCAGACGGAGCTGCTTGACGGTGTTTTCAAAACTGCCTCTGCTGCGGATTGCGACGTTATAGTCCTGACTACTATGACGAACGCTTTGGATTTTCACATTCAGACTGAGATAATGAACGGCGAGGAAAGCGTATACTGCCTTTTAGAACGGGCAGATCTGGACGGTGTGCTGCTTGCCTCGCAGTATTTCGTTAAAGAAAACGTCCGCCGTACAATATCGGAAAAGATACGTAGAGCTGCGCTCCCGTGCGTTGACCTCGGCGGCTCGGAGCTCGGCTTTGAAACAGTTTCGATACCGCAGGATAAGGCTGTATACGAACTGACAGAGCATATCATCACGAAGCATGACTGCCGCAGGCTCATCTTTCTCGCCGGACACAAGGACAATCACGATTCGGAACAGCGTATGCAGGGCTTTCTGCGCTCCGCTGACAAGCATGGCTGCACGTATGAGATAGTATACGGCGACTTCTGGAAGGCACGTGCAGCTGAGCTCGGAGAAGAGCTGATACAACGCAGAAAAGAGCTTCCCGACGCAGTGATATGCGCAAGTGACATAATGGCGGTCTCGCTGTGCGATACCCTCCGAAACGGAGGGATTTCAGTTCCAGAGGACATTATTATCACGGGGTACGACGGACATCTTTCAGCTTTATCCCACTTCCCTGCGATAACCACTGTCTGCGGTGGGACAAAAGAGCTTGGCATCAGAGGTACAGAAAAGCTCCTGTCGATGCTGGGTATTTCACCGATTCATAATGAAGGCAGTGGACTTCATATTATTTTCGGTTCAAGCTGCGGCTGTGTGGAGCGTTTCCAAAGCTATAAAGAGGCAGCGCTGCTTGTGGAAAAAAATATCAGTAATGAAGCTGAGGCAAGCGAGCTGCTTGATATGCGTATTCACTCGGATTACATAACAAAGACCTGCAGTGTTCAGGACCTGTCAGACCTGACAGCAACTATCGACGAGACTGCGCATAGTCTGAAAGGCTATAAGTCCATGTACTGGTGCATTCTTCCCGACTGGGACAGCAGTCCCGAACAGCCCGAAATATGCAAGACAAAGCCGTTCCCCAAGCAGATGCTGTGCCTCATAGCTAAAGATGCATGGAAGGACGGCAGGAACGTCGGCTTGTTCCATGCAAAGGATATAGTACCTGTACTCGCCGCCCCTCATGAGCCGATGCTGCTGTTCGTATTGCCGCTCCATGCTTCGTCACAGGTTTTCGGTTACTGCGGATTGGCTTATGAAAATGCTGCAGACTTTACGGTCTCGGTAATGCTGTTCGACATGATGAGCTCAGTTGCTAACGGTCTGCGTATACTGCGCCACAAGCTCTATGCGGAATATCTGCAAAAGAAAATCGAAGAAGCTTCACTCTACGATAAAATGACCGACATGCTGAGCAAGAAAGGGCTGTTGCTGTTTCTTGAGAAGCAGGTGCCGGAGAAAAACGGTATTATGCTCGTAACGACTGCAAAGCTCGCAGCCACACCGACTTCTCAGCAAAAGGGACAGCTTTCCGACACAGTAATGCAGTCGGAGCTGCTGCTTGCCAACGCTATACGCCTGATATCAGGACGAAAAATGCAGGCTGCACGCCTCGACAAGCGCACATTCGCTGTCGTTTTTCCGCTTGCAGAGGGAACCGCTCCCGAACAATATACCGAAGAGCTTATGATACAGCTTGAGGTGCTGATAAGGAAAATGCAGGAGGGCTCGGCTGTAGGATTTCTGCCTGAACCCTACTATGTATGCGGATATGTGACTGCTCCGACCGAAACGTGCATCTCTGCACTGTGGGATAAACTTAACGACAGCAAGCCAAAGGGCAAAGGCTTTATCGGTATCAGTCAGCTTAAAATGCTCCGCCGCGAAATACACAAAGCTCCCGAACTCGACTGGAGCCTGGCAGAGCTGGCAAAGCGGCTGAATATAAGCAAAAGCTATGTACAGAAGCTCTATAAGGAACACTTTGGCATCAGTTATATCGACGACCTGCTTGAAGCGCGTATCAGGATGGCAAAACAGCTCCTGACAACAACTGACCTGCGCGTCAATGAAGTTGCCGCCTCTTGCGGATATCAGAACGCAACACATTTTATGCGGCAATTCAAGGAAAAGACAGGACTGTCTCCCACTGAATACAAAAAGAAAGAGATCTGAGCACATTACCTTCATATTCATCAGCAGCTGAGAGCGAAGCTCCCCGGGTGATTCGGGGAGCTTATTTTCATATTCTTTGACAATCTAAATCATAATACGGCTTCGATATTACGTGCCGAATATAGTAAGCGGTCGATGCAAACATTTTTCTTGCTCTCATCAACGTGATAAAAAATCAGGTAGTTTCCGACAGGGATAAAATGATAGTTTACCATAATCGTGCTGCCAGTGAGCAGTTTCACAGCAAGATGAAAACAAATATGGGGATCGAGAATCTGCAAAACGGCAAATTTGAAGTCAACGCACTGATTCTGATTGCAGGATATCTGACTAATCAGGTTTTATTATGTTTGGTTTTATTCTTTCTGAATACGGCAGGCGTAACACCGGTTTTTTCACGGAAAAGCTTCACAAAGTGTGACACGCTGCCATATCCGCAGGTCTCGGCTATGTCCTCTATCCTGGAGTCTGTCATGGTCAGGAGTTCGCAGCTGCGCTGAATGCGGCTGTCGATGATGTCCTGTATCATGGTCGAGCCGAATGCCGTGATGTAAAGGTGCTGGAAGCGAGAACGGCTGATACCAAGCTCGTCAGCGAAGAAGTCGGCGTTCCATTCCTGTTCAGGCCAGCGAAATATGGATTCACGTATCCACAAAAGGCTGTGCATATACTTGGTCTCCGTAAGAAATGAATCACTGTAATGGAATATCATCTGGTCGTTGAATTTGTATAGCATCATGCGCAGATACAACGAGACTATCTCATTGCGTTTTTGATGTGCGGAGTAGAATTCGAAGCATATATTCCGCATGATAGCGGAAGCAGCGTTCACATCTCCGATATGGACAGGTTTGTTCAGAGGTATATCAAGCTCCTTGAAGAGCCTCATGTCCTCCTCGTCCGGGAAAAAGTGGAGCCAGTCGTCGATGTATATGTCGCCGTCAGCGGAGTATTTCAGCGGCGCATGGAGCGGAAAAATGATATACGAGCCTGCTTTTGTGTGTATCTCCTCGCCGTCAATACAGAAAACAGCAGGAGTTTTCACTATGAGCAGCAGCCAGTCGCCTGAACCGTCCGGACGGTCTACTTCGAATCCGCCGTCATGTATATGATGATATCCTACGCACAGACATTTCATTTTCATCACCTCTATATTGATTTTATCATAATTATGGTAGAAAAGTCAACGAAAATATTGCATTTGTGCTATTATCGTAGCACAAATACGCATTTACTTTTTCAACAGTCTGCGATAGAATAATAGTAAGAGAAAGACGTTTTCCCAGAAGGAGGTGCGGAATATGACAGCTAAAGGCAGATTCGGGCTTGTTATACCCGAAATAAACAGTCCTCTCGACCGTGATTTCGTCGAGGGAGTCTATGCTCAGGCAAAGGCGCTCGGTTATGACATCATAGTTTATACAGGTCTATACAACTGCCTGCGTGAATATCGCTATGATTCGTATATTTCGGGCCTTGAGAATATATACACGCTCATATGTGTGCACAGACTTGACGGTATTATCTTCGCCGAAGAACGCTTTCACACGCGGGATGTCATCGACAAGATAAACGGTTATCTCATGCAGACTGACACTCCGTACCTCGTGCTTGGCAGCAATTCTGAGATTGCAAACAACATGAACGCTGACGAGTACGGTAGTATGTATCGTATAACTCGGCACATGACTGACGAGCACGGCTGTAAAAAGCTGTATTGTCTTGCAGGGGTGCCGAACCATAAGTCTTCCGAGGAGCGCGTCCGCGGATTTGTGGACGCCTGCAAAGACTGTGGTATAATCGTCGCTGACAGTGATATCCGCTATGGCTGGTTCTGGAAGGATATTCCCGCGCAGCTCGGTCGTGACATCGCTGACGGAACTGTCGACTGTCCGGATGCTGTAGTCTGCTGCAATGACGTAATGGCTGCCGCACTGATAGAGAGCCTGAAGCAAAACGGGATAAGAGTGCCCGAGGACGTGAAGGTCACGGGATTTGACGGCGGCTGGGACAGCCTGATATGCCAGCCTTCCGTGACAACGATAGCGGGACGTGACAAACAGTTCGGCGCAGATGCAGTATGCCGTCTTTACGCAATGACGGCAGGCATCATGCCCAAGCAGGAACTTTTCGGACAGAGCATACACTTCGGAAGAAGCTGCGGCTGCTGCAAGGAATCGACGCTGGAGCCTCATCTCATCGAAATGATAATGATGAACCGTGAGAAGCGAACTTTCATCGCAACCGATTTTATCCACCGTATGTCAGAAGCCCTGACGGCAGAGGAACTCTCGAAACACATCGATGAGGTCGGTCATATCTTCAAGGATGTGAAATGGCTCGATATTTGTCTCTGCAGCGACTGGCAGGGCGATATGACAAATCCTGACGATTATCGTCAGTACGGTTGCTCGGATGAAATGTATCTCCTGCTCTCAAAGAGAGACGGCGCTAATGAACGCGCGTTCTACAGTTTCCGCACATCAGATATCCTCCCGGCACTCAACGAGGAACATGAGCCTCATCTTGTGATGCTGACCTCACTGCATTGCAGTGGTCAGATATTTGGATACACAGCTACAGCTTACACTGACCTTGCTTTCCTTGCCGCAGACGAATACTTCGTGAGCTGGTGCGATTCCGTGGCAAACGGAGTCAAGAGCCTGCAAAAGAGGCTGTTTGAGCGGTACTTCAGCAAGCAGCTCGAGAAGCTTTCTGAGACCGATCCGGTCACCGGCATATTCAACAGGCGGGGATTTATTCTTCACATTCCCGAGATGCTTAATCAGTACAACAACGAGGGCAGAAAAAGCTACTTGCTTCTTATCACATACTACCCCGAAAAAATCGGCGCGGTAGACCCGAGATCTGCTATGGACGGTATCCTCACTGAGCTTTGTGTAAACCGGCTGTGTGCGAGAATAGGCGAGAACACCTATGCCGTGATGATTCCGTCTGAGGACGCGGAAGGGATAGCCAACACCTCCGAAAATCTTATAGCGGCAGTTGAATCAGCTCTGCTTGACAGATTCGGAGATGTAAAACTGCCGGAGTTCGTCACCTGCACCGCAGTTTTTGGTTCTTCGGAAAGCTCGGAGATAGAGCGGATGGTCGATGAGACTGTGCAGTTCCTTACAGACAGAAAAAAAGCCGCAGAGAGCAATTACATTGATTACAGAGAACTTATCTACCGTCTCAGGCGGAACATTGTCTCACAGCCGCAGAGAGACTGGGAGATCGATAACATCTCCCATGACATAGGGATAAGCAAAAGTCACCTGCAAAGGCTGTACAAGCTGCTTTTCTCCACCAGCATCAAGGACGATGTGATAAATTCGAGGATAAAGCGCGCAATGCAGCTGCTTGAACACACGGATATGCGGATCGCCGAGATAGCGGAGCAGTGCGGCTATAACAACGAGAACCACTTCATGCGGCAGTTCAAGGAGAAGAGTGGCTGGACGGCAGCACAGTTCAGACGCGAAAAACGCTTAGCGAAAATGTGATATCAGAATTCAAAATGTCAGAAATTATACACGAAATGTCATTTTAATTCATGTCACGGTGGGGTATAATCAGAACAGAACGATTTTTTTACAGGAGGTCGGGATATATGAAAAAATTAATTTCATCAGTTCTCGCGGCAGCGATAACTTGTAGCAGCATTGCTACAGTCAGTTCCGATATTTACAGTTCAGGCAGCTCATTTAACATGGCTTATGCAGCCGATACATACTTCGGGGGAGCCAATCCCGTGATTAGCAGGGGAGTTCCCGCATACTCAGGAAAGTCTGACAGTGCATCTTCGGGTAATGATGAGCACTACTTCACGTCCTGGAACGCATCCGCGGGAGACTACCTTGCATATGACTTGTCGGGGGTACCGCAGTCACAGCGCAAAAAGGTGCTCGCGGCATGGTATAATCTCAGCAGCTATGACAATCTCGGTGCATACGCGAGCAGAAATGCTGAGCCAATCGACTATACGATAGAAGTCAACAAAGCTCAGGGCGGAAGCTATCCCTCATCGGGCTGGGAAGTTGTCGAGACTGTCAAGGGAAACGGTTTGAGTTCACGTCAGCACGTCGTTGATATGGACGGCTACAACTGGATACGCATGAACGTCACCAAGTCTTACGGTGACAAGATAACGCTCAATCTTGACATTCACGACGCTTCACAAGGCGTGTTTGACAGCTGGATATTCTTCGGTGATTCCATAACGGCAGGCGGCATGGTAAACGCCTACGGCACGAGCTATGCAAGCTATGTAAATCAGATAGACAGCCGATTCTTCCCTGTACAGGAAAATGGCGGTATAGGCGGAATTACAAGTAAAGACGGCAAAGAGCACATCGACCAGTGGCTCAGCGGCAGTCCTGTTCATTTTGTGAGCATAGCCTATGGTACAAACGACTGCTGGGGCAATCCCAACAATGTGCAGAGCTATTACAGCAACACAAAGTATATGATAGACGCGATAATAAAGGCGGGTAAGGTGCCTGTACTGCCGAAGATACCTTCTTCAACGAACAATGACGTTGGTAACAACGTCGGCTACTATAACGCAATGGTGGACAAGCTCTATGACGAATACGGCGATAGGCTTGTTCACGGTCCCGATTTTGATGAATTCTTCAAGAAGAACACTTGGGGGCTCAGCGCAGACGGCGTTCACCCAAATTCCGAGGGCTACGAGGCGATGAAGAAACTCTGGGCGGAAACTATGTACGAGAATGTGTACAAGAAAATAGGCACTCAGCCTCAGACGCCCGAGACCGTGAAAGGCGACGTTAACGGCGACGGAGAGTTCTCCGCGGCAGACCTCGTAACTTTGCAGAAGTATCTGCTCGGCAACAAGAATGCAGAGCTCAGAAACTGGCAGGCCGGCGACCTCTGCGAGGACGGAAGGATAGATACCTTTGACCTCGTCGCAATGAGAAAGCTTATCATCTCCAAGGACGAGCCTCAGACTCCGGATACTCCGCACACCGAGTTCAAGGCTGTATACGAAGCCGAGAACGCAAAGCTCTCAGGCGCAAACACTATAATCGCGGATCAGGGAGCTTCGGGCGGCAAGGCGGTTGGAAACTTTGCCGACAACAGCGATAACCTCACATTTACCATAGAAGTACCTACAGCAGGAAGCTACTGCCTGACATTCACATCAAAGGGACTTGGCGGAAACAAATACAATGAGATACTTGTAGATAACGAGAACGTCGGCGGATTCGACAGCGTCGGAGACAGGTTCACAGATACAGCACTTCGCCGCGTAATGCTCAAGGCAGGTAAACATACGGTCTCTGTGAAGAAGTCATGGGGGTGGATAACTATGGATAAGCTGACTGTCACCGAGGACGAGGCTATCTCTGCGAACGTCTACAAGGTAGATAAAAAGCTCATAAATCCCAAGGCTGACGATAACGCGAAGGAGCTTTTCAGCTACCTCTGCGATTCATACGGCAAGTACACCCTTGCAGGTCAGGTCTGCAATGACGGTCTGAACGGAGAAGAATTCAAGGCTATATACGAGGCAACAGGAAAGTATCCTGCTATCGTTGGACTTGACATGATGGACTACTGCCCTTCGCGTCAGGCTAAGGGAGCAAGGTCAAATGCGGTCGAAACAGCTATCGACTTCCACAAGCACGGCGGTATCGCAACATTCTGCTGGCACTGGAACGCACCTGATAAGTACATGAAGCCGGGCGACACCGAGCAGGGTACTCCGCGCTGGTGGGGCGGCTTCAACACCTCGAATACCAATTTCGATATTGCCGCTGTTATGGACGGACGCGACCCTGAGGGCAAGGCTCTCATCGATGCTGACATCGCCGAGATAGCAAAGCAGCTCAACCGTATGCGCGACGCAGGAATCCCCGTGCTGTGGAGACCTCTGCACGAGGCATCAGGCGGCTGGTTCTGGTGGGGAGCCAAGGGCTCTGACGTATACAAGAAGCTCTGGTATTATCTCTATGACGAACTCACCAACAAGTACGGATGCTCCAACCTCATCTGGGTGTGGAACGGACAGGATCCAAACTGGTATCCCGGCGACGAGTACGTTGACGTCATCGGCGAGGATATCTACGCAGGCGAACACAGCTACGGCGCTCAGAACGCGAAGTTCTCGGAGCTGCTCGAATATCCGGATACAAACAAGCTTATCGCCCTGACCGAGAACGGTACTGTTTTCGATATCGACAACATAGTTGCGGCAAATTCGCGCTGGTCGTGGTTTGGAACATGGTGCGGAGACTTCGTAGTCAGAAACGGCAGATACAACGAAGCCTACACCGAAAAAAACGTCATGAGCAAGACCTACAACAGCGAGTATGTTATAACTCTTGACGAGCTGCCGTGGTATAAGAAGTAAGTGCAGCCAAATATCAAGTGGTTACAGAGTATCCGGGTATCTGCACAACTGCCCGGATACCGAAGTAATAAATGGCTGAACATCGGATTTCAGCCAAGATAGATTCCTTTTATCCGAAAGTATTTGTAAGGGACAAATCAGAAAAAGAAAGCGTATCGGAAATACTGGTACGCTTCCTTTTTTTTCAGCTTTTTTATGAGACAAAAGGTGTGTTTTTAGGTCCGTTTTATCATTGAGTTTGTTCATGGTTTGTTTTAAAATAAGAGCATATGGAAACACATTTTCAGAGAGGAGAATGTATATGCAAATCAGGACAATCAGTTCATTCGCGGCTTCTGCTTTGATAGCTGCAAGCATTGTTCCCGCAGGTATCGATGCGATGCCTGCATCAGCTAAGTACGGCACAGGCAACAGCATCGTGGAGCACCTTGACCGCGGCATATATGCGGTCAAGTCAGGCAGCGGTATGTTCGTCAGCTGGCGCTGGAATGCCGATGACGCAGACAACGCGGAGTTTCGCCTGTACCGCGACGGTCAGCTCGTATACACGAGCAAGGCAGGTACAGGTGCGACGTGCTATCAGGACAATGGCGGAAGTGCAAATTCAAAGTACCGTGTTGACACCGTTGTGAACGGTGAGGTGGCAGCATCGGAGGAATGTAAATTCAAGTCCGGTACGAATTATTTCGATATTCCGCTCAGTAAGCCGGGCTCGCAGTATACTCCAAACGATTGCTGTGCGGGAGATGTTGACGGCGACGGTCAGTACGAGATATTCCTCAAGTGGGAGGGCAAGGCACTCGATAACTCGCAGTCGGGCGTGACAGATAACGTCTACATCGACTGTATAACACTCGACGGACGTCGGCTATGGCGCGTGGATATGGGAAAAAATATCCGTGCAGGTCAGCACTACACGCAGATGTGCGTAGCAGATTTCGACTGCGATGGAAAGGCTGAACTCATTACCAAGACAGCCGACGGTACAAAGGACGGCAAGGGCAAGGTCATTGGCGACGGCTCAAAGGACTACCGCAACGGAGGCGGCTATATCCTCTCGGGCAATGAATATATGACGCTGTTCGACGGCCGGTCAGGCGCTGCTCTTGATACGATAAACTTCCCTGTACCACGCGGAAATGTCGGCTCGTGGGGAGACAACTACGGCAACCGTGTCGACCGCTTCAACAGTGGTATCGCATACCTCGACGGCGTTCATCCGTCAGCGATATACAACCGCGGCTACTACACGCGAATGACAATATCTGCAATAGATGTTGTAGACAAGAAGCTGTCCGTGCGCTGGATATTCGACTCCAACAACAGCGACTCAAAGGCAGCAGCAGGTCAGGGCAACCACAACCTCATGGTAGGAGACGTTGATGCTGACGGTAAACAGGAGATATGCATGGGCGACTGTGTTATCGACGATAACGGCAAGCTCCTGTGGTCGTCAGGCAAGGGACACGGCGACGCGATGCATCTCGGCGACTTCATTCCCGAGCGCGCAGGACTGGAACTCTGGCAGTGTCACGAGCACGGTCCAACTTATGGCGTGACCCTCTTTGACGCTAAGGACGGCAAGGTCATCTTCCACAAGGACGGTGACAAGGACACCGGACGCTGCTGTGCAGACAACGTATTTGCGGGAAATAAAGGCGCGGAATTCTGGGGCGCAAGACCTGCAAAGACGGTCCTTGACCAGAACGGAAACAAAATATCCGGTCTCAGCCTTTCGATGAACTTCCTTATTTACTGGGACGGCGACCTTGAACGTGAGCTGTTCAGCGGAACTACCATTAGCAAGATGACTTCCACTAGCAAGATAGACTACCTGCTCAATGCTGACGGCTGTGCTTCTAACAACAGCACAAAGGCTGTTCCCTGTATGACTGTTGACCTTTTCGGTGACTGGCGCGAGGAGCTTGTAATGCGGACTTCAGATAACAATAAGCTGCGGATATGGTGCACGACCTCTCCCACTGACATCCGCCTGACCACACTCATGCACGATGTTCAGTATCGCGCACAGAACTGCTGTCAGCAGTCCTCCTACAATCAGCCGCCTCATGTCAGCTTTTTCCTTGGAACAGGATATTCTCTACCTGAGCGTCCTGCAGTAACAGTGCTCGGCGGCTCGGAGATAGAAATAAAGCCCTTTGAGATACCCGACGGAAAGCTCGTGAAGTCGCTCAAGGTCTACGATACAGCGTCACAGTACAATTGGGCAATCGAGCAGGGACTTGACGTTGGAAATGAAGTGTTCGGTGACAGGCAGTTCAGATTCACTTCCATCCCCGAGGAACTCAGGGGGGCTGAATGGATAAGAACGGCGTGCGATTCCAAGAAGTATACCTCCGATGAGGCAGCTTTCACTGCCGCTAAGGATATCACGGTATTCATCGGAGTAGATACCCGCGCCGAATCAAATGCAGGCTGGCTCTCGGACTGGAATAAGACGGAGATGACGATGAACGATGACGGCAATCCGAACATCACATACAATGTTTACCGAAAGGACGCAAAGGGCGGTCAGAAGGTAACTCTCGGAGCTGTCAACATGACGACTGCGGTCAACTATGTAGTCGCTGTTACCGAATACCGTGAGCCTGTTACTTCCACAACAACTGCTGATACTGTTACTACTACCACAGCAACAGTTACCACGACTGCTGAAGGTATCACAACAGCGAGCGATACGACCCAGACGACAACGGAAGCTGTTCTGCCGGCGCTGCTCGGCGATGTCAATCTCGACGGCCATATTTCTATATCCGATGCAGTAGCAATACTCCAGTACATCGCAAACAAAGACAAATTCCCGCTTTCTGCCGAAGCTGCTGATAATGCTGATGTGTATAACCGCGGCGACGGTATAACCGCAGGCGACGCTCTTTCGATACAGAAGCTCGATGCAGGGATCCTTACAGAGCTTCCGGAATCATAACAAACTGTCAGACTGACGGCACGGAGGTATCATTATGAAGGTAAAAAAACTTATTTCGGCTCTTCTGTCGGCATTTGTAATTGCAGGGAACTCCCTCTCATACACCCTTACGGATACGTATGCCGACTATTCAAGAGTTTCAGTCCACGATCCGTCAATAGTTAAGCTCGAGGAGGGCGGATACTTCATTATCGGCTCGCATTTAGGCGCTGCGAGATCAAACGATATGAAGAACTGGCAGTCTGCTGCCAACTCCCACCTCGGCTCGACACGTACCACATTCTTCAGGAACATCTACACTGACCTTGCTATCCCCGAGAAGTGGTCGAATACCACGAACGGATATAACCTCGCGGGCAATATGTGGGCTCCGGACATAATCTACAATAAGGACATGGGTAAATACTGTATGTACCTCAGCGTGAACGGACAGGTATGGAATTCCTCTATCGTGCTGTGTACATCAGACAAGGTCGAGGGACCGTATACCTATCAGGGGACGATAGTGTATTCGGGCTTCACAAACAATGCCGTAAACAATGTCAGGGACACAGATGTGCCGAAAGTGCTCGGAAACAATCCTAATATCAGCCGCTATCTCAGTAACGGTTCATGGAATGCTTCCTACGGTACCAACGCCATTGATCCGGCTGTATTCTATGACGAGGACGGCAATCTGCGAATGGTATACGGTTCATGGTTCGGCGGCATATATATGCTTGAGCTTGACGAAAAAACAGGTCTGCGCGATTATAACGTGAAATATGAAACGATACCCAACGTCTCTGACGCATACATGGGCAAGAAGGCGGCAGGCGGAAATTATGTCTCGGGAGAAGGTCCGTACATCGAGTATATGAAGGCTCCGAACAGCGACAAGGGCTATTATTACCTGTTTGTATCGTATGGCTTCTTCAACTCGAACGGCGGTTACAATATGCGTGTTTTCCGCAGCGAAAAGCCGGACGGTCCGTTCGTTGACCAGAATGGCAACAGTGCGGTCTATCCGTTCGGAGGCGACAATATCAGTGGCAAAACAGGCGAACGCCTCATGAGCAACTACCAGTGGAGCTGCAATCCCAAGCCGTTCAAGGCGCAGGGCCATAACTCCGCCCTCATGGACGCGGACGGCAAGCTCTATGTCATATATCACACCAAATTTGACGATAACTGGGGTGCGCACGAAGTTCGCGTACATC
>Ga0247608_10002933_pt1 | contig 20460 bp, 12 predicted proteins | sample 176DNAGHGlowgp2_FD_193490 | JGI IMG/M metagenome (GOLD analysis project Ga0247608, IMG submission 193490) | Sheep rumen microbial communities from Palmerston North, Manawatu-Wanganui, New Zealand - 1766 DNA GHGlow gp2 | ecosystem: Host-associated > Mammals > Digestive system > Stomach > Rumen ...
TGACCCTCGGAGAACTTGTAATGAAACCGGGGAGATAAAAGATATGCGGGAAACAACCGATTATAATTCAATACGATGCATGGCTTACTCCATCCCGGCAATGATCCTGGTCATGGGACTCCGCGTGGCTGTCTCCGCCATGATGACACATCCGGGGGAGGGCCTTTCGGGGATGACGCTTTTTCGCGCCGTAAACGGTTTTCCACTTGTGTTTGTGCTCTTTGAATATATTCTGGCGGTCATCTGCTTTGTTTATCTTTACCGCATAGCGGAGACTACGGTATGGTTAGATGTGGCAGGTACCATGTTCCTTTGTTACATGTTTACGGAGATGCTGGCAAGGATAGTGGAATGGATAGACTACAGGCTGGATCCCAACGGCATGGCGGGAGCAGGCGTTATTGCCGTGGCTGAGATCCCTCCCGTTTTTATAATTCTCGGTGTTGTCTTCCTGATAAACGGGATGTCGGTCATTTACGCCGGAATGCGTAAGAACAGCGAAAAAGAGACAGAATCCTGCAAAAAGATAAAGGTTATATGGATAGCGGGAGCATTACTGCTTATCGCGGCCGAGATAATTCCCCAGGTAACGATCCTGATCGCGGAAAATGATGATGCTTCCATGATACGATATATTTCGTTGGGATTTTCGGTGCTTTTCCTTGCGTCCGCTGTCCCGTTTGTATTGAGACTGCAAAAATTCTGTTATGAATTTTATATGTACTGTTATAACCGGAGGAGGTGACGGATCATGCAGATAAAAATAGATTCCGCCTACCTGGATACCATTTTTACTATTGTAAATCTGGTGCTCGTGCTTGTGGCGGTTATAATGGCATTCATTGTTCTTACCGTTTCCTTTCAGATAAGAAACCGCAGGAGCAGGATGGGATGGCTGATGGCTGCGGTATGTATAACCCTGGGAGGACTGATGTTCCAGTTCGCGGAATTTGATATGCCTCCGGGAGGTGTGGGCGCATATCTGATCTATTCCAGAATGCTTTATTCTCTTGCGGCTCCGCTTTTCTGCCTTTACTTTATGGAGACGGAACGCGACGAAGGCGAAGAGTGGGACGGACGTTTCTGGGCAACCATACAGTTTATAGTAGCGGTGCTGGTGTGCGCGCTTTCGGCTTTCCGGGAGAATGAGCTTATACTCAATATCGCCTTTATCTCGCAGTATATCGTGGTACTGATCATGCTGCTCGTTTCCTCCAAGAATATACGTGAAAGTGCGGGATTCCTTCTCGGAAATGCATTTCCCATCCTTGCTTCCTTTGGCGGAATGGCTGAAAACAGGGTAGATATACTGGGCTTCGGCATCATGCTGCAGCTCATGATAGTATTCTTTGCATATCAGCTGGATGCCGACCGTGAGATCCTCAGAAGTAAGGCTGAACTGTCGGAAAAGAGAGTGTCTCTGCTTATGGAGCAGATACATCCGCATTTTATATATAACTCCCTGCAGCAGATCACGCTGCTCTGTGATGAGGATATGGAGGCGGTTAAGCCGGCGATCCTGAATTTCTCGGGATATCTGAGAAGAAAATTCCAGGCTCTGACGGGAGAGAGTATGATCCCGTTTTCCGATGAACTGGAGCATGTGGATATGTATATAGATCTTGCCAGGATCCTCCCGTCCAGACATTTCGAGGTGGAAAGGGATTTTCAGGTGACGGAATTCCGTCTTCCCCCTCTGACACTGCAGCCTCTTGTTGAAAATGCCATCCAGTACGGTATCGGGATGAGCGAGGCCGGTGAAAAAATAAGGATGGGCAGCAGGATATCCAAAGGATATATCGAAATCTATGTTTCCGATGACGGACACGGAAAGAAAACCGGTCTTTCCACCCAGAAATCTTATAAGAGTGTAGGCACCGAGAACGTACGGACCAGACTGAAGCTGCTCTGCGACGGAGATCTTGACATCGACAGATCGGAGGAGGGAACGGTGGCAACCATCAGGATACCGGAAATGAAGGTTATAACAAATACATAAATTTTTTTGAAAAAAATCGTATTATTTGTTGCGCTTTTGTTACACTTTGTATGATATAATCGACTCATAAAAGCAAACGACATATCAGTCGAGGCAAATAATCTGTTCAAAATGGAATATAGGAGGAAAGAAAAATGAATGGAATGAATCAGGCAGCAACAGGAAGAGTGACGGAGATGCTCAGAAAAATCTCGCAGAACAGGAAAGCGGTTATTTTCCTTAAAATAGCAGCCATTGCATTTTTGGCACTGGTAGTAACCCTGTCCTTCACCGGAACAGCATTCGCTGACGGACCGGATCTGGATCCGGCTGTTCACCCGGTACTCGATCTTATCAATAAGCTGGTTAACCCGCTGATGCTGCTCGTTGGTGCAGGCGGAGTCATCTTCTGCATCATAATGGGTGTTAAGTACGCAACTGCCGAAGAGCCGCAGGAGAGAGAGAAGCGTAAGCAGGCTCTTAAGACAGCTATAATCGGATATCTTCTGATCTTCGTACTTGTAGTAATCCTTAAGCTTTCCATCGGACCTCTTACCAACTGGATGGTAGGCACAACAGCATCAACAACAGCTGCAACCACGAAGTAGGTTCGCATAACTATATCGGAATATATCGCGGAGGGGATATGGTATATGCCATATTCCCCTTTGCAATAATAAAGAGCTTTTTTTCCAAACGTAAAAGCCGGTTGTAAAGAGGAGTTGGATATGAAAAAACTTTCAAAAAAGGCAAGGATAATACTGAATATCGGTATATTTGTCCTGACATCTGCACTTGCCGGCTTCGTCATAAGAACGCTTATAATCTGTATACCGAAGATGGTCAACGGTCAGGAATGGAGTTTCGATCCCGGGTTGTTCCTCGATTACAGGACCTGGCTGTACGGTGCCGCAGCAGCTATCGCATTGGGAATGATCTTCCTGCTTTCCGGGAATAATCTTGATTATTACATCTTTGAAAAGTCAGGAAAGCTTCTGAAGGGAAAGAAGGATCTGGATGTTGTGGAGGGTTCCCTCGAGAACAGCAGATTTCTTACGGATGCCGAGAGGGATAAATACTTCCCGGAGCATGTCTACGAAGAGCTGAATAAGGTTTCACAGGATGGTATACCTGTCCGTGCAGTGCTGGACAAAAAGAATCATCTCCAGGTGAATTTTTATTCCGGGGCACATTCCCTGGTGATCGGTGCTACCGGTTCAGGTAAGACGACCACATTTATCAATCCCATGATCCAGCTGCTCGCATCTACTTCGGCAGGAAGCTCCATGATCATGACAGACCCGAAGGGAGAGCTTTTCGACCTTCATTCAAAGTATCTGCAGGAACGCGGTTACAAGGTGCTCCTGCTGGATCTCCGCGATACATATTCATCTTCCCGCTGGAATCCTCTTGAGGGTATATGGGATATGTATCAGGAATATGTGAATGCAGGTAAGAATATAAAGCTCCATAAGGACAGCATGGAAGATTATCCGGAGCTTGAACGTCCGGACGGCGATGCCGAAGAGGATGAGCCCTGGGTGGAATGGAGGGGGAAAGCATATGCAGATCTCTCTCACTGCAGGGATGATGTGGCGGTAACAAGACAGAAATTCTATGATGAGATGTACGAGGATCTTAACGATCTGATCTCTGTAATATGTCCTATCGAAAATGAAAAGGATCCCGTATGGGAGAAGGGCGCGAGATCCATCATCATGGCAACCTGCATCGCCATGCTGGAGGATTCGGAGGATGAGCGGCTCGGCATGACAAAGGAGAAGTTCAACTTCTTCAATATCAACAAGGCACTTACTAATTCCGAGGATGAATTCGCAGCCCTGAAGTCATACTTTGACGGACGGAGTAAGCTCTCACAGGCCTTTACCCTGTCCAGACAGGTTATGTCGGCGGCGGACACGACACTTTCATCCTACATGTCCATAACCTTCGATAAGCTGAACATGTTCAATGACCGCGGACTCTGCGGACTCACCTCTGCAACGGATGTGGAGGCGGAGAAGTTTGCAGACCAGCCTACGGCACTTTTCCTTAAGATACCGGATGAGAAGGATACCCGTCACGGACTGGCGGCAGTATTTGTTCTCTGTATGTATAAGGCGCTTATCAAGGTTGCTTCCGCAAGGGAAGATCTGGCACTTCCGAGAAATGTATATTTCATCCTTGATGAGTTCGGAAATATGCCGCGCATAGAGAAGTTCGATAAGATGATTACAGTAGGACGTTCCCGTAAGATATGGTTCAACATGGTGGTGCAGTCATACTCCCAGCTGAACAACGTATACGGAGAAAAGGTGGCCGATATCGTAAAGTCCAACTGCGGTATGAAAATGTTCATCGGTTCCAATGACATCGGTACCTGCGAGGAATTCTCAAAGCTTTGCGGAAATATGACGGTACGTACCCAGTCAACATCTTCTTCCATAGGAGCCAAGGCCGGCGAGCTGAACCTGTCAACACAGACCCAGGTACGCCCGCTGATCTATCCTTCGGAGCTGCAGATGCTGAACAACAAGGAAAGTACCGGAAATGCCATCATCGTAACATTCGGTAATTTCCCGCTAAAGACTAAATATACGCCCAGTTACAAGTGTCCATACTATCATATGGGACGTATGGATATGGAAGAACTCAGAAGCCACATGTTCAGGGCGGACGAGGTATATTATGATCTGGAAATGCGTAATGAACTGGTACTCGGACCCCGTGATTCGGAAGATGAATCCGCGTAGCTTAGGAGCCTTGATATGAAAAGAAAAGTTTTACCGGCGGTCTTCATATTACTTGCAGCCCTGATACCGGGAATGACGGTCTTTGCCGAACCGGAGGACGGAACGGTATCTACCGAAGAAAATCAGAATATTGGATATACCGGCCCGATCGATATCATAACGGGGGAACCTGTTAACAGTTCGGGTGAAGCACCGGATCAGCAGCTCGTTTCGATAGCAGCGGGAGTGACTTACGACCGTAAACAGGACAGGTACATTTATGCAGTGGAGGATGCGAACATTCTCTGCAGCGTTGCGGACGGGATGGTGGTGACCGGAAGCGTGACCCTCAGCAAAGACGGGGAGATGAACCTGGCTGTATTTAAAGACGGCGAGAACATGTCGGATATTCCGTCGGAGATCGAAGATCCGGGGAATTACGTGGTGGTTGTTAAGGCTGAAAATACCGAGACGCAGCTTCTGTCCTTTCAGATAGTTAATTCCATTACGGGAAAGCTCACCAAGTATCTGCTTCCTAACGGATTTCAGGTACGGAGCGTTTATTATAACGGAGAAAATATTTCACACCCGGAGGGTGCGGTTGATTTTGCCAACGAGGGAAAGTACGAGGTGAGATACTACTGTACCGCCAATTCCCAGGAGTACAAGCTGGAGGTTGAGATCGATCATACACCTCCCGCAGTATCCTTTCTCGGACTGGATGAGGATAATGAAGCACGCGGGCCGGTGACCATAGTCGGGATAGAAAAGACGGATACCGTCAGCATCACATACGAAGAGGAAGAGAGAGTGACACTTGATGAAGATAATCAGGTGTCGGAGACCGGTTCGTATCACGCGGTGGTAACGGATCAGGCAGGCAACTTTGTGGAGAAGGATTTCAGGATACTTCTTTATCTGAACTTTAATGCAGCCATGTTTATCATTGCGATAATTCTGGTGATAATCGGACTGGCGGTAGCATTGATCGTAGCAAGAAAACGGTTGAGAGTAAGATAAGCATCAATCAGTTTCGGAACTATCAGAGATTATTCACAAACTGGGAGAGAAGATTATGTATTACAGCATTATATCGGATGCAATCGACTCAATTAAAAACTGGTTTGAATCTATGGTAGAGAATCTTTTTTTCAAGCTTTTTTACTGGCTTGAAACACTGATTCTTCGATTTGTTGCGCTTGTCGAAGATACGATGATGATCTTCACCGGAGAACGTACGGTCAAGTATAATACAAAGGATACAACCCTTATAGATGTTTTTTTTACGCACGATTCCATACGGGGTATATACACCGGTATAGCGATCATAGGCATCATTATAGCCTTTGTGTTTGCGGTCGTCGCGGTTATTAGAAAGATCGGAGATCTGAGGGATAAACAGCAGGGCGTTACGCTGGGCATGATCGTCGGGAATCTCCTTAAAAGCATATTGCTGATAATCGGTATGAATTTCATCATCCTTGTAGCGATCACCGCATCCTCACGCCTTACACAATCTGTCAGTTCGGCGATCAAGGGTGCCAGGCGGTATCTGCCGGATGACAGTACCATCGTGTTCACCGATGAGCAGTACGCCGCCATGGGGCGTATAATAAATACCCTGGGAAATTATTCGCTTAATCCATCCTACCGATCGCGGTATAACCTGAATGCCTGTTACAATGACATTCGGAAGGATCTGATTCTTTTGGGGTCCGGTAAGCCATCTGTCTTTGACTTCCATTATGTCTCATATGACGCGAACAATAATGAAGAGGATACATGGCAGAGCCTGATGGAGCAGCTGGGAACTGCATATGATTACACTCATGAGACTGCCATGGATTCCTACGATGACGGCCTTACGAATGCGATCCTTAACTGCATGGAGATCCTGAGAGCGCATAAGACAATGAGGGTGCTTCAGGAATATAAGACGGAGGTGGATCTCACAGTTGATGATACGACAGTTCCGATCGACCGTATCCTTTTCCTGACCGGTACCATGGGAACCATAGGAAACAATGCTGCTGCAAGAAATAATATCTATAATGTTAACCCGAGTTTCTTCGACAGTGTCCGTCAGCCATTCTATACCGGCGAAAAAAGCATCTACAGCTGGGATGATGTAAAGGCATCTTTCGATCCCAGTCCCGCAAAGATGAATTATGTCCTGGTCTATGTAGTATCTGTCGGAATACTGATGGAAATGCTGGTCATCATTGTAACCTGTGCGGTCAGGATATTTAATCTGCTCGCACTGTATATCGCTTCGCCGCTGGTCATTTCAGCCATGCCGCTGGATGACGGCGGAAAGTTCAAGCAGTGGATCACGGCATTCCTGGTTCAGCTGCTGGGCGTAGTGGGTATGGTTCTTTCCATGCGGCTGCTGCTGATGTTCCTGCCGATAGTCTGGAGTCCTGCGCTTAAGATATCATCCAGCTCAATTTTGGATTGTATAGTTAAGGCGGTAATTACCTACGGCGGTATGACAGGTGTAAATAAGATCAATGGTATCTTCACAGGTATCCTTGCGGATAATGCGGGATATCAGGCAGTCCTTGCCGGTGATGTACGCGATAAAGTTACAAACAGCGGAGTGGGTAAGGCCCTTGATGCCGTAAGCGGAAGCAGTATTGCAGGCAAGGTTGGCGAGAAGGTTAAAGGAGCAGCCGGCGGCCTGGGCGGTATGGGAAAGAAAGTCCTGGGAAAGGCTGCGGATGCAGTCGGACTCTCATCTGTCGGAAGAGCAATCAGTAATGTGGCCGAAACTATGGGCCTTAAGGAAGAGCATGATAAGTCTAAGGATCCTATAACTGTTCAGCATGCAAGAGAGCGCAACCGCCAGAGGAGCATGAATGCTCTCAAGTCGGATATAGATTATGCAAGGCAGAACGGCAAGCATTTGAACGGCTCCAAACTGCGTCAGGGCGAGCTCCAGCGTATGCAGCATACATATGATCATATGAAGAACGGCAATCATTCATATTCCGATGCAAAGAAACTTGCAGATATTGATATGAAAGAGGATAAGAAGGATAGTAAGCTTAACGGAATTGCCAGATCACTGGGTGCTCCTCCGATAGTGAATCAGAACAATAATAACGGAGGCCATGGCGGAGGTCCCGGCGGCGGAGGCCATGGCGGAGGTCCCGGCGGCGGAGGCCATGGCGGAGGTCCCGGTGGCGGAGGCCCCGGCGGCTTCGGAGGCGGAGCCGCTCAGGGAGGCCTTCCCGGTAATCAGAGAAATCAAAACAATAATGATGATGACGACGATGACTATTTCGGCGGCGAGGGCGGACTTTTGAATCTTGATGGTGAACAGGGCGCGGAAGGTGAAGCCGATAATGCGCTTCCGGAAAACCAGAGAGATAGTTTTGTTGGCGGAGAAGATGCCAATGATGACAACAATGGTCCGGTAGGCAATGCCGGAGTTCAGCAGAATAATGCCAGACAGGGTGATGTTGCAGGCGCAAACGTTGGCAGGGTCGGCGCAGGTCCTGTTACAGGTGCCAAAGGCGGTGTACAGCAGGGTCACAGAGGCAGCGCTCAGCAGGGCGGTGTGAGACCGGGCGCCAGAGGTAATGCCCAGCAGAATATTCCGAATAACCAGGGAGGACGCCAGCGCAGTAATTCAATAGGCCCGAAGATGTCCAACAACCTTGGTACGGCCGGTGTGAATACCAACAGTCAGAGACGTGGATCTTTCTCCGGCGGACAGGCGGCAGGCAGAGCATCTGTACAGGGCGGCAGACAGGGACAGGGCGGCAATCCGGTCAATACGGGCATTAACAATCCGGTCAATACGGGTATTAACAATGCAGGTATTAACAATACAGGTATTAACAATACAGGTATTAACAACACGGGTATAAATAATACAGGTATTAACGGTACAGGCAGCATGCAGGGAGTTAATCTGAATCCGGGCGTCAATAATGCAGGTACGGTGAACAACCGGAATAATAATACCGGCTTCCAAAACAGTATTTTGGACCAGTTAAGGAATAATGCCAATAACCGGAACGGTAATCCGACGAACCAGAATAACAAAAAGAAATAACCATGAAGGGCTGAAAAATGCGACTGATACCAGGAAAAACAAAAGTTAAGATAGAACTTTTCAAGGGCATAACCTTTGCAGATGTGCTTGTGGCTTTGGTTGGCCTTGGGATAGCTGCGCTTTGTGCGGTATCGTCGCTGCCGGCCCGCTGGGTTATCACGTGTATCGTGATCAGCATCTTCGGTATGCTGATTGTGAGAGTCTATGATGAGCCGATGTATCTCTTCATCTGGCATATGCTGCGTTACAACGCATACCCCAGACGCCTTGCCCGTGTATATGACGACAAGGCACTGGAACGTATGTCAAAGGGCAATCTGCAGGATAATCTTGATGCCTTTTACGAAAAAAATGACGATGAAGAGGAAGAGGAGTCCGATCCGAAAGAGGAACAGAGAAAGCTTAAGGAGATCATAAAGGCCGAGAATAAGATCCTGAAGGATAAAAAAGCCACAAAGGAACAGAAGGATGAGGTCTGGCTCGCCAGGGCCAAGAGATCTGCCGAAAAGAAGAAAAAGAAATCCGTCGGAAAGGAAGAGAATTCCAAATACGAGGATATCAACGGACTGATGCCGTTTACGGGCATCAAGGATAATTTTATTGAATATGCCGGTGATTATGTGGGGGCGGTCATTGAGATCGATCCCGTGGAATTCCGGTTTTTCTCACAGCACCGCCGGAATAACTCTATTGAGGCATCTTTCGGCAGGATTCTCCGGAGCATGTCCGGAGAATTTGGCGTTAATATTGTAAAGATCCAGCGCCCCATAGTTTACGACAGTTATCTTACAGCAGAATATAATAAACTGGATGCCCTGAAAAAATCATATGAAAGCGGTCTTATTTCGGAAGACGAGCTGAAGGCCAGGGTAGAGGTTGAGTATGAACGTATAAGCGAGATTGAGGCTCTCTGTAACGAAGACAGGGTTATAGAGGCTTTCTTCTACCTGGTTCTTTTTGACAGAAACAGGAATAAACTGAATACAGCTGTCGGTCAGGCGCTTGATATCCTTGACCAGGGGGAGATGCCGGCAAGAAGACTGGACAGCAGGGGACTGGCGTTATTCCTGAAGTACACCAATTCACTTGATTTTGATGAAAAGCAGATTAATAACATCGAACCCGAGCACTGGGTTGACTGGGCTATGCCCGAAAAGTTGAGATTTACCACAAGAAGGACCATAGTCAATAATATGATCAGCCATGGCCTCAGGGTTATAAATTATCCGGCCATTGTCGGAGATGCATGGCTTGCGGGAGTTATGTCATTCCCGGGAACAAAAGTAGTTGTAAAATGTACGCCCATGGACCGTGCAAAGGCCATCCGGGCCATCGACCGTTCACTTGCCGAACTGCGCGGAAGATATGTAAATACGGGTATTGATTCCAAGAGACTGGAATTGCAGGCGCATATCGAGACGCTGTCATCCCTGCTTGTAACCCTTCAGCAGGAAAATGAGATGCTGCTGTCGGTCAATATTTATATTACTGCATATGATGCGCTTCTTACCAGGGACGATCCGGTTCTGAACAAAAACTTCAAAACCATGGTTCCGTTTGTTCCGGAGATGAAGAAGACTGTCCGTCACAGCTGGATGGAAGCGGGAATGAAGCTGTCCGGAATGGATTTCATGCAGATACAGAACTTTATCGGGTCCCAGATATCGGCCTATGACCCCATGGAGAAAGAAGCCAGAGGTATTCCTTCGAATACTATAGCAGGTATGTATCCGTGGATATTTGCTCATATATCGGATCAGGGAGGTGTCAAGCTGGGGTCATCGGATGGGGTCCCGGTTTTCATCAATTTTTTCAGGCGCGATTCGGAGCGCGTTAATTCGAATATGGTTATTGTGGGTAAGTCCGGTTCCGGTAAATCCTATACCACGAAATCTTTGCTCCTGAATCTGGCTTCGGAGGATGCCAAGATATTCATTCTCGATCCGGAGAATGAGTATTCCGAGCTGGCACATAACCTGCATGGTAAGATCATAAATGTGGGAAATGCCAACTTCGGACGACTGAATCCTTTCCACATCATAACTGCGCTGGACGATGATGAGGCAGGCGAGGGAGGCGGAGGACCTGCCGGAAGCTTTGCCACACACCTGCAGTTTTTGGAGGAATTCTTCAGACAGATACTTCCCGACATAGATAAGGATGCGCTGGAATACCTGAATTCACTGGTTGAGCGGGTGTATCTGAATTTCGGTATCACTGCAGAGACGGATCTTTCAAAGCTGACATCGGAGGATTACCCCATTTTCGATGATCTTTATGATGTAGTGCTGTCAGAATTCGAGCGTACCAACAATGAATATCTTCGTCAGCTGCTTCGTACCCTTGTGAACTATATTTCCAAATTCTCCACAGGAGGACGAAATGCCAATATCTGGAACGGACCTTCGACCATCACCACAGAAGAGAACTTCTCGGTATTTAACTTCCAGTCGCTGCTGGCCAACAGAAATACGACCATTGCAAATGCCCAGATGCTTCTGGTGTTGAAATACATCGATAATGAGATAATCAAGAACCGTGATTATAACATCAGATATAACCTGAAACGTAAGATAGTTGTGGTTATCGATGAGGCCCATGTCTTTATAGACACCAAGTTCCCTGTGGCTCTGGATTTCATGTTCCAGCTTGCCAAGCGTATCCGTAAATATAACGGTATGCAGATCGTTATCACCCAGAATATTAAGGACTTCGTGGGCAGCGAGGAGATCGCGAGAAAATCGACGGCGATCATCAATGCCTGCCAGTACAGCTTCGTTTTCGGACTTGCACCGAATGATATGGATGACCTCTGCAAACTGTATGAGAAGGCGGGCGGTATCAACGAACAGGAGCAGGAAGATATCATGAATGCAAAGCGAGGTCAGGCTTTCGCGATTATGAGCCCATCCTCCCGTTCATCCTTCCATATAGATGTTCCGGATCTTTTTGTCGATATGTTCGAGAATATGGATTTCAAGAGCGTTTACTTTGAAGGAGAGGAAGGAGCTTCATCCTGGGAAGACTTTATTATGAGCAGCCGGGCTGTTCATGATGAGAACTACGATAAGAGAATAGAATATGAAGCGACACACCCCGGTATTGAGGAGAGGAGACCCTCTGTCAGCTTCTCCGATGTTCAGGAGGGTGAGGATATCGAACAGGATGATGCTTCATCCGGACGTATCGGTGCGGTAGACAGGATGATAGCGGCGGAAGAAACGGTCAACCGCCGGGAATATGAGCTGGCAACAGGGAGATTCGGGGGGCTCAGCTTCACAGAGGTAGATGAGGATACGGATTACGGAGATGACCGGTACTACGAAGATATGCAGGATTCGGATGTTTCGGATGATTATTACCTCCCTGATGAGGAAGAACGGCAGGAATCATCCGGAATGCGTTTCGGCAGCCTTAATCTGACCGAGATCACTGCCGATGAATACAGGGCAGAGAGAGAAAGTGCAGCAGCTGCTGTTGACGAAGCTGCAGCGAAAACGTACAATGGCAACGCCGTATACCGGCCGGATCAGGCAGTCTATACTGCTGAAGAAGTGGATGCAAGGATCGAGCGGCTGAAGGATAGCATCAGGCAGGAGCTGGAAAAAGAGCTGATCGAGAAACTGAAATGGATCTCCATCGGTGCGGGCCTCACAGGAGGAAATGTATCTTACGGCATGCCGCAATTTAATGGGGCGCAGCCTGAAAAGGCCGTTAATTCCGGTACGGGCAGCGGCTCAGGTTCGGCTTCCGATGAGGAATACGATCAGGATTTCTATGAAGGATCTGGTTCCGGTCTTGATGAGGAATATGATCAGGATCTTAATGATGAACCTGATACCGGCCTCGATGAGGAATATGATCAGGATCCGGATGATAGATCTGATACCGGTTCCGATGAGGAATACGATTCGGATACTGATGATGAATATGATTCCGATCTTGATGATGAATCTGATCCCAGTCTCGATGAGGAATATGATCAGGATCTTGATGATGAATCTGATTCCGGTCTCGATGAGGAATATGTTCAGGATCTGGATGACAGATTTGATCCCGGTTCCGATGAGGGCTACGATTCGGATCCTGATGAAGATTTAGATATCGAGTTCGACTACGATCAGGATCTTGATGATAAATTTGATCCCGGTTCCGATGAGGACTACGATTCGGATCTTGATGAAGATTTTGATCCCGGTCTTGATGAGGATTATGATTCCGATCTTGATGAGGATGAAGAACCCGACTTTGATCTTGGTGATGAGACAGATTTGGACACAGAAGAGTATGACGGATCCGATGAAGAATTTGACTTTGATGCCGATCTTGATGAGGATGAAAGCATGAGTAATGATTTTGATGATGATCTGGACGATTTCGATGATGATCTTGACGGCGGCCTGATGGACGATGAGCTTGATGATGAGCTTATATCGGAATTGGAATCGGATATGGATGAAGACTTCGATGATGACGAAGATTTTGAACATACGCCATTCCTCTTTGCGGAGCTTCTGGCTGAGGCAGCGGAAGAGTATTCCAATATGGATATAGAGGAACAGATGGAAGAGTCCGGAGAATTGGTAATGGATATAACGCTGGACGAGTTAAGCGAGTATATCCGTGAGAGGATAAAAAAGAAAAGAGGAGCATAGTGTCGAATGATGGATGTTAAACTGGTAAAACATGAAAAAGAAGGTGAACTTCTTCTCTCGGGTGATCTGGATACCAGGACAGCGGGTGATGCTGACCAGCTCTTTGCCCAGCTTGCGGACAGATTCGACATGATTACACTTAATATGCAGAACCTGAATTACATATCAAGTGCGGGACTTCGTACTATCCGTAATCTGTATATCCGTCTATATAAAAAGGGCGGAAAGCTGGCTGTTACAAACGTGAATGAAAACGTTATGGAGGTTTTTGAGATGACGGGACTGGCGGGTCTTCTGAATCTCAGGTAAAACGGTGGACTACCGAAGTTTGGTTACATTGGCGGGTATTGATCATGTTATCAAAGAAAAGCAGAAATAATCCTATATTGATGGAAGCCTATCATGTACTTCTCGGTCATACCTTATTTGATGAGAAAGGGCAGTACGTGGCGCTGGAAAGCCCCGGTCTGAGCTATGGGCCCACAGACGGAGCAACAAAGATAAGGACTCTGGGGATCAGCAGCAGAAACCGGTTTTATGAATCGAAAAAGAATAATACCCAGGCAGTTTATGAAGCGGGAAAGGTATTTAAGAATATCGGCCGCGGTGTGCATTTCACCTCGGGAGACAGAATATTCGGGTGTCAGTTGAAGACATATATATTCTACCCTGTGGTACTCGCTTTTTTTGAAAATGAAGAGCATAAGCTCCAGCTTTCGGCTTTTACGGCAAGATGTATAACCGCACCCATCGCAATATCGCTGGCAGTAAAGCGGTTTGAAAAGAACGCGGATGGCCTGCTTGTACGTGCTGCGGTCGTAAAAAAGGAAAATATGGAAGAAAAGAAGAAGGAAAAAAAGGAAGCACGCAGGAAGGCTAAAGAGGAAGCAAAGGAAAAACGTGAGCAGGCGCAGCTTGAAAAGGAAGCAAAAGAGATAAATGAAGCTGCCGAGAGGTGACTACCGGTATCCTGCACTAGGATTTGCAGATATTTCCAGGGGGTGAAAAATGGATACAGGTTCAATAGATATATCCGGTGAGGAAATATTTCATGTAGGTGGCAGTAGTAATAACAGTGATTTTTTTGTCGAAAGAAGCGATGATATGATCACGGTTGATGCTGTAACCGACGCGCTGGATCCCGTTACGGAATTTATCGATGAATATCTGAAAAAGAATAACTGCAGCAGCAAGGTTAGAAATGAGATACGTCTCGCTGTGGAGGAGATCTTTATAAATATCTGCTCCTATGCCTATAAGCCGGACAGGGGCGATATTCGTATCATTTGTACTGTGGCGGAGGATCAGTCATTTATAACCATCCAGTTCAGTGATACCGGTATACCCTTTGATCCGCTTCAAAGGGAGACTCCCGATACCACGGGTGAGCATTTCCTGAAGAAGGCAGGCGGATTCGGGATACATCTGGTGAAGCAGCTGATGGATGAAGTAACCTACGACTATAAGGACGGAAAGAATATACTGAAGATCAAGAGGCTATTATAGAGTATGAGGTGACGGATATGGCAAAAGGAGATAAAAAAGATGCGGAACAGTTTTTCGAGGAAGATGAGATAGAGGTTCCCGAATTTGAGTTTGCGGAGGCTGAAGAGAGAAAAACCAGAGAGGCTGAAGATAAATTATTAAAGCCCACAAAGGATATTGATGCCGCAATGGAAAAGCTTATGGAAAAGCATAAAGCGTCCGTGAAGGCAGAGCAGCCCCCAAAAGCAGATCAAAAGCAGGCGGATGCACAGCCGGAAAACCCGGAAAACCGGGATCAGGCAGGCCCGGAAAATGCTGCGGATAACAGGGGAAAACGCGAATCTGAATTAGACCGGCGGGAGAGGGAGCTGCGTGAGCGCCGCAGGCAGCTGGAACGTGAGGAGCAGGAGTATCTTCGCCAGCGTAATGAGCTTAATGCCCAGATGGAGAATCAGAAGAAAAAAGAACAGGCCCAAAAGGATCCCGTGCAGAAGGAAAAGCCTGCGGTGGGCAATGAAGCAAAGAATAAGAAAAGAAGGGAAAATCCTTTTAAAGGAACGGTCAATGCCCAGCCTGAGCTCGATGAAACGCTTTTGGACAACCAGCAGAAGGAATCCCGGGCGCTCCGTTTTCTCACGCGTTACAGTACACGCGGTGCCAGGTACGGCTTTTCATCTCCCGAGTTCCGACAGGTAAAGAAAAGACTGTATCTTCTTGATCATTTTATGAGGACCATTGCCGGCAGAACAAAGCTTACCGCAGAGGAGATGGAGAATTACGAGTATTTCACCATGGCCGCATATAAAGCCACCCAGATCTATGAGAAGAAGAAGGATGCAGAGGAAAAACAGCTTCTGGCAAGAGGAAAGAAACCGTCACAATATGAGCAGAAAAGACGTAAAGCCATAAAGGAGATTCAAAGATCTATCTCACAGATGCGGGAGGATATGTACGAAAGGGATCTTAACCGCAGGAAGGAAGAGATGCGAAAGATCGCCCGGGATAAGATACAGGAAATGCAGGATAACCTGGACGATATCAACTACAAGAGTATGAAGGATGACGAGATAAGGCAAACTCTAACCGGCGTTGTGGTTAATACGCTGTTTTACATGAACCGCATGACCGGCATTGAAAAGAATCTCAAGATGAAACCGGGTAAGTCTTATAAACAGGTAACCGAGAATCTGTCTAATGAGATGAAACCTACCAAAATGGACCTTCAGAATATTGAGAAAAATGAGCTGACAAAGATGATCGTTGAAGAAGGTATGAAGGCGATCAAGGCAGGGAAAAAATTTACGGTGAATGATATCGAAAAGATACAGAAGGAATATATCCGGAAAATGGGAAGAAAGATAGCACGTGACAGAAAACGTCAGGAGAGCATCAAGAATCTGCAGAGGGAAAGCCAGCCTGAGCTCAAACCTCAGAAGACCAATGTGCTTTGATCGGAAAATACAGTATTAAGAACATAGTTACAGTATGTGTCTGTACAGGAAAGAAACAGGAAAGCGGCGGATGATCAGATGCATTTTGGATTCTCCTATGTAGGCCTGATATACCTTGTCATGCTGTTCGTACCGAACATTATCTGGACGAAGCACAGGCCGAAGGATTATGAAGAGTATGTAAATAAAGAGAATAAGCTCCTTTTCTTTATGGAAAGAACGGGAGAGGTCCTGGTTACGGCAACAGCGGTCACATTCTCGGATTTTAATCTGAGGGCGTGGACCGCCTGGTGCTGGTGGCTTGTGGTCTCTTTTTTACTGATGCTCCTGTATGAGATCTATTGGGTCAGGTATTTCCGAAGCGAAAAGACCATGAAGGATTTTTATTCAGGACTGTTATTATTCCGGCTGCCGGGTGCCGCGCTTCCTGTTATGGCTTTCTTCCTTCTCGGGATCTATGGCTGCAATATCCTGATGATCATTGCGGCTTTTATACTGGGGACAGGGCATATAGGTATTCACAGGGCTCATGAAAAAGAGGTAAACGGAGAGAAAAAGAAAAAGCCTCTTCCCCTGAGACTTGTTATGGGACTGATGAGGTCGGTCATTTTTCTTTGTGCCGGTGTTATCATTATTGTCATCGCGGCTAGAAATATCCGATACTGCAAACATTATGTCAACTTATTTGAGGGGGTGGATGAACAGCTTTATCTTCCCATCGGCGGACAGGAGCAGTATGTACTTATAACAGGAAAAAGTGTAAATAATCCTGTGATCATTTATCTGCACGGCGGCCCTGCATCACCGGATTCCTTTTGTACCTATACCTTTGCGGATTATTTGACGGATGAATATACCTTTATCAGCTGGGATCAGAGAGGCAGCGGAAGGACCTATTATCATAACGGGGAAGAGGATAACAGCAGGGGAACCATAGAACTCGCTCTGTCGGACCTGGACGAACTGGTGGATTATGCCCGCAGCCGCTTCGGACAGGACAAGGTGATACTGATGGGACATTCCTACGGGACTATCCTCGGAAGCAGGTACGCTCTTACCCATCCCGAAAAGGTCTCGGATTATATTGCGGCAGCCCAGGTGACATCCCTGGAGCAGACTGATATATACAGCTATAACGATGCGCTGCTGAAGGCAAAGGAGGCGGGCAGGAATACCGAAAGAATGGAGAAGGCCTACGCTGCCTTTAATGAGGAAAGAAGCATCAGGAATATTCTGGCGCTTAGAAAGATCACGTCGGAATTCCATCCGGTCACAGTAAGGGACAATACGGTATGGATGTCTGCCGCTTCGCCATATTTCGGAATGGACGACCTGAGATGGATAATGGTGCAGATGGGAGATTATGATGAGTATTATAAGCTGAATAAGGATCTTTTTGACCAGACCTTTGATTTTGATGTGAATACTCTCGGGAAGGAATATAAGATGCCGGTGCATTTCATCTCGGGTTCGGATGATTGGATATGCCCGGTGGATTCCGTAAGAAGTTACATGGACAGCATTGAGGCTCCCGATAAGAGTCTTGAACTCTTTTCGGGCTGCGGACATAATGTGCAGTACGCAAAGCCGGAGGAATTTGCGGAAACGGTGAAAAAGGTGCTGCGATAAAGAAAGGCGGAGGATTCCCGCAGTAAGGGAACCCTCCGCTTTAATCATTTCTTTTCATTCAGACGTTCCATACGCTGAATATAATACCTTTTCTTACACTTCACCGCATACATGCGCTCATCGGCTATCTTGAGTGCCTTCAGGATATCAAAATCGCTGTTTATTACGGTAGTAAAGGCACCGCTGCTGGTGGAAACCGTGTATGGCAGTCTGACTCCGGCATTGTATCTTTCAAGCTCCGCATCTATCCTGCGGATGATAGCATCGGCATCACATTCACCTATGATAACAGAGAAGAGTTCATCCCCGCCGAACCGTGCATTAAGGGCATGTTCGGGACAGGCATCCCTGAGTGCCGTGGCGACCGCCGCTATGGAACGGTCTCCGTCAGCATGTCCGAAGGTGTCGTTGATATATTTCAGTCCGTCCAGATCGGACATGATCAGTGTGACAGGCGTGTCCGGGTTTTTAACCTCCGAAAGTGCGTCGTCATATACCTTAAGGAAACCGATGCGGTTGTAAAGACCGGTAAGGGCATCATGCTTATACATGTTATCCACCTTTTCAAGAAGCTTCTTCTGATACTGCAGATTTACAAAGCCCCCTATACCCATACTTATCGCATTGGTCACTATTGCCGACTTTGAATAATTGGTGATCGCAAATTCATCGAAGTAGTAGCAGTTAAAGCCAAAGGGACGGTTCAGATAGTCCAGGGCGTTGAAGGTGAGGGGATAACCGCTGTTACATAGCTCAAGGATACGGTCGCGGTAATTGCCGGACAGAACATTTTCCCCGGTATTAACGTTCGTATCATAGAACAGCTCATCCGGAAGCGGTCTGCGCTCAAAACGGTGCTCCTCGGCATAATCCGCATCATTGATTATGTGGAAATCCGGAGTGCTCCGGAGGTTAAAATCCTTCATGAAATAATTCTCTTCCAGGTCGAAGATGTTCATATCCACGACGGTGAGGGACTTCTTGGTCTTATGGTTGTGAATGGCGGCAGCCATATCCCAGAGAGTGGGGCTTGTCTGCATCTTCGATGAGATGGCATACATGATCCGGTTATCGTCCTGATGCCGGTAGAAATTATTGTTGAAATTCGACATCATGTTCATGGAAAACCATGAATTCTTAGGGCATCCGCAGGATTCGTTTGGAATGAAATGCGGTGTAATATATGTGTCCGATACAGGAGTATGATCCGCGATCCTGATGGCAACCTCCGCTGCAGCCTCTGCAAGATGTATGGTGTCACAGCTGCAGGTCGCTACAACGGGAGTGGTGAAATATGCTTCATTATAGCCGTCAAAGCCGGAAACCATGACCTGCTCGGGAATCTTTATACCTGCGATATTGAGCATGTCTATAACATTGATTGCCATGATGTCATTGGCACAGATTATCGCATCGGGAAGTTCATCGCGTTTAAGTATCCCGGCCATGGCTTCCCGGGTGGGATCGGCCCAGAAATCACCGTAGCTCAGCATGCTTTCGTTAAATTCGATGCCGTTCTCGGCGATCACTTTTTTGAATATCCCGATCCTTCGTTCGGAGAATTCATTTCCGGGTATGCCGGCCATCATATGGGGACGCTTTGCATGATGATATTCTATGATGTGACGGGTGATCTCCTCGAAGCCCGCATCATAATCGAACCCGACATGAACAGTGTCTTCATAGCTGCCATCCACAACAACCACGGTCACGCCGGCATGCTTTGCGTCGGAAATGATCTTCCTGGAGATCGTGTGACTCTTGATCTTTTCATCCATGATCATCACACAATCGATATCATCGTAGGGAATAAGGTCATATACATAGGCTTCCGCGGGATGATTATTTTCATCCCAATAGATGTCCGAATTGATAGTGAAAACAAGAAGGGCGCAGTCCGCCGCCTGAAGAGCCCCGTTAAGGGCCTTGATGAAGCCGTAAACCTGTGATTCATATGGACTTGAGGTGCATAATGCGATTAATCTCTTTCCGTTTACCATGTGTTTACCTGTAAAAAAGATGATGTTGGGGTAGAAAGCCTATGATCATAGAGGCTCAACCCCTGTGTACCTTGACAATTTCATATAAAGTAGTGATTTGTTATCGATTGGTCTATATGCCGCTGATTAAAACATGGATATCTTCCCGCTGTTTTACGCAAAGATCGGATTTTGAGCGCATTTAATCAAGCCCGTTCGGAAATTGAAGAGCTTTCTGAAGTTCAATGCTGCTATTTTTGATCCAAAGAAAAATTTTCCTCGTTGTTTCCCTCTCGGGAGTTTATCAATGTGGAAATTCTTCCGCAGGTTCGATGGAACTGTTTCCACTCCATTCCGCAATCGGCAGAAGGCGCTGAAATCATCCTTTTTCATTTCCCGCTGACACCTGGCACGGTTCCGTCCTTTCCTGGATATATTGAGACTTGCTGTCTGTTTATGGAAATGTGGGTTGCATTTATCCTTATAAG
>Ga0247608_10002934_pt1 | contig 20458 bp, 18 predicted proteins | sample 176DNAGHGlowgp2_FD_193490 | JGI IMG/M metagenome (GOLD analysis project Ga0247608, IMG submission 193490) | Sheep rumen microbial communities from Palmerston North, Manawatu-Wanganui, New Zealand - 1766 DNA GHGlow gp2 | ecosystem: Host-associated > Mammals > Digestive system > Stomach > Rumen ...
AGGTCTTAGCTCCGTATGCAAGTGAGATCAGCTGATGTCCTAAGCAGATACCGAATATAGGATACTCACCGATCAGTTTCTTTATCGTAGCTATGGTCTCAGGTACATCCTCGGGGTTACCCGGTCCGTTCGATACGAATATCCCGTCAGGATGCAGTTTCTTTATCGTTTCTATATCTGTATTCCACGGTACTATGGTAACATCAAGTCCCATGGCATTAAGCGAGCTTACGATGTTTTTCTTCATACCGCAGTCAATGGCAACTATGTGTTTTTTCTTAACTATCACAGGTTTTGTACCGGTTAGCGGTGTTATCGCAGAATTGAATATGACTCTTGATTTCCATGCATACTTGCAGCTCACCTTGCTTACGGCATCTGTCGGGATCGAAGTACTTTCAAGAAGTTTAAGACCTTCTTCACGACTTGTCTTTATATCGGTAATAAGTGCTTTACAGCTTCCGTAATTTCTTATGAAACGGACAAGTTTTCTGGTGTCGATACCATATATACCGGGCACGTCATATTTTTCCATAACCTCCGACAACGTATTGACGCTCCTGAAGTTGCTCGGAATATCATTATATTCATGGACTATCAGCGCTCCGGCACTTAAAAATTCAGACTCATAGTCATCCTCTGCCATACCGTAATTTCCGATCAGCGGATATGACATTACTATGGCCTGATAAGTATATGAAGGATCGGAAACTATTTCCTGATACCCTGCCATAGAAGTATTGAATACCAGCTCACAGACACGGTCCGCATCCGAACCGAAACCGTAGCCCAAATATTCATCTCCTGTTTCCGTGATTATCTTTCTGGTGTAATTCATAATCTTGCCTTTTCTAATTTGTTTTAAGGTGTTACGTCCTTTGTATATCATACTTTTCCGGTCATCTTGACTGCTTTAAAGGCTGCTCAAATCTGTCTTTTCCGGAATCGTCAGGTATGTCTGTCGGATATACTCCGGTAAAGCAGGCATCGCAGTAGCCCTTACCTCCTGTGAGCTCTCCGAGTCTTTCGACCGGGAAGTAGCCTAGTGAATCAGCGCCTATTATGTCGCATATCTCCGGGATGGTATGATGACATGCTACCAGATTATTCTCAGAATCGATATCCGTTCCGTAGTAACATGGATGTAAGAAAGGCGGTGAGGATATCCTTACGTGAACCTCTTTTGCACCGGCATCTCTTAGGAGTTTGACCACACGTCCCATAGTGGTACCTCTTACTATCGAGTCATCCACTAAGACCACTCTTTTATCTCTTACCACTTCATCAAGTACTGCCAGCTTTATCTTAACTCCGTCCACTCTTGTTTTCTTGGTGGGAGATATGAAGGTACGTCCGATATATTTATTTTTTATAAAACCTATCCTGTAAGCTATCCCGGACTGTCCCGAAAACCCTAACGCCGCATCAAGTCCCGAATCGGGAGCCCCAATGACAATGTCTGCATCAGCCGGATGCTCTTCCGCCAATATCTCACCGGCTCTTACTCTTGAAGCATGTACGGATACTCCGTCTATGATCGAATCCGGACGGGCAAAGTAAATATATTCAAACACACAGAGTTTTTTATTTTCCTTGTATTTTTCATGGATGTTCGACATAGCCGTGTCATCGTTTAATGCTTCGATATGTGTAGATTGTATCGATTTGACCTGTCCGTCATAAAATACAAGTATCTCTCCGGGATTAACATCCCTGATAAGCTTTGCACCCACCGCTCTTAATGCACAGGACTCGGATGCCACAACGTATACTCCGTCAGAAGTCCTGCCGTAACATAAAGGCCTGAATCCGAGCGGATCCCTCGCACATATAAGCTTTTGGGCCGACATGATGACTAAGGAATATGCACCTTCAAAATACTTCATGGCCTTTTCCACCGCTTCTTCTATGGAAGCGGATCTGATACGTTCTCTCGTGATATAGTAAGCTATAGTCTCCGTATCACTCGTAGTATGGAAAATAGCTCCCTGCATCTCCAGCTCGGATCTGAGTTTATATGCATTTGACAGGTTGCCGTTATGAGCCAGGGCCATCTTTCCCTTTTGATGATTGACCTCTATAGGCTGGGTGTTCGACCTGTTGGTAGCTCCGGTAGTGCCGTATCGTACGTGAGCCACTGCCATGGTACCCTGGGGCATCCCTTCTAAGACCGGCTCTGAAAACACTTCACTGACAAGTCCCAGGTCCTTATGTGAGTAAAACAGCCCCTCCTTGTTTACCACTATTCCGCAGCTTTCCTGCCCCCTGTGCTGAAGTGCATACAGGCCGTAGTATGAAAGTCCTGCCACATCCGTTTCTTTTTCCGAATATACTCCGAAAACTCCGCATTCCTCATGTATACTCATTTTATGCCTCTGTATAATGAAAACTTCTTATATCCTGCACTCGCCTGATGTATATAACGGCGTATATCATAATTTAAGCTTCTGTTTTAATGCTGCTTCGATAAAGCCCTTAAACAAAGGATGTGCCTTATTGGGACGGCTCTTAAACTCAGGATGGTACTGAACTCCGACATGGAAGTTCCTGCCGGGAAGCTCTGCGGTTTCTACTAAGTTACCGTCAGGTGAAAGACCGCTAAGTACCAGTCCTGCTTCTACCAATCTGTCCCTGTAATCATTGTTTACTTCGTAACGATGTCTGTGACGTTCACTGATATTTAAGCTCTCATAGCACTCTTCCATCTTCGTACCGGGCTGTATGCAGCAAGGGTACGCACCGAGTCGGAGTGTCCCGCCCTTGTTGATCTCGTTATTCTGGCCGGGCATAAAGTCGATGACCTTGTTCTTGCAATCCTCATCAAACTCACCCGAGTTTGCATCTGCGATACCAGCTACATTTCTGGCATATTCGATGACCATGATCTGCATACCCAAGCAGATACCGAAGTAAGGTATATTGTTCTCTCTTGCGTATCTTTCTGCCTCGATCATCCCTTCTATACCACGGTTGCCGAATCCGCCGGGAAGTATGATGCCGTCAAGCCCGTACAGTTTTTCAGCCGCATTTTCACGGGTGATCTCTTCTGAATCTATCCATATGATCTCGATATGCGCATTGTGATAGAAACCCGCATGACGGAGTGCTTCCGCTACCGACAGGTATGCATCATGTAATGCTACATATTTTCCTACCAGTCCTATATTTACGCTCAAAGTCCTGGACTTTATGGTCTCAACCATATCCGTCCATTCTGAAAGATCAGGCTCAGGTACATCGAGTCCCAATTCACGGCATACGACACCCGAGAAATGTGATCTTTCAAGCATAAGAGGGGCCTCATACAGACAGGGGAGTGTTACATTTTCTATGACGCAGTCCTCTTTTACATTACAGAAAAGGGCTATTTTCCTGAAAATATCATCCTCTAAGGGCTCGTCGCTGCGCAGCACTATGATATTCGGATTGATACCCATTCCCTGAAGCTCTTTTACAGAGTGCTGGGTGGGCTTTGATTTGTGTTCTTCCGATGCATGCAGGAACGGAACCAGTGTCACATGGATAAATAAGCTGTTTTCCTTTCCTACTTCGAGTGATATCTGACGTACTGCCTCGATAAAAGGCTGGGATTCGATATCACCGATGGTACCGCCGATCTCGGTAATGACTACGTCTGCATTGGTCTTTTTACCTACTCTGTATACAAATTCCTTTATCTCATTGGTGATATGAGGGATGACCTGTACGGTCTTTCCGAGATATTCACCGGCTCTTTCCTTGTTTAATACATTCCAGTAAACCTTACCGGTGGTAAGATTTGAATACTTATTTAAGTCCTCATCTATAAAACGCTCATAATGTCCTAAGTCAAGGTCCGTTTCGGCGCCGTCCTCGGTAACATATACCTCGCCATGCTGGTAAGGGCTCATGGTACCCGGATCTACATTTATATATGGGTCAAGCTTCTGGGCTGCTACCTTTAATCCTCTGGCCTTAAGAAGTCTTCCTAAAGAAGCAGCAGTAATCCCTTTTCCCAGTCCGGATACCACACCGCCTGTCACGAAAATGTATTTTGTCATATGAGCTCCTTTCTAAATAACCTTTTTACAACAAAAAAGGTGTCTCGTCCCTTAAAGAACGAAACACCTTTGCTTCACTGAAAAAATATTTTACTCTTTCAAAAAATGATTGTCAAGAAAATTTTTTACTTAAAAAATCCCAAGAAAATCATTCAAAAAAATTTTCCGTATCTATCTTCTGATAACCTCCGATGCTTGCAGGCTTAGAAAACATCTTATCTGCAAGCTCTTTTCCCAAGAATGCGGAAGTGATCTCGTTTGTCTTGGCAGTGATATCAATATCGGCAAATGCATCGGGATATACCGATTTTCCGATAAACCATGTATTGATCAGTGCTGTTTCAAAATTGGTATAATAACAATTATAAGGCATCTGAAGGTATACCTCTCCGTTTTTCCATGCCTTACATTCATCAAACATGTCGGTTTTTTCCTGATAGAGGGGCTTTATGTTCTTCACAGCGGCAGCATCGATTATCATGATATCAATACTGTCACCCAAAGAAATAAATTTTTCTTCTTCTATAGGCTGAATTCCGTCTTTTGCAAGATCTGTTACTGCATTTTTGATATTTGCTATATTGAAAACATTGTAGTTCTGAGCCGTCATAAGATGATTTGTGGTACCCCAGTTTCCAAGTCCGCAGATATATACCGAAGGTTTATCTTCTTCAGCTATACCTGAAGTTCTGGCTTTAATATCATCTGTTTCGCTTTTGATAAAACTGATCAGTTTCTCAGCTTTTTCTTCCTGTCCGAATATGGTTCCCAAAAGCTTCATGGAATTTTCGAAAGCCGGATCGAATACTCCTCCGGGACCAACCTTCATGGTGATGACGGGAACTCCGAGCTGTTCCTGAAGAGCATCTTCCTTTTCCACATCCTCATATTCCGATATCACTATATCGGGATCGCAGGAAAGTATCTTTTCCGCTTCGGCAGCCTGGGCATTGGGTCCGCCCACTCCGCAGGAAGGAAGGGTGGAAAATACATCTCCGTATGCTATTACATATGCTCTGGGAGATGCATCAAACATCTTAGGTCTTTCGGATAAGCTCTCATTATCTATATCCTCTACACCGCAAAGAAGGCTTACATCTCCTATATAAGTGAACATTCTTAATGCTCCCGCACCGATGCATACCACACGCTTATATGACCCGGGTATTACGGTGACTTCTCTTCCGATCATATCCGTAACTTTAGTTTCAACTTCGCCGGTGCCCGGTATTTCCGTTACGGGTTCGGCAGGTGTATCCGTTACCTGTTCTGTCGGTGTTTCCGTTACTGCTTCCGTAGGTATTTCCGTTACTGCTTCCGTTACAGCCTCGGTAGGATTCCCTGTTGCTCCTCCATCCGCAGGCTTCTCTTCATTTCCTTTCGAGCAGGCGCATAATCCGAGTACCAGCACAAAAGCCAATATAATAGCCGTGAATTTTTTAATCCTCATTTCAGTCCTCCGTTTATTATTATTTTTTTTCCTTTATGATCTATGATGGATACTTCCGCATCATAAACATCTTTTATCAATTCCTCGGTAACTATGGAGCTGTCTCCCGAACTTATTACTTTTCCGTCCTTAACAAAGAAAAATACATCTCCGATACTTAATGCCTGATTTAAGTCATGGAGCGAAGTCAAAACTCCTATACCCTTTTCCTTCGCCACTCTTAATATTTCCTTTAATATGAGCTGCTCATTTGCAATATCAAGATTACCGGTCGGTTCATCAAATACCAATAGTTTCGGCTCCTGTACGAGAGCTCTTGCTATCGCCACCTTCTGTTTTTCGCCGCCTGAAAGCTCCTCCGTATTACGTGATGCCAGTTCAAAAAGCCCCATCTCTTTCAGTATACTGCCGGTTATCTCTTCATCTGACTTTGAAGCTTTCAGCCCGAAATACGGCAGTCTTCCCAAAAGTACCGTATCAAACACGCTTAAGTCCCCGAGCTGTATATCCTGAGGGACATAAGCTATCAGTTCTGCCCTTTCTCTCCGGCTCAGCCTGTCCAGGTTTTTGTCGTTAAAAATTATTTTTCCTGCTTCCTGCTTTTCAAATCCGAGGATGGTTTTAAACAAAGTAGTTTTTCCGGAACCGTTTTTCCCGAGAAGTACTCCTGTCTCTCCGTCTTTTAATGTCAGGTTAAGTCCGTTAAGGACCAAGGGAGCTTTTTTTCCGTATCTGAAGGAAAGATTCTGTATATTAAGCATCAGGCTCTATCCCCCTTCCTTAAAAAAATAATGGCAAGGAAGAAAGGTGCTCCGAGCATGGAAGTGATCGCTCCGACAGGTATGGCCGATCCGTTTCCCATACTCCTTGATAATGTATCTGCTACCAAAAGTAATATACTTCCCATAAGAGCCGATGCCGGGATCGAAATCCTGTGATCCTTTCCCAGTATCTTTTTTGCCACATGAGGACAGATTATCCCTACAAAACCTATGATACCTAAGAATGATACACAGACAGCCGTGATCATAGACGCAACAAGCATACTTACAAACCTTAGTGCGGGAACATTTACTCCGACACTTTTAGCTATGGCATCTCCGCTTAAAAGAGCATTGAACCTCCAGCTTAAAACAATAAATAATATAAGTCCTGTCACTACCACGCACGCCATGATAATATCCGTCTTATAAGTTGCACGTCCGAGATCTCCGAAATTCCATATGACAGCAGCGGACAGCCCTGTATCCGTAGCATAGAACTGAAGCAGAGTGGTAGCCGCTGTCCAGACCGAGCCTATAGCTATACCCGAAAGCACTACGACACCGGGTCTGAATGACCTTAATCTGCACAGTCCGAGTATAAGTATGATGGATAGAGTCGAAAACAGAAATGCGATAAGTGATGTAGAATACGGGTTAACTCCTGTCAGATAATTCTCAACCCTGCTTCCCGCAGAAAGGAAACCTCCCGCAAATGCTATGATAGAAAGATTCGCCCCGAATACGGCTGCATTCGATACTCCTAAGGTGGCAGGTGATGCCATCGGATTGTTCAGGTCTGTCTGCATGATAAGTCCCGATATCGAAAGTCCCGCACCGGCAATGACCGCAGCCAGCACCCTCGGGAGACGGATGTTCCTGATGATCCTGATATGAGCAGATTTTCCTTCTCCGAAAAGCGCATTAAAGCCGTCAGAAAAAGACATATCCGAAGAACCTGTAAAAAGACATGTCAATGCCAAGATAATAACCGCGATGATCAATACGGTTATTATAAGCAGATTCTTTCTCCTCGTTTTTCTGACGGCTTCCATTTTATCTTACTTCTTTCATCATTTTATTTTAATGCGGAAAGCTCTGCCTGAACTCTTGTCAGATCTTCCCTGATGCTCAAATGCTGAGGACATGCTGTCTCACACAGACCGCACTGTACACAGTTCTTGGCCTTCTGGTCATCAGCCACTGTGGACCATTCCCACTTGGTATGTCCGGTATTCTGATACATACCGTAAGTATTCCATATACGGAAGTTTCTCGGTATATCAACTCCGTTAGGACAGGGCATGCAGTAACGGCAGCCGGTACATCCGTTAAATACGCGTCTCTTTAATGCATCCGCAGTATCCGTAACTGCCTTCATCTCTTCAGGACTGAGCTTTTTGAAATTACCGAAAGTCTTAAGATTATCATCTACCTGAGCTTCATCGGACATACCGGAAAGTATTACCTTGATATTGTCAAATGAACCTACAAAGCGGAGTGCCCAGGATGCTGTGGAGGCATCGGGATCAAGGCGCTTAAATTCGGTAGTAACATCCTCGGGCAGGTTGGCCAGCGAACCGCCCTTTACAGGCTCCATGATAACAAGCGGTACGCCAAGGCTCTCAGCCAGCTGTACACCCTTCAATCCTGCCTGCTCTTCGGTATCCATATAGTTGAACTGTATCTGGCAAAAATCCCATTTCCTGTATTCGATTATCTCTTTAAAGGAATCAAATCCGTCATGGAATGAAAAACCGAGGAACTTTATCCTGCCGTTTTCCTGTTCTTCCTTTAAGTACTCGATAACTCCGAGATCCCTCATCTGATGGAAACGGTTTATGTCAAGTGCATGTAGAAGGAAGAAGTCAACATATGTCTTATGTAATCTGTCAAGCTGATTCTGGAATATCCTCTTTGCATCATCCAAAGTCTTTACATTCCAGCAGGGAAGCTTTGTAGCAAGAAAATAACTGTCTCTCGGATACTTATCCAAGACTCTTCCGACAAAAGGCTCACTCTCCCCGTTATGATAAGGAAATGCGGTATCAAAATAATTAACACCTGCTGCATATGCCTTATCGATGCACTTCTCAGCTAAAACCTCATCAATCTTTCCGTCCTTCTGAGGCAGTCTCATACAGCCAAAACCAAGCAGCGATGTGCTAACACCCAGATTCTCAATAAATCTTTTCTCCATATAAACCTCCATGATAAGATATCCCCTGCATCTTTTACGGGATGGCTGTAAGTCCGCATTCCGCATTATGCCCGGGATGACAATAAAATAAGTCCCAAATTACTTCGGAACTTATTTTACTATATATCTTTATAAAAAACAACGTGTTCATTTAGAAAAACAAGATAATACATTATGATAAGCTAAACTCTTTTCCACGGGCGTTAAGCATAAATGCCTTCATTTTTACCACATCCTTTACTCCGTCTGTTTCTATTCCGGAACTGACATCCACCCCGTACGGATGGAGTTTTTCTATTGCAGCCGTAACATTTTCCGGCGTCATCCCTCCTGCCAAAAAGTAAGGTCTGTTAAAGTTTTTCAGCATTTCCCAGTCAAAGCTTACTCCGTCACCCATACCGGCATCTAACAGTATCATGTCAGCACTTGAGATTTCAGCTTTTAAAAGATCTTCTCTTGTTTTTATCTTAAACGCTTTGATAACGGGTCTGTCCGTGTACTTTCGTAAGTTCTTTATATACTCCTCGTCCTCATCCCCGTGAAGCTGGGCTAAGTCGATCATTCCTTTTTCCAAAAGATTCGCAACTGCTTTCGGATCTTCATTTACAAAAACTCCTACGGCCTTGATACAATCTGCATCACCGCTACTAAGAGCACCTGCACCGGTATCAAGAAGACTTTTTAAGATTCTTGCCTCTTCCGGCGAAATGAATCTTTTGCTTTTTTTGTAAAAGACAAATCCTATATAATCGGGCTTAAGGAGCAGGGCTGCTTCAATATCCTCCGCTCTCCTTAGGCCGCATAGTTTAATTTTCGTCATATTTCACCTTAAGATCGGAAAGCATTTTCTTTTTATCATCCGCACGCATAAGTGCTTCTCCGATAAGTACGGCATCCGCTCCCGTCATCTTTACAAGCTTCATATCTTCAGGACCTTTTACTCCGCTTTCGGACACAAAGATAATACCCTCAGGTACATTGTGCTTAAGTCTTTTTGAAAGCTCTATATCGACACTGAAATCCTTTAGGTTCCTGTTGTTTACTCCAATCACACGTGCACCGGCATTTACGGCTGTTATGATCTCCGATTCATCATGGCATTCCACAAGCGCCGAGAGTCCGAGACTGTCACAGATATCGATATAATTTTTTATCTGCTCGTAAGTCAGTATCGAAACTATCAGGAGCACTGCCGAGGCACCTAATACCTTGGCCTCATATATCATGTATTCATCCACGGTAAAATCTTTACGCAAAAGCGGAATATCTACCTCAACAGATATCTCTTTTAAGTACTCGTTTTTCCCTAAGAACCACTTAGGCTCTGTAAGCACCGATATAGCATCGGCTCCCGCCGCCTCATAATCCTTTGCTATCTCAAGATAAGGAAAAACATCTGCGATAATGCCTTTTGAAGGGGATGCCTTTTTGCATTCACAGATAAAGGAAAGTCCCGGCTTTGAAAGAGCTTTTTCAAATGTGAAGCTGCCCTTTGGCATGGAGAATGCTTTTTCCTTTAACTCTTCCGTTGAAATATGCTTTTTTGCTTCCGCTACACGGGATTTTGTGTATGCTGCTATCTCTTCAAGTATGTTCATTTATCTGTTGCTGACCTCGATCATCTTCTCTAATGTTGCCTTTGCCTTGCCGGAATCGATAAGCTCCTTTGCAAGTTCGATGCCTTCCTTGTAGCTTTCGGCCTTGCCGCCGATATAGAGTGCTGCGCCGGCATTCATAAGCACTGCATTTCTCTTATGTCCCTTTACTCCGTCAAGGATATCGCGGGTGATCTGTGCATTTTCAGCGGGTGTTCCGCCCTTTAAATCATCCTTGCTGCATCTCTCAAATCCGAAATCCTCGGGAGTGATGGTAAATGATTTGAACCATCCGTCCTTGATCTCACAGATTTTGGTAGGTGCCGAAAGAGATATCTCATCAAGCTTATCCATGCCGTATACTACCATACCTCTTTTTACTCCGAGATTAACAAGTACCTGTGCTAACGGCTCTACAAGATAGTCATCATATACGCCTAAAAGCTGCATGGATGGTGAAGCGGGATTGGTAAGAGGTCCTAAAATATTGAATACGGTCCTGAAACCAAGCTCACGTCTGATAGCGCCTACATATTTCATGGATGTATGATATTTCTGTGCGAAGAAAAAGCACATACCTGCTTCTTTAAGCATCTCAATACATTTTTCGGGGGATTGATCGATATTTACTCCGAGTGCCTCAAGGCAGTCAGCCGTACCGCAAAGTGATGATGCCGCGCGGTTACCGTGCTTTGCAACCTTGATACCTGCAGATGCCGTGATAATAGCTGTGGTAGTCGAGATATTGAAGCTGCCTGCATTGTCTCCGCCGGTACCCACTATCTCAAGCACGTCCATACCGGTATCTACCTTTGTGGCATGATCCCTCATGGCTGCCGCACAGCCTGCTATCTCATCGGTAGTCTCGGCTCTCGCGCTCTTGGTGGAAAGTGCTGCAAGAAATGCGGCATTCTGAGTGGGCGTGGTCTCGCCGCTCATGATCTCGTTCATAACGGTGTATGCTTCTGTATAACTTAAATCCTCTTTGTTTACGATCTTAACGATGGCTTCTTTTATCATAGTGGTATTGTCCTTTCTGTGTTTAGTCTGGTTTTTACACCTCATCAGTCAGCTACGCTGACAGCTTCCCTTCGCCAGGGAGGGCATCCCAACACTTCGTGTTGCGATATATCCCCTCAAGGGGAAGCCTTTATATGTAGTTCTACTCTTCAAAATATTCAGTCCTAGTCCTCAAGGAAATTCTTCAACATTCTTTTTCCTTCGGGTGTCATTATGGATTCCGGATGGAACTGGACTCCGTATATAGGATAATCCTTATGCATCACTCCCATGACCTCCCCGTCTTCCGTAACGGCTATCACCTTTAATTCATCGGGGAGTGTTTCCTTTTTTACTGCCAACGAATGGTATCTCGCAACCGGTGTGTTTTCACTGCAGTCCATAAATATAGGTGCAGTCCTGTCAAGATGTGCTATCGACTGTTTTCCGTGCATAAGCTTTGATGCATAGGTAACGGTAGCATCAAACGCGAGGCATATGGCCTGGTGGCCTAAGCATACCCCGAGTATCGGGATGTCTTTTCCGAGTTCCTTTACCACATCCACGATAACTCCTGCGTTTTCCGGTCTTCCGGGGCCCGGTGATATCACTATGTGACTCGGGTTCATAGCCCTTATCTCATCTATGGTTTTTTCATCATTTCTAATAACTTTTATATCCCGGGTAAGCTCTCCTAAGTATTGATACAGGTTATATGAAAAGCTGTCATAATTATCGATCAAGAGTATCATTCTTCCACCCCCTCAGCTAAGGTTAGGGCGGTAAGCGAAGCCCTGGCCTTGTTCATGCACTCTTCAAATTCCTTTTCGGGATCGGAATCAGCCACTATCCCGGCCCCGCTCCTGACAAATACCTTGCCGTTTTTCTTGTATGCTATCCTGATGGCTATACATGTGTCCATATTACCGGTAAAATCTATATATCCGATGGCTCCGCCGTATATACCCCGCTTGTTGTTCTCAAGCTCTCCTATCAGCTGGCAGGCTCTTATCTTGGGGGCTCCCGAAAGTGTACCTGCAGGAAGCACTGCCTCTATGGCATCGAGTGCATCCTTATCATCCCTTATCTCGCCTCTTACGGTTGAACCGATGTGCATTACATGTGAAAAACGCTCTATGCTGTGAAGCTTTTCTACGCTTACGGTTCCAAACTTACTGATCTTTCCCAAGTCGTTTCTGCCTAAGTCAACCAGCATATTGTGCTCTGCAAGCTCCTTTTCATCCTTAAGTAGCTCGGCTTCAAGTTTTTTGTCCTCTTCCTCTGTCTTTCCTCTCGGTCTGGTACCTGCTAAGGGGAAGGTATGAAGCACTCCGTCCTCCAGCTTCACCAGTGTTTCGGGTGAAGCACCTGCTACCTCTATATCCGTACCGGAGAAATAAAACATATATGGTGAAGGATTGACCGTTCTCAGCATCCTGTAAGTATTGAGCAGGCTTCCCTCAAAAGGAGCGCTCAGCCTGTTTGAAAGAACTATCTGGAAGATATCACCTTCATAGATATATTTCTTGGCTTTTTTAACCATATTGCAGAACTCGGACTTTTCAAAAAGAGGGGTTACGCTTCCCATGAGCTTACCGGGCTTTTCCTTCTTTTTGTCACCGTTTTTTATAAGGTCTGCTAAGTGCTGAAGTTCCATAACCGCTTTATTATATCCGGTCAGTCCCTCTTCAAGCTTCATGTTAACTATAAGCACTATCTTCTGGCAGACATTGTCAAAAGCTATTACCTTATCAAAAAGCATCAGGTCCACATCATTGAAGCCCTCGGTATCCTCGGGATTTCTCTTTGCTTCAGGCTCACTGTAGCCTAAGTAGTCAAATGCGAAATATCCGACGAGACCGCCGGTAAACGGAGGCAGATTATCAAAACGTACGCTTTTGTACTCCGCTAAAATCTGTCTGATATAGTCCGAAGGATTATCTGTTTTTATTTTTACATCTCCTGCTTTAAGCTCTCCGTCTATGCAGGTGATAGAAAGTTTCGGATCAAAGCCTAAGAAAGTGTATCTGCCCCAAGTCATATCAGAACTTGCAGACTCAAGCATGTAGCAGTGCTTTGATACATTTTTAAGTTTTCTTAACACCTCTATGGGCGTGATAAAATCGGATAAGAGCTCCGTACTTACAGGCATTATCCTGTATCCGCCTTTTTCGGCAAGCTCTCTCATTTTTACTGTACCGGGTTCTATTTTCATATTTCGTACCTTGCTGCAGGCATAGCTGCACATCGGTGACGTGCCTGCTTATGTCACCGATGAAAGTTTACATGTGACAAGAGAACCGTCCCCCTGTCACACAAGTATCATAACCCCTTAGTCATTGATTTTACGTATTCTGAAAGTTTTGCGGGGGCTTCCTTACCGTACTGTGCCACTATCCTTACCATAGCCGAACCTACTATCACGCCGTCTGCTTTCTTTGACATTGCAGCTGCCTGCTCGGGTGTGCTGATACCGAAGCCGATGGCTGCAGGTGTATCCGACGACTCTTTTATAAGCTTTATGATGGAATCTAAATCTGTAGTTATCTCACTTCTTACGCCTGTAACTCCTAACGAAGAAACGACATATATGAAGCCCTTCGCCTGGGAAGCTATGGTTTTTATCCTGTCCTCACTCGTAGGTGCGATCATCGAGATAAAGTCGATCCCGTACTTTGCCGCCGTTTCCTCAAACTCGCCGCGTTCCTCATACGGGCAGTCCGGAATAATGATGCCGTCAGCCCCTGCATCAGCTGCATTCTTAAAGAAATTATCGGCACCGTAATGATATACGGGATTGGCATATGTCATAAAAACGATCGGGATGTCGTACTCTTTTCTTATATCGTGTACCAACCCGAATACCCTGTCCGTTGTCATGCCTGACGCCAAAGCCCTGATATCAGCCTCCTGGATGACCGGACCTTCTGCTATGGGATCCGAAAAAGGTATACCCACTTCTATCAGATCCGCTCCTGCTTCAATCACTGCCTTGAAGTTTTCCAGACTGGTCTCATAATCGGGATCGCCTGCTGTCAGGAACGCTATGAAAGCTTTTTTATTGTTAAACGCATTTGCTATTCTGCTCATTATAAACACCTCTTATAATCTATATTATCCGAACCTGTTCAAAGATTTTTTCTTTGTGAAACGGCTTTTTGTCTGTCATTCATATATCTCTACACCGCGGTAACGGGCGATAGCTGCTACATCCTTATCTCCACGGCCTGAAATGGTACATACTATGATGCTGTCCTTAGGCATTTTAGGTGCTATCTTCATCACATGTGCTACCGCATGACTGCTCTCTATGGCAGGAATGATGCCTTCTGTTTTTGACAGATACTCAAAAGCACTTACAGCTTCCTCATCAGTGATCGGTACGTATTTTGCCCTGCCTATCGAAGCAAGGTATGCATGCTCGGGTCCGATGCCCGGATAATCAAGTCCTGCCGAGATGGAATATACAGGAGCGATCTGTCCGTATTCATCCTGACAGAAAAGTGATTTCATGCCATGGAAGATACCCATTGAACCGTTAGCCATGGTAGCTGCGTTCTTGGGATTGTCAACTCCTAAGCCTGCTGCCTCACAGCCTATAAGCTGTACTCCTTCGTCCTTTATGTATTCGTAGAATGAGCCAATGGCGTTGCTTCCTCCGCCTACACAGGCGATCACAACATCGGGAAGCTTTCCTTCGGCTTCAAGTATCTGCGCTCTGCTTTCCTTACTTATAACCGACTGGAAATCTCTTACTATGGTAGGAAACGGATGAGGACCCATGACCGAGCCGAGTACATAAAGTGTATCATCCACTCTTCCGGTCCACTCACGCATTGCCTCATTTACCGCATCCTTTAATACTTTAGTTCCGGTCTTTACCGCATGTACCTTGGCACCTAAGAGCTCCATACGGTATACGTTAAGCGACTGACGGATGGTGTCCTCTTCACCCATAAATATCTCGCATTCCATATCCATAAGTGCTGCCGCTGTAGCTGTGGCTACTCCGTGCTGCCCAGCTCCGGTCTCGGCTATAACTCTGGTCTTTCCCATCTTTTTGGCTAAGAGTACCTGGCCGAGTACATTATTTATCTTATGTGAACCTGTATGGTTCAGGTCTTCACGCTTAAGGTATATCTTTGCACCGCCCAAATTCCTTGTCATCTTCTCTGCATAATACAGAAGTGAAGGACGTCCTGCGTACTCCCTATTTAACTTGTCCAGCTCTGCACAGAACTCCGGATCGTTTTTATAATGCTCATAAGCTGCTTCAAGCTTATGGATCTCATTCATAAGGGTTTCCGGTATGTACTGTCCTCCAAACTCACCGAATCTGCCTTTTACTGCATTTTCTAATACTTCGCTCATGTTGTTCCTCCTTCTTTACACCTAACTATTCGCGGCAGTCCAAAATAGTTACTTTTAAAACAAAAAGTCCCTGACAGAAATATATCTGTCAAGGACGAATAATAATCTTTTATCCGCGGTGCCACCTTGATTCACGGTATGACCCGTGCTCTTGCAAGATACCAACATATCTCCGGCAACTTACGTATGCCTCACGTCACGGATACTTGAGATTTCTCTTTCCCCATGCCCTCTGCGGACCATATAAGAAGTTTCCTTCACGTATTCCTCATACCACCCGGCTCACACTGTCCCGGACTCGCTGAAAAAGCTTTGCTTTCCTGGCGATAAAATACTTTTTCTTCCGCTTCATCGGTTTAACATGTTCAATTTTTTACGATTATAATCATATAGTTTTTATTTGTCAACTGTTTTTTTTATTTTTTCAGTAACTTTTTTATTTTTTTGATACAAGCTCTTTTGTGATCTCAAATACTCCTCGGTGTTCCAGTTTTCTTGGTTCAAAATGTATAAGGGAATATACAAGCTGCATTACCAGTCCTGCGCCAAACGTACTGATGACAGTGCCGATACCCACAGGTCCGCCCAACAGCCAGCCTATAAGCAGTACAACAGCCCAAAGTACTACCTCTACTATACCTATAGGTATCTTCGGCATCCTTTTCCCGAGTCCGACCAACAGAGCATCTCTCGGACCGCAGCATTGCTCACTTTTCATATATATGGCCATTCCGAGTGCCATAAATACGAATCCGACTGACATGATCACTATTCCCAGCCATAAACTGCTGTTCAAAGTTAACGGATTAAGGCTGTTAAAAAGCTGGACAAAATTACCTGTCAGCAATGCATCTATGATCGTACCATATCCGATCTTCTCTTTTAATATTATATCGATTATCAGGACCGTTACCGCTATAATTGTCATTGATAAGCCGTAGTTTAGCGGTGTATGGTATGATATTCCCATCCCCAGACAATCCCAGGGCGCAAGCCCTATATTGGCAAATATAGTCAGATGTACACCGAATGCAAAAACCAAAAGGCCTAAAACAATCCTGAGCCATCCTGTTATGATCTGTTTCTTCACTTCTTATTCTTCTTCCGTTTATTCTCCGGTCAATATCACTGAAAAACACTTTCTGCGTTTACCCGGTAATGATTTAACTTTTCACATTATACATAATATCATTCCGGATTTCAATTATAACTTCAGAAGATAAGAATTTCTCCGTTATGCCTCAGTATTTCTTTTCCCGTAGTCTTCCAGTGCGGACTTTATAGCCTCCTCCGCAAGTACGGAGCAGTGCATCTTATAATCGGGAAGACCGTCAAGCGCCTCTGCTACGGCTTTGTTTGTAAGCTGCATAGCCTCCGATACGGGCTTGCCTTTTATCATCTCGGTAGCCATAGAGCTGGATGCGATGGCACTGCCGCAGCCGAAGGTCTCGAACTTTACATCCTTTATGATATCATCCTCTATCTTCATGTACATCTTCATGATATCGCCGCATTTAGCGTTTCCTACTTCACCTACCGCATTTGCATCCTCTATCACACCTACGTTTCTGGGATTGCGGAAATGATCCATTACTTTTTCACTGTATAAAGCCATGTTGTTTTCCTCTCTTTTTTAATGTTTTATTAACTAGGGCAAAATAAACTGTGTCTTCCCTGCCACAAGGTCTCTCCATACGGGGGAGAACCCGCGCAGATATGTGACTACTTCTTTTACTGACTTGATGATATATTCCACGTCTTCGTCGGTGATATCCTCACCTATGCTTAAGCGCAGCGATCCGTGTGCCACATCATGTACCCTGCCTATGGCAAGCAGTACATGGCTCGGATCAAGGGAACCTGAAGTACACGCACTTCCCGAAGAAGCTGCTATACCCTTATCATCCAGCAGCAACAGTAATGACTCGCCTTCTATACCCTCGAAGCAGAAGTTAACATTACCGGGAAGACGTTTTACCGCATCACCGTTTAATGCCGAATGTTCTATTTCCTTTAAGCCTTTTATAAGCTTATCTCTTTTTTCGGTAAGCTTAGCCGTATTCTCCGGGATCTTTGCTGCCGATTCCTTTAGTGCTTCAGCCATGGCAGCGATACCGGGTACGTTTTCCGTACCGGCACGTTTGCCCTTTTCCTGTGCACCGCCTTCTATTAAGTTTGAAAGACGTATACCTTTCTTAAAATATAAGAAACCTACTCCCTTAGGACCGTGGAACTTATGAGCCGATGCCGAGAGCATATCGATATTGTCATCCACTACATTTATTGGAAGATGACCTACTGCCTGCACCGCATCTGTATGGAAAAGCACGTTTTTCTTTCTGCATACGGCTCCTATCTCGCGGATGGGCTGAATGGTACCTATCTCATTATTGGCAAACATGATGGTGACTAAGCACGTATTTTCCTTTATGGCTGCTTCAACCTCTTCGGGTGTAACAAGTCCGTTCTCATGCACATCAAGAAGTGTTACTTCAAAGCCTTCCTTTTCCAGCTTTTTTAAGGTATGAAGCACTGCATGATGCTCAAATGCAGTGGAAATAATATGTGTCTTTCCTGCTTTTTTCCCGAGGAGTGCAGCGGATATGATAGCCTGGTTATCAGCCTCGCTTCCGCCCGATGTAAAAAGTATCTCTTTGGGTTCCGCTCCGATCACCTTAGCCACATCTGCTCTTGCCTCCTCTAAGGCTTCCTTGGCCTTCTGGCCGAAGGTATAAAGACTTGAGGGGTTACCATATGTCTCGTTTGCAACCGAAACCATCTTATTTAAAGCTGCCTGACTCATCTTCGTTGTAGCGGCATTATCAGCATAGATCATAAAAAAAACTCCTTTTCATAACTTTTGTGTTCTTAGTTCGAAAAGGAGTATAACACTATTTACCTACTGTGTCAATAGGTAATTATTTTTTTTGATACTGACTTCTGTATCTGCTGGGTGACATACCCGTTATCTTCTGAAAAGTCTTGAAAAAATAAGCATAACTTGAATACCCGAGTATCTCCTGTACCTCACTAACCGTGCTGCCTGTTCTTAAAAGCTCCTCAGCGGCATTAATTTTCTGGAGTGTAAAATAATGTCCGATAGAGATATGCATATGGCTCTTAAAGAGTCTTGCAAGATAATCCGGATTCAGGAAAAAATGAGAAGCTATATCCGGAATACCTATATTTTCACTTATATGCTCCTGCAGATAACTTATTATATCGTTTACTCTTTGCTGGGACGGTGTAACCGGGAGCTTCTGCTTTTTTTCGGGGTTCTGCTGTTTTACCGATCCATGAATAAATGATAAAGTATCTAAAAATGTATTGATACCGGCTATCGAAGTAATGTCTTTTATCTTTAAAAGTTTTTCAAATCTGCTCTTAATCTCATCCCCTTTTTCCCCGTCCATAGTTAAAAGTAATGGCGATGGACTGTCCGAGAGGTATGCAAAATCAGACGCTCCCTCACAGAAAACCGCATCGATCCAACCGGTATTGATACTTAGGATATAACGTTCATAAGCCTTCCCTGCCTCATGATAGAGCTGATGTGTACAGAAAGTCGGGATTATGATGAGCGTGCCTGCTTTTACCTCTAAGACAGTATCGTTTAATAGTACGTCCGGCAGGTCGGTAAGAGTGTAATAAAGCTCTGCCGCATTGTGTGAGTGAGGACCTACGGGATCCTCGGTCACTTCGTTTTTATACACCATGTCATACGGGGGTGCTACGGGGAAAAGTATGGTATTTAAAGGATTGTTATTCTGCATAGTTTAGCTCCTGTAGTTTTCTAACTCATCCAACGTCGAAGGCTTTAGCGTTCGACTATAGCACTGTCCCTTTAAAGGGACGGTTTACAAAGTCGGAATATTACATATTTTTAGCATTATATGTATATATTAATATATTTCAAAATAGATTACAATACATTATAGGAAAAAGATAAAGTAAAAGAAAATAACAGCTCATAAAACATTTTAAACACGGAAAAAGGAGGAGGTACAATTTGAAAAAAGCAGCGATCATTGGATGCGGGGGCATTTCCAGAGTACACGCATGGGCACTCGCCAATATGGAAGATGTATCCGTTACGGCATTGTGCGATATCATCCCCGATAAAGCACATGAGTTGGCAGCAGAACAACTCGAAGGAAGGAAATTATTCTTTTGTGAAGATTACAGGGAACTTTTCGAAAAGGATGTGGATGTAGTACATATCTGCACACCTCATTATCTTCATGCTCCGATGGCTGTAGAACTATTAAGACACGGTAAAGCGGTATTTATGGAAAAACCGTGTGCCATCTCCATGGAACAGTTTGCGGAACTGAAGAAAGCGGATGCAGAAAATCCCGGAAGGCTCGGATTCTGTTTTCAGAACCGTTACAACGAATCCGTAAGGACCATGGAAAAGCTTGTAACCGACGGTGAGATCGGTACCGTGATAGGCGGCAGGGCTTTTGTTACCTGGAAAAGAGACAATGATTATTATGAGGTCAGCGACTGGAAGGGCCGTATAGCCAAAGAAGGCGGCGGAGTCCTTATCAATCAGTCGATACACACTCTCGACCTGCTGTTAAAATTCTTAGGTGATCCCGAAACGGTAAAAGCCTCCATAGCCAACCATCACACAGACATAGAAGCTGAGGACACCGTAGAAGCCTGGATGAATTTTAAGGACGGGAAAAGGGCTTGTTTTTACGCTTCAAACGGTTATATCACAGATGCACCCGTTTTCCTAGAGATACAGGGCACAAAGGGACGCCTCACCATGAGCGGTTCCAATCTTACTCTCTTTAAGGAGGACGGTCAGTATAAGACCTTTTCAAAAGAAGCTGCCGGCAGCATCGGAAAAGTTTACTGGGGAAACGGACACAGAGCCTGCATAAAGGATTTTTACCACTGCCTTGAGGAGGGTATCACATATAGAAATAACCTTGCAAGCGTAGAACGGGTATTTAAGGTGATAATGGATATATACGGACAGACCAGGAAGAAGATATATAAGTAAGAGGCATAGTTCATTAGTAAAGCCGGTT
>Ga0247608_10002938_pt1 | contig 20451 bp, 15 predicted proteins | sample 176DNAGHGlowgp2_FD_193490 | JGI IMG/M metagenome (GOLD analysis project Ga0247608, IMG submission 193490) | Sheep rumen microbial communities from Palmerston North, Manawatu-Wanganui, New Zealand - 1766 DNA GHGlow gp2 | ecosystem: Host-associated > Mammals > Digestive system > Stomach > Rumen ...
GGACTTCCACGGGGTGCCCATCTCCATATACTTTAGAGCAAAATAAATTGTCAATGACCAAAGGAGAGTTCAATAAAATTGCTTTGAGAGCGCGTGCTTCCAGCACGCTAAGATGTATTTACTTGGTACGCACCACACCATGGGTGTGTGCTTATTGAGAGTATGCCTCTCTGAGGCAATTTATAGAAGCTCCCTAAAAGATATTACAGCAAGACTAACAAATCCACGAATCACATACAAACACCAAACAAACATCTATGAAATATAGAACGACGACCATTCTGACCATGACCCTAGCAGCCCTGTTGGCCTGTTCATGCAACCAAGTACGCGAAAAAGTCGTACAGAGTTATCCTACAGGAGAGCCCATGTTGGTGGTACTGGAGAAAGGCAAAAAAGACAATCCCACCCGCATAGGAGAAAAGATGTACTATCAAAATGGCCAGCTGCAATTAGAGAAGCAATTCAGCGGAAAGCCCGAAATACCCGACGGCATTTGGAACTACTATTGGGACAACGGCCAGCTGTTTGCCACTGGCGATTTCACACAAAATCACCAATATGGCAGCAACTGGGTCTTCTACAACCGCAATGGCGGGCCCTACTATGACGGCAAGCTGGACTCGGTATCGGTCTCCGGCATGGGTCTGTACGGCACCCCCAGCACCGTATCGTTCTACTCCGGCAACAACCAGGACGTAATCCAATTCTACAGCAACTACACGGTCCGCAGCACCGAACGCCTCAGCAAAAATATGCGTGAGGGTAAGGTCTACTTCTATTTCCCCAACGGCAATATACAGGTGGAGGCCAACTTTGTCAACGGGCAGGAAGAGGGAACCTACATAGTCTACCACGAGAACGGAGTGCCATACTACCAAGGCAAATATGCGCAAGGCAAACGCGTAGGCATTTGGGAGTTTTATGACCAGGAAGGCAATCTGGTAGAGCAGAAAGACTATTCGAATTGATACCGGGATGGAGTGACCCTTCATTCGTGTCAGGCTATGGGTAGAAACAGAGACAACCGCCAAACCAACGGCAGCCATAGTTTACATAAACTAAGACTCTTCGGTTGTTTTATCCATTTCTATTTAGGTAAGTTCTATTAATCAAGAATTACAGAATCTAGTATCTTGAAAACAGATTGCTACTCAATACTTTGCAATTCTAAAAATTTCGTATTTTTCGTTTTTTTAGATGTTCCATTTCATGAGTCGTTTTCTCGCCTCAGCATAGTGCAAACACTTCGTGATTTGCCCTCTGCGTTCGGCTTAACGAAAACGTTCCCTTTATCAATTCAGAAGGCATACGCCATATATTAATATTAAATTCTAGAGGAACGTGGACGTCAAATTAGACAATCCCATTTATAAAATAGTAGGTGAAGCAGCCGACAGGCTGGGAGTAAGAGCCTTTGCCGTAGGTGGAGTGGTGCGCGACTATTTCCTGCAGCGTCACTGTACAGACATCGACATCGTATGCGTAGGCAATGGTATCGAGCTGGCAAAAGCCACGGCAGCATCCATAAGCCCCAACATCGAGGTGGCTGTGTTCAAAAACTTTGGCACCGCCGCCTTTCATTACCACCTGGGTGGCGAGACGTGGCAGATAGAGTTTGTGGGAGCCCGGCGTGAGAGCTACAACCGCAATAGTCGCAAACCCATAGTAGAGAATGGCACGTTGGAGGACGACCAGAACCGACGCGACTTCACCATCAATGCCATGGCCGTATCTGTCAACCACGACACCTTCGGCACCTTGCTAGACCCCTTTGGAGGCATCCGCGACCTAGATGCAGGCCTTATCCGCACACCCCTGGACCCCGACATCACATTCAGCGACGACCCTCTGCGCATGATGCGAGCCATACGCTTTGCCTCGCAGCTGGGTTTCTACATCCAAGACAGCACCTTCGAGGCCATCCAGCGCAATGCCGAACGCATCAGGATAGTCTCCATGGAGCGCATCACCACCGAGCTGAACAAGATAGTGCTCTCGCCCAAACCCTCGGTAGGATTCAAGCTGCTGGAGAAATCGGGGCTGCTGAAGCTTTTCTTTCCCGAATTCTGCAATCTCAAGGGGGTGGAGACCGTGGAAGGACGCGGACACAAGGACAACTTCTACCACACCCTGGAAGTGGCCGACCATGTGGCCTCTTGCAGTAACGACCTGTGGTTGCGCTGGGCTGCCTTGCTCCACGACATCGGCAAACCTGCTACAAAACGCTACGACCCCAAGTTGGGTTGGACCTTTCACGGCCACGAAGTACGGGGCAGCAAAATGGTCAAAAAGATATTCACCCGGCTGCGTCTGCCGTTGGACAACAAGATGAAATATGTGGAGAAGTTGGTATTGCTGCACCTGCGTCCCATTATTTTGGCCGAAGACGAAGTGACCGACTCCGCCGTGCGGAGGCTGCTGTTTGATGCCGGCGACGATATCGACGACCTGATGACGCTGTGCGAAGCCGACATCACCAGCAAGAACGAAGAGAAGGTGCGCCGATACATGAAGAATTTCAAGATCGTGCGACAAAAGCTGGTGGAGATAGAAGAGAAAGACCGCATACGCAACTTCCAGCCCCCAGTCAGCGGAGAGGACATCATGTGCACTTTCGGCATACCGCCCTGTCGGGAGATAGGCACCATCAAAGACGCCATCAAAGACGCCATCCTCGACGGAGCCATTCCCAACGACCGCCATGCCGCCTGGCAGATGATGTTGGAAAAGGCCGCAGAGCTGGGCCTGGAACCTGTAGGCAATCCGACAACGAATGCAACCAGCAGTCAGGACTCCCCTGCTGACAAAGCTTAAGAAGACCTCTAAAATTAGCGTGCTGGAGGCACGCGCTCTCAAAAACCAAATTAAAAGGACCCACCTTAAAAAAGAACTATTATCAAAAGACTACATTTCATACTAGGACCCACCGCCTCGGGCAAGACCGCCCTAGCCATCAAACGGGCTAGGCAATGGGATACTGAGATTGTATCCTGTGACTCCCGCCAGTTCTATACCGAACTAAACATCGGGGTTGCAAGGCCTTCGGAAGCCGAGTTGGCTGCTGCCAAGCACCATTTCATAGCCTGCCGTTCGGCCGTAGAGCCCTACAATGTCTATGACTATGAGCAGGAAGCGCTAGCCTGCATAGAGAAGCTTTTTCAGACCCACGACACCGTAGTGGCTGTTGGGGGCAGTGGGCTCTACATCGACGCCCTCCGGCGGGGCATCTCCCTCCTCCCCGACCCCGCCCCAGGGTTGAGAGAAGAGCTACAAAAGAAACTGCGGGAAGAAGGCATCGACAGCCTTCGTACCATGTTGCGCATACTGGACCCAGAATACTACCTCAGAGTAGACCTAGCCAACGGAGTCCGCATTCAGCGGGCATTGGAAGTGACCCTCACCGCTGGCATACCCTACAGCCAGTTGGTCAACCAACCTGCACGGCCCCGGCCTTTTGAAATAACGGTAGAAGTCATCCACCGCGATCGCGACGAACTGCGGTGGCGGATCGACACACGCGTCACCCAGATGCTGGAGGAAGGACTGGAAGAAGAAGCCGCCAGCGTCTTCCACCTACGTCACCTCAACACCCTCAACACCGTAGGATACAAAGAATTTTTTGCCCTTTGGGAAGCCAAAGGTGAGCCCTTCGTACTCACAGAAGTCCAACGCGAAGCAGTGGCCACTGCCATCAAGCTCAACACATGGCATTATGCAAAAAAACAACTCACCTGGCTGAAGAAAAAGGCATGATGGAACTTCTAAGAAATCGTTTTATCCGCTATCATGCCTGCATGAAGAATCAGATAGTAAATCCGTTAGTTTTCAACAGACGTTTTCTCGCCTCAGCATATGAAGAAAGTCCAGTGGACTTTCGATAGCGAAGCGGAGAACAATCTCAAGCTTGTCTGCGTTCGGCTTAACGAAAACGTTAGATTCGTGCAATCCGTGTTCAGGCCACCTATATTAATCGACAATTAAAGAACCCATTAACTTTTGAACCAGCCAATAATCAACATTTACTATCTTTCAATTTAGTGTTTTTCGTGTTTTTTGATGTTCCCAATTCTCAATTCCCAATTCCAAATTCTCTATGCGGAAGCCAATTCTCAATTCTCACTTTTATTTTAGTGTTTTTCGTGTTTTTAGATGTTCCAATAAAAAAACCGAAGACTGACAAACCTTTGTGCATATAGCATACCTCCTGACAGTTCATCGGACTCCGAATCGCAACCAGCTGCCGTTCAAATAGTCGCAACAGTAGCGGCTACAAGACGCCGTATGGGTCAGTACCATTGAACCCACACGGCACCCACCAGCTTGAGTCTTTTTTTTTTGAGTCGTTGCCTAGTCTCGGAGAAAGGAACGTTTTCGTTAAGCCGAACGCAGAGGGCAAATCACGAAGTGTTTGCACTATGCTGAGGCGAAAAAACGACTCATGAAATGGAACACCACCAAGCTGGTGATACAGTAGGTACCGAACCATAGCCTGCGGCGAAGGGCGCGGGCACCGCCACGATGGTGCGGACGCTTTCATGCATCCGCGCCATCGTCTATTATCAGCCACTCTGATTCATGACCACCGAGGCAATCAGGATTGCGGGGAGCGAATAAACCTATTTTTTTTAGATCGTCAGGAAACAGTAATCCGATAAGCTGCAGCCAAGAAAAAAACTGACAAACTGTCAGATTTATTTTGTATCTTTGCATTTTGGATTCCGACAAAAGGATTCGTCATAATACACACACAGAGAAATGATTAACAAGGAGACCATAGACCGTATAATGGATGCCACCCACATCGAGGAGGTGATAGGCGAGTTTGTGTCGTTGAAGAAAAGGGGTGCCAACCATATCGGCTGCTGCCCTTTCCACAACGAGAAGACGCCCTCGTTCTATGTCTCCCCCAGCAAGGGGATCTTCAAATGCTTTGGTTGCGGCAAGTCGGGCAACGCCGTGGGCTTTCTGATGGAGCATGAGCACTACACCTACCCCGAAGCGTTGCGCTATTTGGCCCGGAAATACAACATAGAGATAGAGGAAGAGGAGATGACTGAGGAACAGAAAGAACGCCAGAATGAGCGCGACGGACTGTTCCATGTGAGTGAGTTTGCGCAGAAATACTTTGCCGACCTGCTATACAACGACGAGATGGGCCGTGCCATCGGGTTGAGTTATTTCCACCAGCGCGGCATGAGCGACGAAATCATCAAGACCTTCGGGTTGGGCTACTGCAAAGACCTGTGGAGCGACTTCACCGACCATGCCCGAAAAAACGGCTATTCGGACCAGGTGTTGGAAAAAACGGGACTGACCATATACAAAGAAGACGGCAAGGTATACGACCGTTTTCGCGGCCGCGTGATGTTTCCGATATACAGTATCTCGGGACGTGTGATGGGCTTTAGCGGCCGTGTGCTCTCCAAAGAAAAGCAGGCGGCCAAGTATGTCAACTCGCCAGACTCTGAGATATACGACAAGAGCCACACACTCTACGGTCTATTCCAAGCCAAGAACGCCATCAGCAGGGCCGACAAATGCTACCTTGTGGAAGGCAATGTGGATGTGGTGTCGATGCACCAGAGCGGTGTATGCAACACCGTGGCTTCCTGCGGCACCTCCCTCACCAACGAGCAGATACGCCTCATCAAACGCTACACGCCCAACGTAACGGTGCTTTATGACGGTGACGCAGCCGGAATCAAGGCGGCCTTGCGCGCCGTGAACCTACTATTCGAAGAGGGCATGCATGTGCGCGTGGTGTTGTTTCCCGACGGCGAAGACCCCGACAGCTATGCCCAAAAATACGGTTCGACCCAACTGCAGGAATATCTGTCCACCCACGAAGAGAACTTTGTCAAATTCAAGACCCGCGTACTGCTCGACGACGTGCAGAGCGACCCCATCCGCAAGACCGAAGTACTGAAGGAGATCGTCCACACCATTGCCTTGGTGCCCGACATGCTGGAGCGGCAGGAATACGTAAGTGAAACGGCCTTCAGGCTGCGGATGTCGGAGCAGGTGCTCACCCAAGAATTGGCCAAGACCATGGCCAGCAATGCCCAAAAGGCATGGAAGGAGGAGAACCGCCGTCAGCAGCAGGCCCAGCAGGCTGCAGGCGGGCAGCCCACGGCCAACAGCCAGCCCAGTGCACCGGGTCCCGGCATACCGCCCCCATTGATGCCTGAAGCCGACGACTATGAGGCCACAGTTTTCGCCAAGACCTACTCGGCCCCACCGCAGACAGTGCCCACGCAGAATTCGGCTGAAGCGCAGGAGAAACACCTTATCTCGCTGCTGCTGAACCACGGGGGCAAAAAAGTCTTTATCGAAATACTAAACGAAAACAACGAACCCGAAGAAACGGCCGCAACCATAGCAGAGGTGATTGTGGACGAGGTGAGCGGCGACGACCTGACATTTGACAATCCAGTCTATCAAGCCATCTTCGACCTCTTCCGCGAAGCGGTGGACAGTCAGCGTCCGCTCCCCGATGCCAACCTCTTTGCCATGCACGAAGACAACATGCTACGCAACACGGCACTGTCGCTGATGATAAACTCATACTCCATTAGCAAACAATGGTACGAGAAGAAGCACATTGCCGTACCCCAGATAGAGACGCACCTGAAAGAGGACCTGGAGCAGTCCATCCTCTCCTTCAAACAGAAAAAAATCGACCAAAAGCTGGAAGCCAATAGTTATCAGCTGCGCGAAAGCAAGAACGAAGACGACATCATGATTCTCATGGCCGAACGCCAGCAACTGACCCAATTGAGAAAGGCCGTCTGCGAGAAGCTTAACCGCGTCTTTGCCTGACAAGCCTCAGCTAAAACTAAGATAAACCTGACCACTGACGAACGCCACAAAAGAAAGAAACAAGATGGATTTAAACACACTGAAATTACGATACGGTATCATTGGCAATGACCCCAAGTTGCTGATGGCCCTCCACAAGGCCATCCAAGTGGCCCCCACCGACCTCAGCATCCTCATCAACGGAGAGAGCGGGGTCGGCAAGGATGTCTTCTCCCGTATCATACACGAAAACAGCCTACGCAAGCATGCCAAACAAGGCAAGGGGCTGGTGTCGGTCAACTGCGGTGCCATTCCCGAAGGCACTATAGAGAGTGAGCTTTTCGGCCATGTAAAAGGAGCTTTCACCGGAGCCGACCGCAACCGCAAAGGATATTTTGAAGAGGCCGACGGCGGCACCATCTTCTTGGACGAGATTGGGGAGCTGCCCCTGTCGATGCAGGTGAAACTACTGCGTGTGTTGGAGAACGGGGAGATCATCCCCGTAGGGTCGTCCACGGCCCAGAAGGTGAACGTCAGGGTGGTGGCGGCCACAAATGTGGACCTGGTTGCCGCCGTGCGCAACGGTCGCTTCCGCGAGGACCTCTACTACCGCCTGCAGCAGATTTCCATCGTCATACCTCCGTTGCGGGAACGCAAGGACGACATACCGCTGCTCTTCCGCAAATTCAGCAGCGACGTGGCAGAGAAATACCACATGCCGCCCATATTCCTCACCGAAGACGGCCGCGAGTACCTGATGAACTATCCATGGTACGGCAATATCCGCGAGCTGAAGAATGTCACGGAACAGGTGGCCGTGGTAGAAACCGAACGCAACATCAGCCGTGCCATTTTGGAGAACTACATGAGCTATGTGCCTGAGGAGAAAATGCCCACCATCTATAGTGGTGGCGGTGGGGGAAACGAGGGTAGCAGCATCACCGACCGCGAGCTCCTGCTCAAAGCCCTTTCCATGGGCCAAATGATAAATGAGCTGCGCAGCGAGATCAACGAACTGCGCCATGTTGTCACCCAGTTGGCACAGGGCATCCCTCTGGGAGAGAACGCCACAGCCGTCGCACCCAACATTTCCACGCCGGTGCATCCGGACTACTCTCTGATAGAGTCGCCCCATACCACTAATGACAATGCCTTCCACGTCATCCACCCCACCCATACAGAAAAGCCAGAAGAAGAGTTTTTCCAAGACTCCGAAGTTGTAGAAGACGAGCCCTTGGCCCTGGAAGAACGAGAGAAGCGAGCCATCCGGCTGGCCTTGGAACGCCATGGGGGCAAACGGACGGCTGCCGCCAAGGAGCTCCACATCAGTGAGCGCACCCTCTATCGGAAAATCAAGGAGTACGACATCGACGTATGAAAACCAACGACCTCCACATTGTTCTGCCGGCCTCGAAAAGTATTAGCAACCGCTGGCTGATACTCAACCATGTGGCTGGGTCGCCCTTTGTATTGCGCAAAATATCAGAATCGGACGACACACAACTGCTGCAAGCCCTACTGACACAGTTGAAAAACGGGCACTCCAATCGCTACTACTGTTACAATGCGGGCACGGTGGCCCGATTTATGATGGCACTGCTGGCCCTCACGCCTGGCAAACACATACTCACCGGCGACAGCCGCCTTCTGGAGCGCCCCATGGCACCCCTCATTAACTGCCTGAAGGGCATGGGGTGCCAAATCGTATGCGAGGGAGAAGAAGGGTTCCTACCCGTGAGCATTGAGGGAAGCATCCCCGACCACAAGATGGCCGAGATAGACCCCGTGGCCAGCAGCCAGTTTGTCAGTGCCATGATGCTGGTAGGGCCGCTACTGCCTAACGGCATCACCCTTACGCTCACGGGGCGGGCATCCTCAAGACCTTATATAGAAATGACACGCTCCATTCTCAACTTGGCCGGGATAGAGACGACCGTGAGTGCCAACAACCGAGTCTACCGTGTGGAGCCTCTGCCCACCGTCAGGCTGAAACGCCGGGTGATAGAGGCAGAACGCGATTGGACGGCGGCCTCGTACATTTACGCCGCTGCGGCACTCCTGCCTGGGGTACGGATGCGGATGCAGGGACTGTCGCTGCACTCCAGCCAAGGCGACAAGATCGTAGCAGAAATCTTTGAACACTTTGGAGTGAAGACCCACGAAGTGAAGTCGCCCTACCATCCCAACATACACTCCATCACCATTGAGGGTACGGGCCTTCACGACAATATGTTCGAATATAATTTCCAAGACTACCCCGACCTAGTGCCTGCCGTTGCCACCACCTGTGCCGCACTGGGCATCAACGCACGACTCAAAGGGACAAAAAACCTTCGTTATAAAGAATCGGACCGTCTGGCAGCCCTGCAGACCGAGCTAAAGAAAATGGGAGGCCGGATGTCCGTCTCCAACCGAGTTGCCGCCATCGCACCAACAGAGCTCCATCCCACAGAAACGGTGAGCGACCATAACGACCATCGCATAGCCATGGCTTTTGGCATTCTGTCGTTGAAATATCCCAATATAAAGATAGACAATCCCGACGTTGTGAGTAAATCCTTCCCCAAATTCTGGGAACAGCTCAAACTAATCCGTAAAGCAGCAGGCCTGCCAGCCCAGAGCCCAGCATGAGCCAAATAGGACTCTGTTTCCTCATTGAAAGAACGAAGACCAGCACAAAGATAACGATACTGGCTATAAAATGCAAACTGACAGCCGGCTGGCCAAAACTTTCCACCGTTGCCAGCTGCAAAGCAGCAGCGGCAATGATGCCCACCACCACAATGCGCAACAGCTGGAACACACTGTTGACGTAGTGGTTGGAGCGATAGCGCTGCAGAAAACGCACCACACAAATCATCAGCAACACCGGCAACAATATGACAGCAAAGGAGGCCAACAAGGAACCCACTATAGCAAGTCCGTGGCCATAACCGGCGTTCAGCACAGCGGTATAACCCGTATAGGTGGCCGTATTGATGCCGATAGGCCCCGGTGTCATCTGCGACACGGCCAGGATATCGGTATACTCCTGCGTGGTGAGCCAATGGTGGTGCACGGTCACCTCATTCTGAATCAACGCCACCATGGCCGCCCCACCGCCAAAGGTGAAGAGACCAATTTTGAGGAAAGTCCAAAAAAGTTGGAGAAATATCATAAGGTACACAGGTTAAGGGGTAGAAACATCCGCAAGGCTATTATTTGTCATTTAATGGTTTTTGCAACACTTTTTATACTATCTTTTACCTATTTTTGCCCAGAGAATACCAAGGGCGATGGCAACTAAGATCACATAAACGGGATTGACCCCCAAGAGCCATATCAGCAAAGCAGAGACCACGGGAATCCAGACAGTTTTCCAACTGATTCCGGCGGACTGAGCCAATTTAAATACAGGAGCAGCAATCAACGCCACTGCTGCCGGACGCACTCCCATGAAGAAATGCTCCACCAAGGGGTTGGTTTTGAAGAACTGGTACAGAATGGCCAAGGTGATGATGAAAATAATGGGCATCATAACATTGGCCACAATAGCCACGGCAGCCCCCCGAAAACCTCTCAGCCTATAGCCTACCCCCGTGGCCATATTCACCGCCAAGACGCCTGGCATCGACTGAGAGAGAGCCACTTGGTCTAAGAAATCCTCCTGCGAAAGCCATCGGTGTCGGTCCACCAATTCCTGCTCCATCAGGGGTATCATGGCATAGCCGCCCCCGAGGGTGAAAGTGCCAATCTTGAAAAAAGACCAAAAAAGATCACAATATTTTACCATTTACTCCGTTATAAGAAAATTATTTTTTAACGCACACATCTTATAACGCACGAATAGAAAAAAAATTGTAATAAAAAGATGATACTACTAGACATTACCAACGGTTGGAAGACCATTATCATGATTGTGGCAATGATTGCCGTGTTTTACTTTTTCCTCATCCGCCCCCAGAGCCAACAAGCGAAGAAAGAGGGTGAATACCGCGACAGCCTAAAAGCTGGCGACGAAGTGATGACGGCGGGCGGCATCCACGGTACCGTTGTCAACAACACCCCTACCCACATCACCCTGCAGATTGCCAATGGCACACAAATCAAGGTGGCCCGTTCCAACGTTCAACCCATCCCCGAGCGCAAGGCAAAAAAACGATAAGGGTCCTTATCAAAAGCCGCAACAAAAAAGTCTCAGCAGTTACTACCCCAACCGCTGAGACTTTTTTGACAGAAACGAAGAGGAAACACTTCAGTGAAGCAATCTACAGCAAAGACATCCACAAAAACACGAAAGCGACACTCTATGCATCAGAAATACTGAATTCGGAATCAGGACAGAATAACTCATGATTTAGTTTCGTATAGGATGTATATTTCTTAAAGAAGCATAAAACTTTGAAAACTATTTTAGTTTCCAAAGTTTTTTTCTTATTTTTGCAACCGTTTTTGTGCCTATCTGATACGTTTCAAAAAAAACATATTATATTGGCATACAGAAAGTAACAACAATAATGGAAGTAGAAGAAATAAAAGAAAAAATAATAAGAACTGCCACAGAACTCTTCATGAAGGACGGGTGCAAGCGGGTGACGATGGACAATATAGCCTCCGCCCTGCACATCTCCAAACGTACCCTATACGAAATCTTCGCAAACAAAGAAGAGCTGCTCATGGCCTGCATCAACACTATCCACGAAGAGATAGACATCAACAGAAAGAAACTCAACAGCCAGGTGGACGAGCCTATACTGTTGGCACTCTTTCTGATGCATAATACAGCAGTAGCCAACCACCACTACGACACCTTTCAGGAGGACATCCAACGCTACTATCCCCAAATCTACACCTATTTCTCTCAAAAACATACCCAACAGTTTCACCAAGAGCTCTCCAATGCGCTAAAAGAAGCTCAGGACAAGGGCATTATGCGACCCAATGTAGACATCAACCAGGTCTTTAAAACCATAACCAACTACATGCACTTCTGCCGGAGCGGGGCCAACAAAGAAGAGAAGGACGAATGGCTGCTCAATGTCAGAGAGACCCTCTACACCTACATGCGCGGCCTGATGACCACCGACGCCATTCAGCGATACGATGCCCAAAAGGAGCGTTTCCAACAGTTATTTAACGTCAACGAAGAGAATAATCAAAAGAACAACCTATAATAATGAAAGTAAAGCAACTAGTTTTAGCACTACTATTCGTCGGCTTGGGATATACAGTCCTTCAGGCCCAAGAGAAAGAGACGCTGCGTCTATCGCTGCCCGAGGCACAGCAATATGCTGTCGAGCACAACTACACCCTACAGAACGCCAGTCTGGACGTGCAGAAGGCCGAAGCAGCCAAATGGCAGACCCTAAGTTCCATGCTGCCACAGGTCACCTCTTCCTTCGACTACAGCAACATGCTGGGATACAAAATGTCCATGGGTGGTTTTACCATTCCGTTGAACCCTTACGGTACCTTTGCCGTCACAGCCTCCATGGCACTCTCGGCATCACAAATCATGGGTACTCTCATGAATGACATCTCAGTCAAAATGAGCGACATCAACCACCAGCAGAGCGAGCTGTCCACCCGCACCGGGGTCAAGAGTGTTTACACCTCTATCCTCGTTATGGAAGATGTGGTCAAGCTGCTCGACTCCAGCCTCAACAACATGCTTACCCTGCAGGAATCCACGCGCAAAAGTGTCCAAGCCGGTGCCGTTGAGCCTATCGAACTTGACAAGCTGTCGGTACAAGTAGCCACCCTGCGCAACAGCATCACCTCCAACCGTCGTACCCTCAAGATGCTATACAGCTCGCTGATTTTGCAGCTGGGCGCCGATGGCAACACCCAGTTGGAGCTCACCACCCCATTGGAACAAGTGATGGACATCAACGAAGCCGCCAAACTCACCATGGGAGGTTTCGACCTAGAGGACAACCACAACTACCAATTGCTCCAACAGAACGAGAGACTCTCTCAGATGCAGGTCACCAATGCATGGTTGCAGTTCACCCCTACCATCACTGCTATGTACCAGTATAACGCCAAAACCTATTTCGGTCGCGAAGAAGGTATGAATATGACACCGCCCCAGATGATAGGAGCCTCCATCAACTTGCCCCTCTTCCAGAGTGGCAGCCGCCTAGCAGCAGTACGTCAGGCCAAAATCGCCCAGCAGGAAAGTGCCAATACCAAAAAACAGACCGAAGAGGCGCTGCAAGTAGAATACAACCAAGACTGCTACAACCTCATATCAGCCATAGAGAGCTACCAGATTCAGAAAGAAAACCTTGCCGTAACCAAACGGGTACTTGACAACACCAGCAACAAGTACCGCACCGGCTATGCCAGTAACCTCGAAGTCACCAATGCCAGCACCGACCTCATCACAGCCCAGAGCAACTATGTACATGCTGTCATGGAGGTAGTCACCGCACAGATAGCCCTAGAGAACCTCCTTGGCAAAAAAGAATAAACCCATTCCGACAAAAAAATAATAATAACAATATGAACAAAGCATTTAATGTTGCCGCCATCGCCCTGACAGCCCTCAGCCTGGCGGCCTGCGGTGGCAAAAAGCAAGAAGCCACTCCCTCTAAGGATAAAGAGGCAGAAAAAGTTATCGTCCAAGAACTGAAGGCAGAGCGCATTGCCAAAACCATCGAACTATCTACTACCCTGGAGGGCTATGAGACCATGAATGTCTCCCCCAGCATCTCCGGCCACATCGAACACATCTATGTTGAGGTTGGCAGCCGTGTGAGCAAAGGATCCATGTTGGTGCGTATGGACCAGACACAGCTCAACACCACCCGCATCAACCTTGCCAGCGTCAAAGTAGAACTAGACCGTGTGGCAGAGCTCAAGGCCGCTGGCAACGTCAGCCAGCAGGTCTATGACCAAACCAAGGCGCAGTATGACCAGTTGGTCGAGACCGAACGTTTCCAAAACGAGAACACCTTTGTCAAATCGCAGTTCAGCGGAGTAGTCAGTGCCAAAAACTATGAGGATGGAGAGATGTACAGCGGTGCACCCATACTCACCCTCACCCAAATCAACCGTCTCAAGGCCCTCATCAACGTGCCAGAGAGTTACTTCCCCCTGGTCAAACAAGGCATGAAGCTAGACGTGGTCAGCGACATCTACCCCAACCAAACGTTCCCCGCCACCATAGAGATAGTCTACCCCACTATCGACCCGAACACCCATACCTTCCAATGTAAGCTCAACATACCCAATGGCAGCGAGAAAATCCGTCCCGGCATGTATGTCAAGACCAAACTGGCCCTTGGGGAAGTCGACGCCATCGTGGTTCCCTATCAGAGCGTGTTGAAACTCACCGGCAGCAACGACCGCTATGTCTTCACCTACAAAGATGGTATGGCCCACCGCGTGGCTGTCACCCTTGGTCAACGCTACGACGACCGCATTGAAATCATTCCTGTGCAGCCGGGCGAGCTGAAGGAAGGCGACCAACTGGTAGTCACTGGCATGGGCCGTCTTGTTGACGGCAGCCCCCTTGAAATAGTTACCGACTCCCTCTAAAACTCCCTTTTGAAACATTATGGCAATATACAAAACAGCAATTAACAAGCCCATTACCACCGGCTTGATATTTGTGGCCATCATCATCCTAGGACTTTTCTCCCTCTCACGTCTGCCCATTGATCAGATGCCTGAGATGGACCCGCCCTATGTGACCGTCATGACCACCTATGCCGGCGCCAACGCCAGCGACATCGAGACCAATATCACCAAAATCATCGAGAATTCACTCAACTCGGTGGACGGTCTCAAAAACATCACCTCCACCTCGCAGGACAACCTTTCCATAGTCTCACTGGAATTTGAATGGGGGAGCGACCTCGACGAGGCCCTCAACGACATCCGCAGCTATGTAGACCTGCTCTACGACAATCTGCCCGACGGTGTCAGCCGTCCCACCATTCTCAAACTCAACAGCAGTGCCATGCCCGTGTTGGTATATGGTTTCACCGCCAAGGAGAGCTATCCTGGGTTGGACAAAATCATTGAAGACAATGTCACCAACGAGCTCAACCGCGTAAACGGCATCGGCAACATCTCGGTCAGCGGAGCCCCCGAGCGATACATCTATATCGACCTCGACCCAAAACAGCTCGAAGCCTACCATCTCAGCGTCGAGGCTGTAGGCTCAGCCATCAGTTCCAACAACCTCGACGTGGCCTCCGGCACGGTCAAGATGGGCAAAGAACAGTACCAAATGCGTGTGAAGAGCGAGTATGAAGAGAGTGCCGAAATCAACGACATCATGGTTGCCAATGTGGGTGGCAAGCCCATATATGTGCGCGACCTTGCCACAGTGCGCGACACCATCAAAGACCTCTCCCTCGACGAGAAAATCAACGGACAAGACGGTGCCCGCATGACCATCTCCAAACAGACAGGAGCCAACACCGTTGCCATCGCCCGTGAGGTACACAACAAATTGGAACAAATAAAGAAAGACCTGCCTCCCGACGTGGAAACCACCCTTATACGAGACGAGTCAGAAGAAATCGAGAACGCCATCTCCGGTCTTTTCAGTTCTATCTTCTACGCCCTGCTGTTCGTGGTGTTGGTGGTGCTTATCTTCCTTGGCAACTGGCGCAGCACTATTATCATCGGACTTACCATTCCCATTTCGCTGGTCACCTCCTTCATCTATCTGCTTTTGGCAGACAGCTCCCTCAACATCATCTCCCTAGCCTCACTCACCGTAGCCATTGGTATGGTGGTTGACGATGCCATTGTGGTTCTGGAGAATATTACCAAACACGTCGAACGCGGCGAGAGTCCGCGCGAAGCCGCCATCTATGCCACCAACGAAGTATGGACATCGGTCATAGCCACCACCTTGGTCATTGTGGCCGTTTTCGTACCGCTGACCATGCTGCCCGGCATGGCAGGAATCCTTTTCAAAGAGCTTGGCTGGATTGTCACCATCGTGGTGTGCGTCTCCACCGCCACGGCCATCTCGCTGATTCCCATGCTCTCCAGCTTACTGTTAAAAGAAAAGCCTTTCTTCCTGACAAAACTTGAGGAAGAAGAATATAGCCGCAAACACCAGCGCAAATCATTCAGCTGGGAGAATACCTTTGGGAAATGGTTCTCCAGTATCGAACGTTGGTATGCCGACGTGCTCACCTGGGCCCTCCATCACAAACGCATAACCCTGATTATAGCCTTTGCCATCTTTGTGGTCTCCCTCCTCCCCGTTTTCACTGGCAAAATCGGCATGGACTTCATGAAAGACCAAGACAATGGCCGCATCAGCATCACTGCCGAATTGCAGCGCGGCACCCGTATTGAGGAGACCCTCAAGACTGCCCGCAAAATGGAGGCCGACATCGACGAACTCCTCGGCGACATGGTTTTGGGTACCTCCACGTCTGCGGGTTCCAACGACGATGCCGGCTTTGGTGCCCTCTTCAACAGCACAACAAACAACAAAATAAGCATGAGTGTCCGCTGCGTAAAGAAATACGACCGCGACGTGACCATCTTTGAGATGCAGGAAATGCTGCGTAAGAAGTTTGCCGAATATCCCGAACTGAACCGCGTCATCGTGTCGGAAGGCGGCATGGGCGGCGGCAATAACCGCCTCAGCATTGAGGTTTATGGATACGACTTCGATGAGTCATACCAGTTTGCTCAAGAGCTTATACGCCGCATCCAGAAGAATGTACCAGGAGCCCGCGACTGCAATATCAGCCGTGATGAGGACCGTGCCGAACTGAAGATTGTCTTCGACAAGGAGAAACTGGCCTACCATGGCCTCACCAGTGCTGCCGTGGCCACCAGTGTCCGCTACCGTGTCTACGGTATGAACTGCGGCTATCTAAAAGAAGACGGCGACGAATATGACATAGTGTGCCGCCTCAAAGAAGACTACCGCAGCAGTATCACCGACATCGAAGAGCTCCCCCTCACCACTGCCACAGGCCAGACCATCAAGCTGAAGGAGCTGGCCCAGGTTGAGGAATATTGGGTACCGCCAACCATACAGCGTAAAAACCGCCAACGCTACCTCACGGTCTCTGTCACTCCCTTCGGGGCTTCGTTGGGTGAGGTGGCACAAGGCGTTCAGAGCGAGATTGACAAGATGAATCTCCCTCAGGGAATCCACACCCACCTGGGTGGCAGCTACGAAGACCAGCAGGAGAACACCAGCAACATGGGCACCCTAGCACTCCTTATCATCATGCTCGTGTACATCGTCATGGCATCGCAGTTCGAGTCCTTCGCCAAACCCTTCATCATCATGTTCTCCATACCTTTTGCCATCACAGGTGTCATTCTGGCACTGTTGATTACCGGTACCAACCTGGATATGGTAGGATCTCTTGGCATCATCCTGCTTATTGGTATTGTGGTTAAGAACGGTATCGTACTGGTCGACTATATCAACCTCATGCGTGAGCGCGGTATGGAACTTTACCCTGCCATTGCCGCATCCGGACAAAGCCGTCTGCGTCCAGTGCTCATGACAGCCTTCACCACTATCCTAGGTATGGTGCCTATGGCCACCAGTAAGGCCGAGGGCTCAGAGTTGTGGACCACGCTGGGTATCGTCGTCATCGGTGGTCTGCTCGTCTCCACCATAGTCACCCTGGTGGTGGTGCCTGTGTTATACGGCATCTTTGAGCGTCGCGACGAAGCCGATAAACTTGCACGCAAACGCAAGAAATTCGTCTTCATGAACATCGACCTAGAAGACAAATAAAGAAAACCCACGTTAGCAAGTCTTCAGGAATCAACAATTCCAAACGCTAACCTCAAAAACAGCAAACTAATGAAAAGTATAATGATAGTTTTCAACCAGGCAAGCACCGAGCGTGTCGAGTACCTCCTCGACACCCTCGAGGTGCGTGGTTTCACTTTCTGGGAGAATGTCCAGGGACGAGGTCATCTCAATGGTGACCCCCACCGCGGCACCCACACATGGCCAGAAATGAACAATGCCGTCATGGCCGTCGTCGAAGACGACAAAGTCGACAGCATACTCCTAGCCGTCCGCAAACTCGACAAACGCAATGAAGAAGTTGGCATCAGGGCCTTTGTGTGGAATATCGAACAGATGGCATAGTGAGGATAAGGGAATGATAGTCAAACAACACGTTATGTGATCGATTGATTATTATTCACCCCACTTAGCTACAATTAGTGATTCCCTTTCCTAAAAATCGCTGACAATGATTATTATTCGGATTTGAAAAAGGTAGTACTTTTGCAAATGAAAATCAGAGAGAATTCAACCCTTTTGTCATAACTCATAAGTCTTTGGTTTTTAGGATTAATAAATGTACGGCCGCCCCTCCTAACCCGAGGGGCGGCTGATTTTTGTTTCATACAATAAAACAAGCCTTATTCCGTTAACAAGAAAAAGAAGTCTCAAACTAGTCAGTCATGGATATGCCAATAATGACCAGCAGGATATTTCTATTAAATCGTTAAACGCGTCCTCATGCCTACATGAAGATTCAAAAAAAAATAAAAACGTGTGATTTGTGTTCAAGACAATCGATAGAAGATGCCTAGGCATTTAGACAAAGCACTCTAACACCAATACATCATGAAAAAAAACAAACTCACTCTACTCCTCTTCGCCCTCCTTGTGCTGCCCACATTGCGGGCGCAGGACAACGACACCACCTTCACTGCCGAACAATTGCGTGAGAAAGGCCTCAATGCCGAGCGAATCGGCCTCACCGAGTTGGCCGAGCGGTACTACCGACAGGCTTTGGCAACCCCCGAAGGGGATCCCACAGGCCAAACCCAGCAACTGCTGGGCATCCTCTGTGAAGAGAAAGACTACTTTGACGAAGCCATTGCCCTCCTTGACCAGAGCGGCACCTCCGATGCCCTAGCCCATCAGGCTTACTGCCTCCTGCAACTCAATATGGTCGACAGTGCTAGTCATGTGGCCGCCCGTGCCATCGAACTCGACACCACCTCTGCCCTGGCCATGACCATGATGGCCTATGTCGAAACCCAACGCGACAACCACATCAACGCCATCTCCTGGGCTAACCGTGCCCTCAAGGCAAAGCCCACATTTGCCCGCGGCGAGAACGTCATGGGATATATCCAGTTCCGCAAAGGCAACCATGCCGAAGCCATGCGCCACTTCAAGAAAGCCATCCAATACGACAGCACACTGGCTGATGCCTACTACAACCTAGGCACCCTCTACTGTATCCGCAATAGCCAAGAGATGGCCATCAAACTGCTGAAACAAGGCCTTAGACGCAACCCACGCAACATCAGACTGTACACCGCCCTTGCCAATGCCTACCGCATGCGCCGAGACTCGCCACGTGCCCTCGAATGCTACAAGGAAATACTCGAAATCGACAGCCTCCATACGCCTACCCTCAACCGTATAGGCATCCTTTACTGCGACCAGGGCCATTATGACCAAGCCATAGCCTATCACCGCCGGGCACTCAACATACGCCCCAATGATGCCACCGCATACAAATACATCGGGCAAGCCTACAGCAAGTGGGGCAAATACGACAAAGCCATCCAGAGTTTTATCCGTTCCACCAACCTATGCACTACCGACCCCGAAACATACATGTATCTGGCCGAACTATACGGCAACCAAAAAAAGGGAGAGCGCAAACAGCAGTCTGCCTACAAGAAGGCAGCCCGCCTCGGCAACAAAGAAGCACAAGCCTGGCTAGTGAAGAATGGGCTGGGATGGTAAAGGATTGGATATAGCGATAAAAAAACATCAGCAGGCATTTCAGCACACCTCGGCCAGAGGCATACACAACAGGTCATGCCCCCGCACAGGCGGAGGAAGGGCAATGGCCGAAGAGAGTTAACGTTGTAGGAATCCGGCTGCAAAGAAAAAAATTTCGCTATGTCAAAAAAAAAGTGTTACTTTGCAAACTCTTTTGCACAGACAATAAATAAATATGTAATAACAAAAGAGCTGATAGATATACGATTCCGACCGAGAGTGGAAAAGAAGAGAAAATAGAGAAAAATAAAAAAGTATAAGAAAGATATATGAAGAATCTTGTAATTGTTGAGTCACCCGCCAAAGCGAAGACAATCGAGAAATTTCTTGGCAAAGACTACGTGGTGAAGTCCAGCAACGGACACATCCGCGACCTAGCCAAGAAAGAGATGAGCATAGACATCGAGAACCAGTACGAACCCGAGTACGAAATCACTGAGGAGAAGCATAAGCTGGTGTCGGAACTTAAAAAAGCCGTAAAGGACGCCGACATGGTGTGGCTCGCATCCGATGAAGACCGCGAGGGAGAGGCCATTGCATGGCACCTGCAAGAGACACTAAAGCTCAATCCAGAGCGCACCAAACGTATCGTCTTCAACGAAATCACCAAAAACGCCATCCTTCATGCCATAGAGAATCCTCGCTCCATCGACCTCAACCTAGTGGATGCCCAGCAGGCTCGCCGCGTGTTGGACCGTCTGGTAGGCTATGAAATCAGCCCAATCCTTTGGACCAAAATCAAGCCCGCCCTCAGTGCCGGACGTGTGCAGAGCGTGGCTGTACGCCTAATTGTTGAGCGCGAGGAAGAGATAAAGAACTTCCAGAGCCATAGCTATTTCCGCGTCACCGCACAATTCCGTCCCGCCAATGGACGTATGCAGGTGTTGGCCGAGCTCAGC
>Ga0247608_10002942_pt1 | contig 20437 bp, 37 predicted proteins | sample 176DNAGHGlowgp2_FD_193490 | JGI IMG/M metagenome (GOLD analysis project Ga0247608, IMG submission 193490) | Sheep rumen microbial communities from Palmerston North, Manawatu-Wanganui, New Zealand - 1766 DNA GHGlow gp2 | ecosystem: Host-associated > Mammals > Digestive system > Stomach > Rumen ...
AATTGTAAAAAATATGAAAAAATTATATTTCCAATAGGAGGAATTTTTAATTCAAAAATATCACAACTAAATAAGGTACGAACACCAAAACTGTATTCGTACCTTATGGAAAAATGTAAAACCCTTTTATCCATTTAATCACCATCATAATAGTAATCTTCATCAATAAACTCTTTTTCCCAAGGAGTTAAATCACGCTGCATATAACTCATAAGTTTGTTAAGATATTCCTCTTTCTTTACGTTTTCCTCTTCAGTCGTTAAATCCCAATCCAACTCCCTAGAAAAATTCTCCAATAAAACTATTAACATACTATTACGGTTAGATTTACTAATGTAATTAACCCAGTAATATGCATTATAGTTATCAATTAACTGGGCAAAATATCTAGAACTTCTGCCATTTACTATGTTATCATCAATAAGCGAATCACCCCAATAACTTTTTGGATTTTTTGCGAAGATGAGTCTTAAATATCTTTTTATTAACTCTGGATTTAGTTTCTCAATATTAAAATAATCCAATAAATTACCACTATCAGTATAGTTTTTCAAAACCCTCATTGCCTTGGTTAATGGCATATTGTTCAATTCATAAATCCATCCAATATATTCACCTTTCAATGCCTCAATGTTTGCATCATTAGAAAAACCTTGTACAACTGTATCATTGTATGATGAATTCTTAAATCCACTAAAAAGATTCTTAGGACTCACCTCTTCCATATCACCGTTAACTTTTGACAAGTCATAGACAACAGAGCCGTGCTTTGTATTGTCATAGCCATCAATACCACTAACGTTAACACCATTATAACCGTTATACTCCATAAACAAAGTTGAAAAACTCTGGCTTCCCTCATGCCTTTGAGCCATCCTAGTTAACTCATAATAAGAAGGGCATTTTAACCCCAATCCATCAGCGTTAGATTTAATCCTTTGATAAAGAACACTGTTGTCATAACTAGCAGTTTTTGGATTAAATGTACCCATATTGGTGATTTTATAATACATATGGTTCAAATCTGACATCATCGTATATAACACGTCACCTTGCTTCTTACTCCTAACCCTATACAAATTCTTATAAAGGTCAAAATCAACACGATATAAATGGTCTTTTATCTCAATGAAATTAGGATTCTGATTTCTGCTAAACTCACCATAGTTGTCGATGTCTTTCATATCCCTATAAGTTGAGAAATATGTGCCACTACCAAAATGACCAGTTTCACGACCAACCATCTGATATTTACTGTCACTATAGTAAGGCTTGCCATTATGCTCCTTCCCAAAATGAAAATTCCATTCAGATTCCTTTAACATACCGTATTGCTTGGAATTAACATATATTTTTTTATTAACCATGATAATAAATAGTTAAATTAACCTAAAACATTTGGCTATCTCGATTTTTTTTCATATATTTGCTAATGATAAAATAGTATTCTAAAATGAACAAAAAAGAACGTGAAATATTATCTGAAATAATAAATGATATAGATAATACTGATGATAAAATATGGCCCTTGGAAAGGCTATTAACGGAAGTAAAAAAACTTATTAAAAATGGATAGAGAAGAAGCTAAAAAAATTGCATTGGATGCAATCAACAAAGAAATAGAAACACATGGAGAAGATTATGTTTTTCTAATGGCCCCACAACTAGGCAAAAATACATGGACTCTGAAAGAAGCTAGGGAATCTATCATCAATGATACAACATTGGAGAACTCAGACTCCAATCTCATTGATGGTATCATTAATCTGTATGAATATAAAAAAAAATTAGAACAAAATAACAAATGACACGGAAACTTACATATAGAGAAATTATCAGAGAATTATTACTTTTCTTGAAAAAAGAAAATGCGTATGAAGAATACATAAAAGCAATAAAACAACAAAAAAAAAGCAGATTTAAAAATTGGGGAAATTATATCAACGTACTTACAATTGATTCTATCAAAGAATGTTTTAGAAGCAACTCTAAAATACGCCATCTGATTGATTACTCATTCCACTGGTCTTCTACTAAAGAAGGACATGATTTTTGGTCAGCATTGGATATGAAATGGTATGAGAAAATGAGAGACACTGAATTAATAACAGAAGAATTAACACATAAATAGATTATGAAACATCCAAGAACATATCATCTGGCATATTTTCCAAGTGTCACAAATGAACATTGGATAAGAAACTAGAAAAAAGCAACATTATATAATATGGAATACTTAAAAACATTACTAGTAACTCTAATCGTAGCAGCAATTATCTTTCTCTCGGCATTTGTCATACAAATGGCATTAATTCATAAAGATAGCGTTATAATAAAACAAACTGATACAAATATTTTCGTCAAAAGATATTCACCTAACGCCACAATCAATAAATCACTGAAATTTTTTGACACATCAATAAATTCAGCCATATACAAATACCCACAAAATAAAATACTATATGATGGAATATTGGTAAAAGCTGAACATAGTCCAGACCAAGTAATTATAAAAACAACAAAACAAATTAAAAAGTATAACATTACACTCAATATCACACAAAATGAAGACGTTTCTGAACTCTTTTCTTGTAACCAAGTGGATGAATTTCAAACAAAAATCGGAAAAAGAATGATAGTAACAAAAACATTTTATCCTAGTGAAAGAATATTCTATAAATTCCCATAATCTATGAAACAATTATTGAAAAAAATATATACAATCATCATCCTAATTAAAAATGTACTATTTAGGAAAAAAAATTATACACTACATTTCGTGGCAAAAAATGACCCGCCAATAAAAAGATGGTACTACGATTTCAAACATTGGGGATTTGACCACGCTAACCTTGAAATGGTCGCTGGAGCAGATACACTCTGCGAATACTATGCAAGAGGAAAAAATGAACTTACAATAAATATCACAGCATCAGAAAAACCAAGAAGCCATTGCACAAACCTATGCGATGAATTCATAGCAGAACCACTTCCAAAAGAATGGACATCATGGAAAGATAAACTCATCTGGGGAAGAAACTATACACACATTGACGCAAATGATGGGCATGAAGTGAGGATGTGGATTTGCCCAGTAACATTGTTCGTGCTAGGAAGATACCCAAAATATCTCTACATAAGGCACGGAGGATACATCTTTATAGATAGATAATATGGGAAAATTACAGTATGATAAATGGTATTATACGGTCGAAGACCTTGAACAAAGCATAAATAAATATATAATATGCTCATACATACGAAACAATCCGCAACATAGTGAAGAACTATGGATTGTTGTGCCTAAGAAAATAGTACACTCACTAGATGGTGAACTGTTTAGAACCAAAATTTATGGCTTCTATTTGTGCAGAACTTATCCAAGTTTTCGTGCATATCATACGCCAACAATAAAAAATCAAGAAGGAAAAAATAGGTTCTATTGCAATGCACAACAATCTTTTAGGCTAGCAACAAATGACGAAATTAAACAATTACATCAATATTGGAGCAAGTTTAGAATAACAAAAATAAAATGAAATATATCAAAACAATAAAAGAAATATATGCTCATTAAAACAATAGAAGAACTCAAACAACGAATAGGAAAATTCATCGTTACATCAGAAAACGATGAAAAATGCAATATTGAACGTTCATCAATGAGAATCTTAACAAGAATAGAAGATAGTTGGCTTAGACATAGCGCACTTATGGATGGTGAGAGTTCAGAACTTATAGGATGGAAAATATGCGGTAAATACGCAGCAATATTTGGTCCATTTATGCCATATATGGAAGATGAAAATGGCGAGTCATATACAAATATAATTAGATACGCTAGAGACCCAACACAAGAAGAAATTAAAGAATTCAAAAACTGCTGGAGAAAATTAATATACCAAAAATATTATAAACCATTTGACCACCCATTAATATTAATTTCATAATTTTTTTTTTTCCAGAATTAATAAAGAAATAAATTAAAAATATTTACAAATTGATTATATAAAAACGTGTAACAATGTTTAGTTACACGTTTTTTCCCCATATTTCCTAAAAATCTCAATTTTGTGGTTATATATATTTTCATACCATTCATCAAAAATACCTTCCTCTTTTTTCTGTTTAGCCATTTCACGAATTTCTGAAGCAGCTTGAGGTGTTTCAAAATGGCCCAATAAACGTTTTTCCCCTTTGTAATATATGGTACTACGCCAACGGTTAATACGAGGGATAAAATAACATCCTTCTGGGTTTTTTTCGCTTCGCTCTATTTTGTGCTTAATTTCTTTGTCAAGCAAAGTTTTTCGTATTTTTTCTTTTGTTTCTTCAAGCCTTTTAACTCCTTTTTTAGCGTTAGAACTGTTTATGGAACGAGAAATAGAATGACCATGATGTAGATATTTTATACGCCCTTCTTCTGTTAAAGATTTATACCATTTATCGCTTCTTTCTTTACTTTTTGAAATTATTTTATTTTTTTCTTCGTTAGATAAATTGTTCCACCATCTAGTACCATTTAATCTACATTTTTCAGCGTGTTCTTTTTTTTCTTCGTCAGATAAGTTATCCCAATATTCCTTTCCCCTTTTCCTCATTTCTAGTATTACTTCTTCAGAAAAATTACAATCACCACCATTAGTTATATTATATCCATTATTAATGCTGTCATATAATTCAACATAATATTTTTCCCAATAGTTTAACCTTTCCCTAAGTTCATTTTCCTTGCCATCTTTGCACCATAAGCGTTTTAGTACAGTTTTTGTCCAAATGCCATTAGATAAACCATATTTTTTACGAGCATTGTTAATTTTCTCTCCAGCATATGGTTTATTCTCACTAAGAAATTCTTTTTCTCGCTGTTTTTCGTTGATTGTTTGTCCAATGTAAGATTTACCATTTACATTACAAGTCCATTTGTATATTATTCCTTTCATATCCATAACATCTTCTTATTATAAATATAAAACTGGGTTACATAATTTCAATATTTGTAAGGGAATTTTTTTCCCGCAGGATTTTTAAAAGGTACTACTTTCGGGAAAAAGAAAGGGGTGGGTCTTGGAGAGAACGAAAATTTTTTTCAGGAATTCAGGGACAAAACTGTTGGCTCATATAAAACATCAAAAACCTGTGGGGAGGGGGCAGGTTACTGAAGTATGGGGTACACTGGGGGGCATATTCTCCATAATGTTTCACGTGAAACATGAGTAAAGATTTTTCATGTAATAAAATGTAAAAAAGGTGAAGATTTCTCCCCACCTTTTGTAAAGATTTTTCTATGCCATTTCTTTCATCTTTTTTAACGTTTCCCACTTTAATTGTCTAACTCTCTCTTCCGTGAGTTTGAATTTTTTTGACAATGTGTACTCGCTCACCTCGTTGCAACCGATGCCAAACAAGCCGCAAATAATGGCTTTTTCGCGCTCGTCAAGACCTCGCATAAGGTAATTTATCTTAACACACATATCGTCCTCGTCAGTGAGATTGTCGGCGCGTGAGTCACTGCTGAATGTGTCAAGTAAAGTTTTTTCTCCGTCCTCGTCAGATGCAAGTGGTGCGTCCATGCTTGCTGTATTGTAAGAACTTTTCGCCTTGACAAAGTGAGCACCCATGCGAACTACTCTGCTCTCGTCAGTCAGTCCGATACCGATATACTTGCGAACTTGTTCTAATGCCCATGTGCTGAACATTGTTCCACGTGAAACATCAAAGGTATCAACCGCCACGCACAAGCCATAATTGCCATTTTGCAGAATGTCCTCAAAAACGTCCATACCTTGATACGATGCGGCAATACTCCACACGATACGCAAATTAGCCTCTATCGCCTTGTTACGCGCTCTTTCGTTGCCGTTCTGCGCCTTGGCAATAAGGTCACGAAGTTCAACGTCAGAGATAGGCTTACAAGCGTTCATTTCGGACAGATAGACGTTAAGACCCTCGTTTCTACGTACTGAATTGTTCTCCTTGAAATTGATACTCTTCTTCATAATTTTACTTTTTTAATTGTTAAACTTGTTGTTTCTTGTTTGCGAGTGCAAAGTTAGTCATTTTCTGCGAGAAAAACGAAGGAAATACATTTTTTAACACAAAAAATGCCATTTTTTAACTTTTGTTTACGTTTCCATGCCTTAATTTCTTATTTTTGGGGTTAAACATCATGTTTGTTTGTCTCTTTATTATATTAGTACATAGAAAAGCATAAACCTAACCGACGAATCCAAACATTAACGTTTATTAAGTTTTTGATGCTCAAATGTATACAAATGTTAAATGGCTTATTTTAAGGCTCTCTAAAACGTTTTTAAGTGTGGATATATAAAAGTTATCCACCACTACCCTAAAACGCGCTTAAAACGCTTGCAAATGGCTTTATTTGGCTTTATTCGTATTTCTTTGCCTATATACGCGCGTTATTCCTATTTTGTTTTATTGTGGGCTGCAAACATCACAAAAATGATGCACAAAATATGACCATTTGTGCAATTTCGAGTGTATTTTGTAAAAAAAGTAGAAAATTTTAGGGTAAAATGAAAAAAAAATGGGAAAATGTTTGGTGGTTTCAAATTTATTTCGTACCTTTGCATCGTCAATCAGACAAAGCGTTTTTTGAGATATTGAAACAATCGGCAATATTGCCACATAACAATTAAATCTTTAGTAAAATGAAGAAGAGTACATTTTCCGTAAGTGAGTTGTTAATCGCAGTAGTAAACGTATTTGATACCATCGCTGCTTGTAAGGATTTTGCATCATGCAAGTTTGGCTACGGTTTCATTGCTCGTTCAACCCCCAAGTTTCGCGCTCCCAAGGCTACGGCAGCAGAGTGGGCAGCAGAGTTCGGAAACGATATGCCCAACATCGTGAAAGTAACCAAGGTGACAAACGCAAGGGCTTACGACTACGCCAAGGCAATCAATCGTCAATTAGCCAAGCAAGGTGATGCGGCTGATTTCAAGTCTGACCACATGAACGGCTACGAGTGGGTAGTTCCCAACATCATCAAGCGAGCCGAAAAGGATGGCTCTTTGCAGATGTGCGTAACGTTCAAGGCAAATGACCGCACCAAGTTCGAGACATTCTACATCGTTGAAGACCACTTCGCTACGGCTGACGAGTTAGAATTTATCACAGAACACCTCTACAAAGCCCCCAACAAGTCTGTAAAACAGACAGAGAACGGCATCGCAGACGAGGATGTTGTGATGGTTCGCAACTACAAGTTCTCCAACATCATCGCGGTAGGACAGACACCGCAGATTGAGGAAATTTGGAGCAACATTGAGTAAGAAAAGGGGTCTCTCGACCCCTTTTTCTTTGCCCTATGGTGTACTTGATTAAGTACAAATGTTAAACACTTTTTAAGAAAAATAATTGCTGATTGGTTTGGTCAATTCAAAATAATTTCGTACATTTGCATCGTCAACCAATGATGGGAGACGTACTTAAATAAGTCTAACAATTAAATAAAGAACATAATCATGCGTAAGTTGATTTGGTAATTTAGGAAAGAATGGCAGCACAGAGAATAATGCCTACAAAGGGTTTGGAAGTAACCTATTCAGTGGTGATGATACTATTCCACATTTTTCAAGGTGTAGCAGAGTCTGGTTTCATGCGGCCACTATGGACGTGGTGTCTGGTAAGCGTTTTCTGAACGGGGTAACTTACTTACGTTGGTTCGAATCCAACCACCTTGTCACAAATAATTTTTTGATTTCATTTTAAATTGAATGGTGACTTACGTTGTGAAACGTGAGTCATTTTTTTGTATTATTATAGATTAAAATATAAATGCCCCTACCTTATTCAGATAGGGGTATAGATGTACTTATTTAAGTCCAATGGTGCTTATGGCTGCACCCCTTGGAGTATTGGAGAATCAATATCATCTATCCATACATCAACTGCATCGTACACCTCGCAGCCGCCATGTGATGTCATAAAGATGGTTGTGGCAATGTTCTTATAGTTCACGTCAAAGAATGTGTTGTTCCCAATGAACTTGTTGCCACAAAAACATGGGTCGATGTTGAGGTTGTAGCCATTCAGTTTTTTGAAAGCGTCTGTAAACTTCATAGTGCTGACCAAACGGCACAAATCCTCTCTGTCTCTCTTAGCGAGTTCTGTTGCTAACTTGATGATAATTTCTCTTTCCATATTTTAATCTCTTTTTGTTTTATGATGCAAAGGTACGAAAAAAAATTGGATTGGCCAAATAAAAATGAAATTATTTTCAGTTTATAACAAAAAAAAATATGCTGGCCACTTTCCCAAGCAGTCAGCACAACCACGTTCAATTAAATAAAGTAATATGTAACCAATTCCAAGGAGCAAGGTAGGCTTATTTCAGCCCTACCATTGCTTTCAGTTCTTTCTTGATGGCTTTGGCAGTCTCACCTCTCCAAGTTGATGCGTTGCCAAGGAAATAACGCACAATGCTGTCGGCAGAATCCAAACCATAGTTATCGTTGATGGAATCAAGTGATGCCATAGCATCAAGGTAAGACTTTGCGCCAAAATATACTTTTGAACCCCAATCCTTGCGGATGTCACGTGCAATCTCGTAGAGAGGGCGATTCTGAACTTTCTGAATTTTCTTTGTTGCCATAATTGTTATGAATTTAATTGTTTAACTTGTTTCGTGATGCAAAGGTACGAAAAAAATCTGAATTAGCCAAACCAATCCAGATTTTTAACACTTATTTAACACTTCTCAATGTTTGCTTTCAGCAAGTCTTGTTCTTCCATGTCAACAAATATCAGTTCTTTACGTGCTCTCGTTAAAGCAACATATTTCAAGTTCATTTCTTGTTTCAGTTGCCAATTTAACTGATGCGGCCACTTCAATGGCAGTTTATTGGGCAGTAGAATAAGTACTCTATTTGCTTCAAGTCCTTTGCTCTTATGGGCAGTTGAAAGCATGACCGCATTTTCAACTTTCTCGTCTGTGAACAGCCTATCAATATAGGTTTTAAGTTCTGTAACGTCCTTAATGCTATAAAGACAAATGTTTTCAATGCACTTGCACCTATCTTCAAGGTTGAGATACTTCTGTGCTTGCTTTGCTTCTGCTTCTGTGCATTTTCTATCACTTCTAATGGTAGCAATCAGTTTATTCTTTTCGCTTTCAAGGTAGTCAAGAACTTGTTGAATGTTCTTTGTATTTGCGTTCTCTATCAGTACTTTAAGGTCTTGCGCTATGTCCTTACCCTTAACAACGGCAGTAATACCGCTTTGAATTAACTTCATACACAAACCAACCAAGGGCGCAGATGTACGACAAAGAACCATATCGTTTTTCTTAAACAAATTATAGGAAAGTTTATTTACATGATTTATTTCTCCGTCAATAGCACCATTATGTGCTTGTATTTGTGGCACAAGTTCTTGCGCTAATTTAATCATGTTTTTACCACACCTATAATTTACTGACAAAGGCAGTTCAATGGTATTGGGCAAAGATGCAATCTTTTGGAATGAATTGCAATCAGCCCCTGCAAAACCATTAATGGCTTGATTTCTGTCACCAACGGCAACAAAACGTCCACCTCTCGCAGCACAAAGCATTAATTCCCTTTGGGCAGTATTAAGGTCTTGACACTCGTCAATGAAAACGTATTTGTATGTCGGTATTGCATCTTTGTGGAACAAAGGTAAAACAATCATGTCAACGTAATCAATCACAAGGTCTTTCGGCATAACGTAGGCATCTTCCAACAAGATATTGCAAACCTTAACTTCGTCAAATAAAGTTACCAAATTGTGTTCATCACACAACTTCTCTAACTTCTTGATTTCTCCATGTTGAATGAGATTAACCCTTGCAAGGTCAAACAACTTCTGAACGTTGCAGCAGAAACCCCACACCCTTGCAGCCGATGTATCGGGGGTGATAATCGTTGACAAAGAATAAACGTTCTGTCTCACATACTTCTGATACTTCCAACTATCTACCTTAACATACATACGATATTGGGGAAAGTTGTAAAGTCTTTTCAATATGCTAAAACCAAAAGCATGAAGAGTTGAAACGTCAGCATACCCTTTTAATTTCTCTTTCAACTCGTCAGCAATTAACTTGTTGAAAGCAAGAAACTTCACATCATGCTCATGCAGATGCAGACGTTTACAAGCCATGACGATAGTTGTGGTTTTACCACTACCTGCAACGGCATTAATGGCAATGTTTTCATTGCCATTTTCCACCTCGTCAAAGATGTCTGTCTGATATTTTGAAAGCTGTAATTTTACTAAAGCCATATATATATATTATTAATGTTTTAACTCTGCAAAGGTACGAAAAAACTTTGAATTGACCAAAAAATCCAGAGTTATTTAACATATATTAATATTTGGCATTGCCAAATATAAAAAAGTATTAAAAATAAGTTAATAATTTGGCTATATCAATTTAATTTCGTATCTTTGCACCACGAAACAATTAAATTTATAGCAATATGATTAACAAGGAAGACAAGAAGGTTCAGAAGTACATCAACCAGTGCGCTGATTTCTGTAAGAAAGCGGGAATGAAGACACAGAAGGAAATTTATGAGTGGCTTCTTGCTGACCTTATGGAAGTCTACAAAGGCAAAGTACTCAAATGGACGTTGGAGTGGATTGCAGAGGATTTCACAGAAAGTATTTGTCTGAAATTGAACATACATCAAACTGGAGTTCGCTAAGAACTCCACTTTTTTTCAGTAAAGGAAATTATGGACATTACGACAGAGATTAACAAGTTAAAAGCCGTTGCCAAAGAGAATGGTTTAGAGATAAGATTCCGTAATCATACAACCAATATGGGTGATTTCTGCATCTTTATCTATGATAAATCTGTAAGAAAATCATATATGGTTGGTTTTGATGGCAATTGGAATAGCAAAAAGCTAACATTCAATGTGTGCTTGCGTTCAGCATATAATTGGATTGAAAAGCGTGACAAACGTTATATTAAGTGTAATGGGAAGTGGCAGTATATAGGATATGAATGATATTTGTACTTAATTAAGTCTTATAATATGAGAATAATTGATATACAGCCTGATTTCATAGTCGATGGTAAGCAACGTTTACCCAATGCGGATAGAACATTGAAGAGATTGGAGAGGATTATTAAGAAGAAAAATATTAAGGTGGCTTTCTGAGCCACCTTTTTAATTGTATGTGTATAATAAAAAGGAAAGATTGATTCCACCCCTTTGTACTTAATTAAGTCCGTTATAAGGCGTTATCTCGGTTGAGGTGATGCCCTTTTATTATATTCCATCAGAAACGTGCTTAAAACAAAAAGCAGATACCTCTACGTTGAAGTATCTGCCTCTTATTGTACTTAATTAAGTCCTATCATACCATGTTTAATTCATCTTTAAACCATTCCACAATATCTTCTAAATCAGACGTTGTTAAATCGTCTAGTTCTCTTGCTTTATCTTCCCCTAATATTTTGACCCATACGATTGCTTCATTATCATGGAAGATTTCTGTTACTTGTGGAAGTTCTAATTCGCTCAACCCCATAGCATCATCATGCCCAATGGTGAGAATCGTACAATTTTCTCGTTCACAATTGATTGGGGCTTCCTCCGTTGCGTACAATGCAGAACAGAATGATGAGATTTTCCTACGCAATTTTTCGTGTTTACTAATACGTGCCATAATTTAAATTCTTATTAATTGGTTTAACTTGGTGCAAAGGTACGAAAAAAAATTGGAATAACCAAATGTTGTCCCAACTTTTTTCTTTATGGCTTCAAATTATTTTCATATTCTACCAAAGCCAACGATTGTTTTAATTGTACTAGTAAACATTTTCTTATGTCTTCTTCGTATTTACGGAGTTCTTCAACCCATATTTTGCAATCTTCTGCTGGTATTGTAACACCTTGCCTTTTTGCCACTGGTGTGGACAATACTGCAATTAAACTTTCTAATGCGTTCATAATCTTTTTAATTTATAATACATACACATCTTCCCTTGTATCGTAGTGCTCATATTCAATGGTTTCTCCCATGAGTTTTGCTCTTCGCCTACACTCTTTAACGTCTTCCCATGTGCATCCCATTGTAGTGCAATAGCAATGGTCTCCGTGATACCAATCAACTGAATATATCTTAGTTTTTACTACTTTTTTTCTCATACTTGTATGCGTTTTGTTTAAGCCATTAATCATTTTTACCATTCAACATAACTTGCTTTTTCAAGTTCTTTATTGAAAAATTTTTTTTCTTCTTCTGTCGCCAAACGATACTCTCTAGTATAACCCAAACCAGTCATAGGATAAGGACGTTTATGCTTTTCAACTTCTCCATTTTCACGTCTGATATAAAACGCATCAGTCTCCAACGCTTCGCCATTGTAGCCACAATATCGGCACATACAACGCTCCATGCTAAAAATACTAAGATGTTCGTCTTTCTTGACAATAATATCGCCCTTCTTAAAGCCGTTTGTTAATTCAGCAAGGGTGTAAATAGTAACACTATCATCATCACAGATGGCAACCAAACCTGCTTCTTCCAATAACTCACTATTGTAAATCTCAACCATATTTTTCTATTTTTAATTGTTATTTGATATTGCAAAGGTACGAAAAAAATCTGAACTGACCAAATTTATTGGCACATTTTAACAAAAAAATCTCTGGGGTACTAGCCACATCTTCTAGGCTAGCACCCCTCGTCAACAAATCACTAACAATTAAAAGCAGTAGTTGGTAAGCATGGAATCGAACCACTCACTATGCACCTTAGATGGGAGCACCGCACGTGCCATTACTGCGATTACTTACCAATTTGTTGGAAGAGTGGGATTTGCACACCACGAAGCCACCGAAGTGACACATTAAGCACGAACTTAATGCCCATTTGTCTACATCGTCATTGCTGACGTTCTCCTCTGGTATCTTCCAAAAGGTGGTTTTTAGTAGGTTGTCCACCGCAACCAAGTATCTTGTAAATAAGGTACTTATCGCTATAAGTTTTAGGTTTTGTTTCAACCTTTGAACCTTACTTAATGTCTCAATGTCTATCGTTTCAAAGACAATGCAAAGATATGAAAAATAATTGAATTAACCAAATCTTTAGCATTTTTTTAACGTCCTTTAACAATCAACATATTCAATCAGTGTAAATATGTGAGAGACGATTGCAGAATACAAAAGCGGATTGTATTCTAATAGGCTATGCAAGGTGACAAAGAACGTTTTATCATTTTCTTTATCTATGAACCAACACACAAGACCCTTGTCACTTGTCTCCACCTTCAAAAGGCTAGCATTATAGGAGATACCATCAATGTCAAGGCCATCGTCAAAAATGGATGGTAACGTGGGAGTAAACTCAAATGCAGTGCCGTTGTCCTCGCCAAACGCAATCACCGCAACCAAACAGAGAATTTCTGTCATTCTGATGTTTTTTTCTGCCTTATTCATCTTCTTCTAAAATTTCTGTAATTTCAGCATCAATCGCACTAAGTTCACTTGACACATGGTCAAGCATATCAAGAATGTCACAATTCACTTCACGGCATTGTGCTTTACGGATAATGCCTTGTACCTTGTACGTAAGGTCTATTACTTCTTCTCTCGTCAGTTCAAGACCTTTTGTTCCTACTCTCGTTAAATTTGCCATATCTTTATCTCTTTTTGTTTTACAATGCAAAGGTACGAAAAAAAATTGGATTGACCAAATATCAATCCAACTTTTTTTAATATCTATAAAGATTTTCCATTCTGTTATTGGTAATATCGCCATCATAATGACCAATGCGGTTGTTTTTAACTTTATACCCATTATTACCATAATAGGTAGGTTTTTCTCCATCTTTGAGACACCAATGGTTATAAACAATCTGTGAAATGGTGTGTTGCTCTTTGCCCCATATCCCACAACATAGAAATATAGTCAACTGACCATGACACAATCTCGGTGCTCTCGGTTTAAGAACTTTCTTTGTCTTGGCATTCCGAATATTCCCATAATTTGACACCTCATACTTAGGCGCAAACGTTATTTGCTTCCATTCTTCCATATCCTATTTTGTTAAAAAACGTTCATATCTAAACTTCTCTGAATAGAGTACATAGAATGACCTAAACAACTTATCAGTAGGCGTTTTTACAAGCGCAACTTTTGATATTGTTTCCAAGAAATCATCTATGCAAGCATCAATATCAAGATGCTTATAATCTTTTGCATTTTCAATAGTAAGCCTTAGAGTGCTATCCAAATGCTCTTTGGCATATCCCCTAAAACTTTGTTTTAATGCTTCTGCGGTTATTTTATCTTTCATGCCCAACGTTTCCAATATGCTATTGAATTTGATGTACTGAAGCCGAAATACTCTTTTACCCTATATTCTGTCGCGTCACCATCGTTAGCGCTGAATGTGGCTCTGCTATCCCACTTCCCACGTTTCTCAACTCCATTGTTAAATACCTCGCCAATAAGGTTTTCTTTTGGAGTCTTCCAAATAACGAGTAATGACCCATTATCGTGCTTATACATTGCAATCTTTACCATAATCTTTATCTTTTTTGTTTTAATTCTGATGCAAAGGTACGAAAAAAAATTGGATTAACCAAATGATTAACCCAATTTCTTCCAGTTATTTACAATATTTAACATTTAACCCTTTGCATTAAGGTCATAAGACCGATTGGTCTCTCGCAGATTAACCTTGAACTCACGCAGCAACTTCTGATAGTTATTTGTTTTTTCCCTACCCTTGATAAGTTCTTTGGAGAGTTGGTACACTTCGTACTCCTTGCAAGGGTCAGCCCAAATGGGCGTAATCTTGGCACGTAATGCCTTGTTCTGTTCCTCACGCTTCTTCAAAGAGATACGAATGTTCTTCTGCTGAATGCGAATTTCACGCATCTTCTCTAATTCCTTTGCCATAGTTTTATTCTGTTTTAATTTATTATACTTGCCTTTTTGCAGTTTTAATAGATAAAACCTTAATCTTCTCGTCTCTCGGTGTCATTGTATGCACCGCTTCAAACTTCAATGAATTAAGGAACTCACGCAACTCCCCTACAGATGTGTCTTGGGGAACATCAAGTTTCAGCCATGTGACAACTTCTTGTTCTGTAACGAAACTTCCCTCTCGCAACACACCAACTTGCTGCAATATATATTCCTCAATCTGCTTTCTAAAGCACGGAGAAACAAGTTTGAAAGCCTCAACGATGTCAAAACTATATACCCTTGTATATGTAATCTTATCCTCGTCCTTATGGTATTCGACTTCAAGATGATAGGTGAGACCATCAGCGTCTTTCATATCATTAAAAACTACAACATAAGTGTCATTATCAAGCCATTTTTCGTCTACAACTTCATAGACTACCTCTGGTGCTTTTTCACTTGTAAACTTCTTACCCATATCTTTATCTCCTTTTTATTTGTTGTTTGATGGTGCAAAGATACGAAATTATCTCCACACCACCAAATATTTTAAGGGTTTTTAACACTCAAAAAGAGTTATTACCTCAACACCAAAATCATATTGGTCAAGAACAGCGTATTCACAATAGGCAATCTGCTCTGCAATTTCTTTTGCGTGTTCACACATAAACACATTGCCTTGAAACACTTCTTTTAATTTCTCTGTAATGGTGCTGACACAATCCTTATGACGCATATCAATGTGCTCCTCAAAAGCACAAATTGTGTCTTTTGTGTTGTCGCCGCCATCTACAAAATAAATGTGATTTATCTTTTTTTCAGTCATAGTCACCACAAAGTAAATCTGTTTCAAAAATACACTCAACAATCAGTTGGTTGCGCTCTGCTCCCTCTGAATCACCTAAGAACTCGTCACCGCCATAAGCAGAAACATAACTACCTATTTGGTCTGAATCATAGTCATTAACGTCAATCTCGTCTTGATACCAATCCTTGATTGTGGTCTTGTCATTAAGGACTTCAAGCAAACGTTTGCTATGAGGCTTGTCTGTCATATCCTTAATTTGGATATACTCAAACTCCGTGTCGCTAATCTTGCGGCAGAACTGACCTTCATCTGGGTCTGTGTTCGTCCATTCATTCACATCAAAGTGAATAGTTCCGTCTGAATTGAATTTGTTGTTGAACATCATAATCTTATCTCCTATTCTTATTGTAATGCAAAGGTACGAAAAAAATCTGAACTGGCCAAATCAATCCAGATTTTTTAACATATTTTAGTTAAATACCAATTCTTTTTAACTCATACGTAATATATTGATGCGATTTACCATGCTCCCTTGCCCTTTTAGAGTTTTCACCGCTCAAATGCAACTTCATGTAGTTTTCAGTGAGTAATACTATCTCATAAGAGTTTTCAATATAATCTTCATCACCAACCCATTCTTCTGTATCATACATAACAAGCCTATTTCCTTGTATGTAATAAAGTAATCTATCATAGTTTTTATAATCCCATTTATGGCTATGATAATAAAACACCGATACAGAATTATTAATGTTACTGAATTGCATTCTTACATGAAAATCATTTATCTGCTCATCAATCCAATCGTTTGATGTTTCTGTATCAGTAAACGATTTGTTGATGCGTACATCTTGCAATTGCGGTATGTCGTTACTTAAATCAACGATTCCATCTACATGGGTAACTTCCCATGTGCCAACTATTAGAGATTTATAATCGTTGCTTGAAACATCATCGTCTTTTGAGCAACTTGACAGACCGATTACCATTGTCATAAGGCAGACAATAAGCCATAATACTTTCTTCATAAATTTTCTTTTTGTTTTTATTAATAATTTAGATATTCATTAACCCATTGAACTCATGTTGCATCTGACGATATGCGTCATTGTTGCTCCAACCTTTTAAACGTAATTCACGTTGTCTGTCTGCATACACTTGGTCTGCTGTTCTTCTATCTACTGCCATAATTTATTATTTGTTTATTAATTGTTTTGTAATGCAAAGGTACGAAATTATTTTGAACTGGCAAAATAAAATGGGAGAAATTTTATTAAAAACTCTCCCATTTAACAAACTTTCACAAATTCAACTCTTTTGGCTACACATCTTCACAGACTTTACCAATCTTCTATAAACCTTACATTTACAGATGTATCTTTTACCCCTTGGCTTACAAGGTAATCACCAATCACTTTTGCCAAACCATCTTCAAACTGCTTTGGGTCTTTGATGCGCTTGCACTCCGTAGCGGTGTAAACCTCAAACTTCTCATTGAACTTGTAGGTCTTTTTCACCAATTCAATGAACTCGTCATATTTGCCCTCGGCAAGCAAACCTGCTTCTGAATGGAAATTAGCGTCAACCAATCTATCTTCGAGCAAGATTTTAATGCGCTTGTCAGCCTTTTGGTGCTCTTTAAGCAACTTCATAAGGCTATCATAGCCATAGGCATAATCGCACTTTTCGTTGGGTTTTTTGACATATTTTTGCCGTTCCTCGGCAGTGAAATAGATAGAATCGTCTTTGATGAAATTATCAATACACTCCTTGCACTCCTTGATGTTGCTTGCCCATGCGCCATAGTGCTGCGATGGCTTTTTCTCGTTACCCTCTTTGCAGAAATCGTAATGAACTTTTTTGCTCTTTGGCCAGTTAGAATAACGTGATGGGTCGAAGATACTGCGCTCATACTCAATCTCCGTTACCTTAATAATGCGATAGCCATTATAGATGCCTAACGGCTCTCTGCTTGTCTTGTGACCACTTTTTACACTCATAATCTTTATCTCCTTTTTAAATCGTTCCCCACCAAGAATATCTTAATGGGGGTGAATCGGCTGCTTGTATGCTTTTTCCCTATCACATTGCAAAGGTACGAAAAAAAATTGGATTGGCCAAATAAAAAACCCCAAAATGTCAGGTTTTTAACTAACCTTAACATTTGGGGTTCAAAAGGAGAAAAGAATGAGAAAAAAATTAACAAGGTTATGAGGGGTTTGATTTCTTGTGTGGGCAATCCTTATCCTCTCTTTGCGATGGCTACCCAATCCCATCTTTCAACGCAACCTTGCTATAAGCAAAAGGAGAAACTAATTAGTGGTGGAGTTGTTACTGCCAACCTCTTACACAACTGCGCATTTGTGCGTAAAACGACCTGCTCTCTTACCCTTATACGAGGTTATTTCTCCTTATATTTTTATACTTCTACATCGTCAGTTCTTTCTATATGCTGATGCAATACGTTATGCAGTTGTTCAAAATCAATATCTTCACAGCCCCATACAAGTGCATCCTTGCGGTCACGGAGCAGTTCAACATCAAAGTAATCACTTGCTGGATTATAATAAACTCTTACACGTCCACGATGTTTCAATCCAGTGACCTTGAACTGCAAGCCATAGCAGCCATCTGTTGAGCCGATGAGCATGAATGACTTTGCGCCCCATGTATAAAACTGACGCAGCCTTTCTGTGATGTACGTTGTGCCACCTACTCGCTCTGGTGCTTTTGTTCCTTTCAGCAGCATAAGGATATAGTTAGCCATTTCCTTACAAGTTCTAACATCACTCGGTACTGCTACTTTTTTCATTTCGTAATCCATAATCTTTCTGTTTTTAATCGTTTCGTGATGCAAAGGTACGAAATTATTTTGAATTGACCAAATGAAAAGGGAGAAAAAATCTCCCTTTAACATTTTTTAATCGTCCTCATAGAAAATAGCGTGTGTTGCATCAAATAAAAGGTAATAATGCCCATTTCCGCACCCTCTATATTCTTCAGAATACCATCCCCTTGGATAATCGTCATTAAACGTTATTTCAAGCGTGTTGTCATAACCATTAGTCCAACGTCTGTGATAATTCTTCTTATCGGCTATTGCCTTTTCAACGTCTGCATTATAGTGTTTTCTATTCCATTTGTCATAGGCGATAGACTTCCAACATTGTTTGTTGTAGAAACTCTCAAAAACTTGATGGCAAGGACACCATTCGTATTTTCCACCCTCTCGGCACTCCTCATAGAACTTTTCATAACTATCTTCTGCCATATCCTTGCAAAATTCCTCTATAAGGCTTTCATCCGACAAGAAATACTCAATTCCTTTTCTAATATCTGGCCAAAAGCCACTCTGTGCAAGGTATTTAACTGCGTCTTTGGCTCTTCTCCTTACAAGACTTACTCTGTCCGTTCCCTTGTGTTCCACAAGTTTCAGTGTCGCCCAATCTTCATAATGGTCTTGCCACGATATTAACTCATGCCCGTAATGTCTTCTACCTTTGCCGATAGCGCAAATGCGTCCATCTTCATGTAGCCACAAGCGAACAACTTTTGAACCGCCACTAATAAGGTTTACACGATACTTTTTTGTAAACTCACTTGTTACTATTTCTCTGATTTCTTGTAATGTCATAATTCCTAATTGGCTTTTAATGCTTAACGAATACGAATTACTAAAATACCATCATAGACAGAGCAAGAATCCCTTGTCTCTCCCACCTTCATATCCTTGTAGTCCTTATAGTCGAAGCCATTTGCGTCAAAGTCATCCTCTGTATCAAGAGCAATAACAAAAGGCTCACCATCAGTCCAATTCTCAATTTCCTTTGTGCCAATTGCCACATACTTTGCGTTGATTGTGTTCAACTCTCCGTTCTTCAAAATGTTTTTTTCCATATTCTTTATCTCCTTTTTGTTTACGTTGCAAAGGTACGAAAAAAACTTGATATAGCCAAATTTGTTAACACATTTTAATAAAAAAGTGGATGCAATTCGAAAAAATCGCACCCACTCAAAACAAAAAGAATAGATTATGAATGTTTCTCAATCAAATCCCTAAACATAAAAGGATATGCGCTATTCTTCTTCTGGTCAGCAATCATTTTCTCAAAGTTTTTCTTCACATACTTTGAAAGAATGTCGTTTACACGTTCGTCATATTTGAACTGAGGAATAACAATCTGCGCGTTGGTTTTGCCCCTTGCTTCTTGTGTTGCCCTACGTATAAACTTCAACTGCCAAGGAAGATTATATTTCTCTTTGAGAATGCTCTCCACGATGCCAATGATGCTTGCACCGCTATCCTTGAAATATGCCTTGCACATCTGATAGTTGGTGAGCAGATTCTCATTCTTCTGATACATTGAATATACCTTATTTGCCTTGTCTTTGGCATAATTGGCAATGGCTTGTGCTTCCAATGCCTTACGTACCTTACTATTACTCATATCTATATCTTTTATTTGTTTCGTGATGCAAAGGTACGAAAAAAATCTGAATTAGCCAAATAAAATACAAATTATTTTTAGAAAAAAATAAAATGGGAACAAACCTCCCCAAGTTCGTTCCCAATCAATTTGAAAAGGTTTTTCTTCCTTATTATCAAAAGTGTTCCTCATTCACTTTTGATGGCCTTCCATTTCTTTGCAAAGATATAAAAAATCAATTTGAAAACCAAATATAAATATCATTGGTTTATGATATTTT
>Ga0247608_10002946_pt1 | contig 20425 bp, 14 predicted proteins | sample 176DNAGHGlowgp2_FD_193490 | JGI IMG/M metagenome (GOLD analysis project Ga0247608, IMG submission 193490) | Sheep rumen microbial communities from Palmerston North, Manawatu-Wanganui, New Zealand - 1766 DNA GHGlow gp2 | ecosystem: Host-associated > Mammals > Digestive system > Stomach > Rumen ...
GCTTTTTTAGAACCGAACATGGATCAGAAATACAAATTTAATAGTTTTTTTTCTATTCGAGCCAGTGCTGCCATATAATACTTATAATCTGCCGCTGACATGATGCTGGGATTCAAAGAATCAAATTTCTTCTCATAATTTCTAAGCTTTGCATCCATCTTGTCACATTCATCCGCCATGGAATAGAAATCAAGAGAAAACATCGCACTGATATAGTTTTTCATAAACTTTGCATAATCATCCAAAAATGCCTCATATGAATCAAGAAATTCTTTCAAATCCTTATCCACACCATTACTATCTGTTTTCTTAGTTTCCTTAGTTACAGGAACAGTAACATTTGCTTTGCAGGCTTTACAATATTTACCCCAAATCGTCTTTCCTGTACTATTATTGTAGCCCCTAACCTTAAAAACATACTCACCACTCTTTTTAGCTTTGTATGTGTATGACCGTTCTTTTGTACCATTCTCAGACAAGGTTTTTACCTTCTGATATTTTTTTTCACCCGGAGCTTTTACATAAATACGGAAACCCTCTGCATTATCAGTCTTCCCAATCGTCAAAGCTACACTATCTTCCTTAACTTTTGCCGTAACACTAGGTTTTCCAACCTTTACACTTGCTGCGCTTGTGCTTATAGGTGTGATTACTCCTATTGCAATAACTACTGACAATACAAAAACAATAAGATTTTTTACCTTTTTCATAAATTGCCTCCTTGCCTTATAATAATTATATATAACTTCCATGCATAAGTATTATCGGATTGTTCAGAGCAAAACTTAACCTGTTACTAATATTTTTTTAGCGTTAAATTATTATTTTGATGTACCCATATGTTTATAATATTAATGATTATTATGCTACTTGTTAACCTTATGTGCTATCAGTATGGAGATTATTATGAAGGAATTGGACTTTGCGCAAATCGGTAAGAAAATAAAAGAAATAAGGCTTTCTAAAAGCCTTACCCAAGAAGCATTGGCCAACGCCACCAACGTAAACGTCAGCCATATCAGTAATATTGAACGTAATAGAGTTAAGGTGTCACTACAGTTATTAGTTCAAATATGCAACGCTCTAAATGTTACCGTAGATCAAATATTAGAAAATGAATACAATTCTACTATCTCTCCCGCAGAACAGGAAATAATCAATACCATACATGGATTAGGCACCGAGCAACAGCGTATATTACTAAAAATTGCCAGAGTTTTATAGTTCTATCTTCTTTTCAAATATTAGACTATGTATCCCCAAATTTATTTTCAATCAATCGTATTGCTTTTATCCTCTTATAGTAGTATAATATACTTCTACAGGAGGATATATTTATGAATATCATTCTATATCATGGTTCTGAAATAACAGTCGGGCAGCCGATCTGGGGAAAGGGAAAGAAATATAACGATTACGGACTCGGATTCTATTGCACTGAAAACATAGATGTAGCGAAAGAATGGGCAGTTGATGAAAACCGTGACGGATATATAAACATATATGAGATGGATCTGTCCGGATTAACTGTTCTAAATCTGCAATCTGTCGATTATTGCATCCTGCACTGGCTTACAGTACTATTACAGAATAGAGAGTTTAAAACAGATTCTGCCCTTGCCCGTACTGCAAAAAAATACTTAATAGATCACTTTAGTACTAACTATGAAGAGTTCGATATTATACGGGGTTACCGAGCAGACGACAGTTATTTTTCGTTCGCACAGGATTTTCTAAACGGTACCATTTCAGTCAGACAGTTAGCTGAAGCAATGAAATTAGGAAGACTCGGCGAACAGATAGTCCTGAAATCAAAAAAATCTTTTGATCGGATTATATTTAAAGATTCAGAAGCTGTATCGGCAGAAGAATGGTTTCCCAAAAAATCAGGCCGAGACGATAGAGCAAGAATGCAGTACCGACAAATGAACAAAGATGAATGGCAACGCGGGGATATATATATAACACATATTTTAGATGAGGAGATAAAGCCGGATGATGTACGCTTACGATGAAATGTATCTTAAAGATGCTCAATACAACCTTGGGAATATGCTGGATTTTGCGGTATATGGTGCAGGGCAGAGCTTAAATGTTTTCTATGAGCTTTTTGTCGGCTCCAGAATTGCCCGCAGCTTCGCTCACGGCTCACCCAAATACATTGCCGGCAGATCAGGTGTTGAACTGGTCCTTGACCTTTTTTATGAACTATATGGAGATGACAAAGGATTATTACAGGCTGCCCGCGACTATAACGACAAGGCAATCTCCGGAAGAAGCCCCGAATTTTGGACCGGCTATGCTCTGGCATATTACCAGTGGTTTTCCGGGCTCAGTTTTTCCCATATTAATGAGATAGCGCCGATAGAAAGTGTTCTTCGTATGTATCCGAAATACCATGAGATGGACATACAGCACTTTGCAGATCGTATGGAAATACTGCGGAACGATAAGTCACGTATCTCCCGTTTAAAGGCATATCGACTGAGGCTTAACCTCAGTCAGAGTGAACTTGCCAAGCGTACTTCTATCCCGTTAAAAACCTTACAAAACTACGAGCAGCGGCTCAAAGATATAAATAAAGCAAATGTCAGCTATATGATACGGCTTTCCCGCGCCCTGTATTGCAATGTTGAAGATTTGCTTGAATAATAAACATTAATGAGGTGTTATTCTAAAATCTTCTGCCTGAACTCCTCTATCTCCTGCTCCGTAATCCCCATCTGCTCGATGTAATCATCCCCCATCTCGCTCCAGGCAGGTATCCTTTTTTTATTGTTTTCCCGTCTTTGGTGCTGAGACCGCCCAGATCTCTTATATTACTTATCATGGTGTATTCCTTCCTGTACCACAAACGCCTTTGTATACCCTTCTTCCCGGCTGCTTATATAAATCTTTCCGCCGTTTCTTTCGATGATCCTCTTTGTGATCGCGAGTCCCAAACCTGTACCATGGTCTGACATGCGCGATGTGTTTTCTGTCACGAACGGTTCAAATATATCCATATCCTGCGGGATCTCAGCTCCCGTGTCAAGTATTTTTATCACCGCTTTATCTCCGGCTTTTCCAACGGATATTTTAGCTTTTATCCCTTCCGGGTTATGCTTATATACGTTTACCACCAGATTGGCAATGGCACGTGCAAGCTCTTTTTTATCTGCGTTTACGATTATTTCTTCATCCGGGATATCAATATCGAGTTCGATACCGTGTTTCTCAAATTCCGTGTAGTTTTCGGCAGCTATGTCACGCACTAGCGAACAGATATCGAAGCTTTCGGGGATGGGCTTATACTCTTGTGTCCCAAGCTTTGAATACTCAAAAAGCGTATTTATCATATCGTTCATGGTGTTGGACTTGGCATATATGATATCGTAGATTTCTTTTTTTTCGGTGTCACTCACTTTTCCCTCCGACAACGCCTTGGCAAAGCCCTGCACCGAGGTCATGGGGGTCTTCAGGTCGTGAGCGATTGCAGCATACATGAGGTTCTGCTCCTTAAGTCTCTGTTCGCTTTCTTTTTTTAAGATGCCCGCTGTCAGTTTATATAAAACAATCGCAGCAATGACTATGATCAGGATACTTAAGATAAGATATATATTCCCCGGCGTACCGGTCGCATAATCCTCTTCCTTTTCAAAATACTTCGGATATACAAACTCATAGAATATCCCTTCGAGATTTTTTTCTATGATAACGACTATCAAGCTGAACAATATAAATGAAAGAAATATTTTGTTTTTAGTTGAAAACAGTTTATTCTTAAATCTCAAATCTATACCCCAATCCTCTGATAGTTTTTATGTGTTCGGCCCCGACTTTATCCCTCAGACGGCTGATGATAACCCTTATAGTATTGTCATCCACTGCCGCCTCAGAGTACCATGCACTCTCATATATCTGTTCCTTCGTAAATACACGTTTTGGCTGTGACATTAAAAGCTCCAGTACCTTTAATTCTGCCTTGGTAAGTTCTGTCTTCTCATCACCTTTTTGAAGTACACATTCATCAAGATCCAGCACCATGCCTCCCGCTGTCACGGTATTCTTCGGCATCTCCTTTTGAGAAGCAGTATTCAGCCGGCGCAGCTGAGCCTTAACCTTTGCCGCCACCTCTAACGGCTCGAAAGGCTTCGTGATATAATCATCCGCACCAATATCTATCCCGAGCACCCTGTCGGACAGTGTAACCTTGGCAGATATGACCATAACAGGTATGTATTTATCCTTCTGCCTGATATGCTTTATCACCTGATATCCGTCAATTTTCGGCATCATGATATCTACCAGCGCAAGGTCTATATCCTGTTTATCAACTATCTCCAGAGCCTGTACTCCGTCATTTGCTTCGAACACTGTAACGTCGTCAGTCTCCAGATAGATCTTAAGTAATTTAACTATTTCTTTTTCGTCGTCTGCTATAAGTATATTCGGCATATTTTTATCCTTTTCTACTGTCGCTCCCACGGGCATATTCATGCCCGGCCCAAAAAATTACAACGTCCAGAATTTATACAGCTCATAGAATAATATGAACTCAAAATATCCGAAACTGAGTACCACCCATATGAATCGCTTAATCTTCGTGCGTGTCTTCAGTTCGCTCTTGATTGAAGTATAACTCAAAAGCCCGCCTATTGCAAACGATAATAATCCGAGCAGTCCTGCAAGAATAGCAGAAACCGTGACTAAGGCTTTAGTACAGGAGAACGACATCCTGGTATATGCGGCAAATATCAATCCTGATACTGCGTATATAAACTGTTCTGTAAATATCAGTTTGTCTGCTCCCGTATATTTCTTTTCTGTTTTTCTGATCTTTCTCATTACGTATGCAGCAAGCTTTACCAAAAGCACCGCCAAGCAGATGAGACCGAATATGATAAATACATAATATCCTATAAACCCCGCATAATTGTTATAGTCTCTCTCAGTGTCACAGTAGGTGGTTTCCATTACATCGTTTTTAAAGTAATATATGGATTCCATGCCGTTGTTCACATACAGATATTTATGGCCGCCAAGCGGGATAAATACGGCATTATCGATATCGAATCCAAAAAGCCTTACGGAATAGGTCCCGTCATCGTTTTTCGATAAAGGCATTATCTGGCCGTAAATGAAACACTTTCCGGCTCCTGTCACTATATTTCTTTTTGAAGTATAACATCCGCTGATATCTTCCTCGCTGCTCCCTGCTGACTTTATTTCACCGGTCATCTTCTGTATTTTTATATCCAGCAGGCCTGCATATTTTTCTTTGATATCCTCATAACCCTCCCTGTCAAGAAAGCTGCCGTATAAAAGCTTAGGGATACCGTAACAGAATGCCGTTTCTCCTGCCTCGTTTGTCATAACGGCTACGCCCAGACCGCTTACAGGATCAAACTGAAGCGCAGTAGTACATCCCGCAGTATTCCCGTCATGTCCCAAAACATCGATCTTAAAGTTGCTTACCCAAAGGCCGTGGCTGTTCCTTTTTGTTTCGTTGTCTCCAAAATATGCTGTGGTCTTAAACATTTCTTCACGAGTACTGTTACTATTAAACAAAGGACTGTCTTCTCTTACCAGGGCCTGTCCGAATTTTGTTAAGTCCCCCAAAATGCCCATAGCGGCGCCCGCAGGGAAAAGCTGTACATAGCAGGGGCACTCTCCGTAATCCTCGAAGCTGTCTAAGCTCACGGAATAACACTTAAGCTCATGCCTTTTTTCCGCCACACAGGTGTTATCTGCCTGCAGAGGGTCGATGGATGTATGCTCCATTCCCAAAGGCTTAAAGATATTTTCGTTGACATACGTTACATAATCAAGTCCGCTGGTGCACTCCACTATGTAAGCCGCAAGGGAAACTCCCCAGTTGGAATACGCTGTAACTTCACCTACATGAAATGCCTGATAGCACTCACATGTTTTTACGGCTTCTTCTAAAGATCCAAACAACCCGTCCGCACCGGTCATCTCGTTCTCATAGAAGCTCTCCTGAAAACCTGCGTTATGGTTCATCAGGTTTATCATGGTTATCTTTTCACCGGGATACCGGAGCTTAGTCAGAAAACCTTCGGGAAGATAAGTACGGATATCCGCATCAAGGTCTATGTTTCCGCGTTCCCACTGCTGCATAACCGATACCCATACGAGTATCTTGGAGCAGCTGCCCCATTCATATACGGTATCGGCATCCGCCTTTACCTTATTCCCGATATCCGAATATCCGTAATACCCGTTATATATTACGCCATCCCTGTTAAATACGCTGACCTCGCAGGAGGCAAGCCCGCCTTCGATGCTTTTTACATACCCGTCGATTTTACTTCCGATCTCATCATAAGCAATCCCTGATGGAGTCGTCTCAGTTCCGGCCTCAAGCCCGGCAGCCCTCACATTTTTTACAGGGGCAAAAATCCCGAATACTAAACTCAAAATAAAAAGTGCCGTAATTACTTTCTTCATAAAACCTCTTCCTTTCAGGTAGTTTCCTTTGTTTATGAAAAAAGCTTACAGCACTTATGTTACATATAAAATCGATGAACATTAACTGAATATTAAAATATCTGTTTATAAAATTTTAATGGTACCTGACCCCTATATTAATTGTATAAGTTTGCAGTTTGGTATCCCTTCCTCCCAGAACCGGCTCCGGTCACCGCCGAATTTTATCCGGCAGACGATAGCGGAGTTCATGGCTCCGTGTCCAATGATAAGGATATTTTTCCCTTCGGCAAGCTGCGGGTATACCACCTCATCCAGGAATGCTCCGGTGCGCCCGAACAGATTATCCAGACTTTCACCGCCTTCTACAGGCTCTATGTATTTCTCCGGGTGGTAAAAGAACTCATTTACCGGACATCCCGGGATACTAAAGGAGTTTTCTACACCTTCGTATATACCGAAGCCCATCTCCTTTAACCGGTCATCATAGACTATGGGGATATCCCGGCCTTTTAAAAATATATCAGCCGTTTCCTTAGCACGTATAAGAGGCGAGCAGTAACATATATCTATCGGGACATCCTTATATTCCTTACGTGCCGCCTCCGCCATGGCACGTCCTTCATCATTTAACGGGATATCGGTACAGCCCTGGATCTTCTTTCTGGCATTCCAGTCAGTTTTCCCGTGGCGCATTATGTAGAGCATTTATGTGTTACCTCTTTTTAAAACTTATGTCTCTCGTACATCCAGTTGCATCTGGCGAGCTTCTCTGCCAGCTTCTGTGTACACTCGTCCTTTAACATCCTCCACTTCCAGTTCTCGCCGAATGTGGAAGGAGCGTTAAGCCTTGCTTCGGAGCCGTGGTTAAGTATATCCTGCATGGGGATGACAGCGAGCTTCGCAGGACTTCTTAATGCCGCACGGATAAATATCCATGCTATCTCATCCTCCTTAACCTCACCGCAGCCTAAGTATTCACCGATATAGTGCTTGTCCTCTGCACCCAGGCTCTTATACCAGCCTCTGGTAGTATCATTATCATGAGTGCCTGTGTATACCACGCAGTTTTCGATATGGTTGTGTGGGAGATACACGCTCGGATTGTGAGGATCGAATGCAAACTGCAATACCTTCATCCCCGGGAAGCCCGAATCCTTTAAAAGCTTAACTACCGAAGGAGTAAGGAAGCCTAAATCCTCAGCTATGATATCCTTCTCGCCCAGCTTCTTTTTTATGGCGTTAAACAGCTCTATGCCGGGGCCCTTCTTCCATACACCGTGCTCAGCAGTCTCATCCTTTGCCGGGATAGCATAATACTCATCAAAGCCCCTGAAATGGTCAACTCTTACCACATCATACAGCTCGTAGCAATGGCTGATCCTCTTTATCCACCAACTAAAGCCTTCCTCTTTGTGCACCTTCCAGTTATACAGAGGGTTGCCCCAGAGCTGGCCTGTGGCACTGAACGCATCAGGCGGGCAGCCTGCCACGGACTTGGGATTACAGTTTTTATCAAATTCAAACAGATGTGTATTTGCCCATGCATCCGCACTGTCAAAAGCTACATATATCGGGATATCGCCTATGATCTTAATGCCTGCTTTATTGGCATAGGTCTTAAGCTTAACCCACTGCTGCATGAACATGAACTGGTTAAACTTATAAAACTCTATCTCATCGGCGTACTTTGCACGGTATTCCTTTAACGCCTTCTCATCGCGGGTCTTGATGCCCTTCTCCCACGAGGTCCAGCATGCACCGCCCTGCGAATTCTTTATAGATACAAACAGAGCATAATCCTCAAGCCAGTATGCATTTTTTTCGCAAAAAGCCTTGAAAGCCACGGTATTCTGATGCTTGCTCCTCTTATATGCCTTCTTGAGTAATGCGAGCCTGGTGTTATACATGGCACCGTAATCTACATACTTCGGATTCTTTCCGCAGTCAGCCTCAGCACACTCCTCTTTGGTAAGGAGTCCTTCTTCTGTAAGTGCTTCAAGATCGATGAAATACGGATTCCCCGCAAATGTAGAAATACTCTGATAAGGTGAATCCCCGTATCCTGTAGGACCTAACGGCAGTATCTGCCAGTAGTCCACGCCAGCTGCTTTTAACCAGTCAACAAAATCATAAGCTTCCTTTGAAAAACCGCCTATACCGTACTTAGTAGGCAGGCTTGCTATCGGAAGCAGCACACCTGTAGCTCTCATATTTTCCCTCCCGTAAAGATCCTTCGTCGCAAGCTCCTCAGGATGACACATTCACATCCGCTTTGTCATTCTTAAACAAAGCGGAAAGCTGTCCGTCTCCACATCTCTTGTCATTCTGAGCTGAGTGAAGAATCTTTGAAATATCATATATAATTATACTATACTTTACCCCATATGTGTACACATTTTTGCAAAAAAATACCGGCTGCCACACAGGTCAGCCGGTAAAGTATTCCATTTAAACTTATCTTCTCTTTCCGAAAAGTCTTAAGAGATATAAGAAGAGGTTGATGAAGTCAAGATAAAGCTCAAATGCTCCGCCTAAAGCAAGTGCGGTGGTATTTGACGAATCAGCATATGCTGTCTTTTCCTTGATCTTCTGGGTATCGTAAGCGGTAAGTCCTACGAATACAGCTACACCGATGAAAGATGCGATGTAATCAAGACCTTCACTCTTAAGGAATATGTTAACTACACCTACAAGTATAAGTCCGATCAGACCCATGATGCAGATGCTGCCCATGGATGAAAGATCCTTCTTGCATACAAGTCCGTAGAATGCGGTGATACCGAACATAGCCGCTGTGATAACGAATACCTTGGTAACCGATGTCTCAACATAACCCATACATACGATACCGAGTGTAGCACCGTTGATAAACGAATAAGCTGTCATCAAAGCTGCCGAAAGTGCTACGTTATTCTTCTTTAATGCAAAGTTTGAAGCGATGACTACTGCTATCTCTGCTACAAAAAGAATGATCAGATTGGCAGGGTTACGTATGAACCATTCAAGTAAAGCATCGGATGCCACCTTTGCACCGATAGCCGTAACCACGAGTGCTGCAAGCATAAAGATGAAGGACTGAGCCACTACCTTCTGCTGCAGAGCTTCTGAAGCCGCACTGAATGCACCCTGGATACCGCCGGCATATCCTCCGTTATTATAACCGTTATTGTTATAACCGTTGTATCCGTTAAAATTCTGCTGAAAAGCAAAGCGTGCATCATTCTGTGCCTGTGACATCTGCTGCTCAACGTTCATGTTTCCGTTGTTATTGGCATTTCCGCCAAGCTGTCCGAAATCACGATAATTATTATTGTTATCCATAATCATTTTCCTTTCCGTGCCTTAACAAAAGCACTTCGTTTTTGTAAAACCTTAAACATTATACCAAAAGATTATGAAAAAAGCAATGCCGTAAATCTTAATATACTGTAAAATATCCTCTTCTAATACCTCTTTTGCAACTGTTTGGCACACATTATTTCTTTTATCAGGCTCTACACAAAATCTCACACTTATGTTATGATATACTCGCTGACGATGCAATCCCGGTCTTTAGACTGCATACGTCATGAGGGGGCAATACATATTAATCAAGGAGGGGATAGCATGAAGAAAAAAATACTCATACCTGTCATAGCAGGTGCTTTGATCATCATCGGAGTAGTCCTGTTCTTTATCCTCCGTTCAGGAGATGATTCTTATTTCAGTATCCGGATTTTACACACTGAGGGAAATGTCAACATAAAGCGTGACGGCAACTCTATTAATGCCGCCAAGGACATGAAGCTGCGTGATAAAGATAATATCATAGTAGGGTCAGACGGCTTTACACGTATAGACTGTGACCGGAAAACCTATGCACACTTTGAGCATGATACGGAAGCCTCTATCAAAGCTACATCTGATAAAAAGCTTACCATCAATATGGTAAAGGGCGAGTTGGTCATCGATCTTCAACAAAAGCTTGCAGATGATGAAAGATTAAATGTAGTAACACCCAATACCACTCTTGCTATCCGCGGTACCGTGGTAGCGGTAAGGACTTATCCCACCGAAGACGGCGGTACAAAGACCATCAACTACTGCCTCGAAGGTAAGGCTGTAGTTGAGACCGATCAGGGCAGCGAAACCATCGAGGCCGGAGAAGGCTGGCTTACCGTCACCAACGCAGAAGGAAATATCACCGAATATAACCCGATAGGTGCCGCAGAACTCGAATTTGAAGGGATCGACATTGACTCCTTACAAGGTGCCGACAACGGCCCTATGGTCATAAATAATACAGTCAGCTTCGTCTCTAATACTGATACGTCCGGTGTAGAAATCAACGGGACCAATTTCCCCGATATGATGTTCAGACTCTATATCATGGATAAATTGGATCTCGACAAAAACCTGATACTTTCAGGTGACGAGCTGACACTCGATTATCTCGACATATCTTATAACGGGATAAAAGATCTGAAAGGCATAGAATTTTTTAAAGACCTCACGACCTTAAACTGCAACAACAATGAACTGACTTCCCTTGACTTAAGCGGAAATCCCAAGCTTAGAGGCCTTAATTGCGGTGAGAATTCAATCCTGGATCTTAATATAAGTAAAAATGAGCAGCTGGATTATCTTGATTGTCATCTGAATCCGCTAAATGGGCTCGATGTAAGTAAAAACATCAACCTGACTGCTCTCTACTGCTACAAGGATCAGTTAAACAAACTGGATGTAAGTGCCAATACCTTACTAAACTACTTATATTGCGGAGATAATCCGATAACCGAACTCGATGTAAGCAATAATACGGCTCTTATCGAATTTTCCTGCTCCAATACAATGATATCTCAGATCGATATAAGCAACAATACACAACTTACCTTTTTTAATTGCAGCACCAACAATATTACCGAACTTGATGTGAGCAGGAATACCGAACTGAAAGACTTAACCTGTCCGTTTACAGGCATCAGCAAGCTCGACTTAAGTCATAATACAAAGTTAACATCTTTAAATATTATGTATACCGAGCTGACCGAAACGGATCTGACCAACAATCCGCTTCTTGCTGAAGAAAGTATCTATTATGATGAAGGTAAGAACAAGCTTATCCGCTAAACAATATCCTGTAACGGGATAAAAAAGGCCGCATGGAAATCCATGCGGCCAAATTTTTATATATTGACTTATCAAGCCTTGCCATCTGAACCAAGAACGTTCTTGATCTTATGAGCAACCATTTCCTTAACAGCCTGACGAGCGGGCTTTAAGTACTGACGAGGATCGAAGTGTGAAGGATTCTCAGCGAAGTACTTTCTGATAGTACCTGTCATAGCAAGACGGATATCTGAATCGATATTGATCTTACATACAGCAAGCTGAGCTGCCTTACGGAGCTGCTCCTCGGGGATACCTACTGCATCGGGCATGCTTCCGCCGTACTGGTTAACCATCTTAACGAATTCCTGAGGAACTGAAGATGAACCGTGAAGAACGATGGGGAAGCCGGGAAGTCTCTTGATGCACTCCTCAAGTACGTCGAAACGAAGGGGAGGGGGAACAAGTACGCCGTCAGCATTTCTTGTACACTGAGCAGCTGTGAACTTGTAAGCACCATGAGAAGTACCGATAGCGATAGCAAGTGAATCACATCCTGTCTTGGATACGAAATCCTCAACCTCTTCAGGACGTGTATAGCTCTCGTGACCTGCCTCAACTACTACTTCATCCTCGATACCTGCTAATGTACCGAGCTCTGCCTCTACTACTACGCCATGAGCGTGAGCGTACTCAACTACCTGCTTTGTTAAAGCAACGTTCTCCTCATAAGGCTTTGAAGAAGCATCGATCATGACTGATGTGAAACCGCCGTCGATACAGCTCTTGCAAAGCTCGAAGCTGTCACCGTGATCAAGGTGAAGAGCGATCGGGATATCAGGGTTCTCTGCAACTGCTGCTTCTACTAACTTTACAAGATATGTGTGGTTAGCATATGCACGTGCACCCTTTGATACCTGAAGGATAACAGGGCTCTTTAACTCGCCAGCTGCTTCTGTGATACCCTGTACAATCTCCATGTTGTTTACGTTGAAAGCACCAATAGCATATCCGCCATTATAAGCCTTCTTGAACATTTCGGTCGTTGTAACTAATGCCATAAAAATATTCCATCCTTTCTATAATTGTCCTTTTCGGACTACAATCAAAGGCATTATAGCATAGAATTTTAAAACTTACAAGTCAATATTTTTCATTCCCGAGGGAATTGAACAGCTTTTTAAGCCTCTCAGGAGTTACGTTCCCCATCCAGTACCTGTGGTTCATGTAGTGGTCCTTGTACAAGTCTCCTGCATCGGTATAATCCGAAAGAAGATATACCGTAAACTTCGTATCATCCTTACTCATGTGGTTGACTATGGGTGTATACTCTGCAGCTCTCAATGTGGTCTCACCGTTCCATTTAACTATCTCAAGCTCGGCTAAGCCCTCTAACTGGCATTTAAACCAAAACATGTTAGATACAAAGTTGCCAAGTGAATAGTAGCACGGTACCCTTCTGCCGTCAGAGGTTTTTATCACCTTCACAGGCTGTACTACATGGGGGTGGCACCCGATGATGGCATCAGCTCCGGCTTCAGCCAGCTTCTTAGCCATCTTCTCCTGCTTTTCCGAGGGCTCATGCTCGTACTCCACGCCCCAGTGAGGGAGCACTATCACAAAATCCGCCTTTTTCTTAGCCGCCTGTATCTCCTTTAATGCCGCGGCTTCCTTATACATCCTTATATAATACGGCTCCTTTTTAGCTCCTGAGTTAAGCAGCGTCGTATAATTTAAAAATGCTATCTTAATCCCGTTATATTCTCTGATCGCAAGAGTATCATAATCCTCCTGCGACCCGTATATACCGGTCACCAGGACACTGTCTTTATACTTTCTCCAATAATCAAGAGTATTCTGTATGCCGGTCTCTTTTCTGTCATATGCATGATTGGTAGCACAGGTTATAACATTAAAACCGGCCGCCCTCATGGCATCCCCAACCTCCTTCGGAGTGCCGAAGCTCGGGTATCCGCCGAACTTTTTACTGTCATAGACAAATATCGTCTCCTGATTTATGATCTTAACATCGAACCCCGAAAGATAATCCTTCATATGCTCGAATATCGCATCATAGTTGTAGCTTCCGTCCTTCTGCTTTCCGGAGTTAAGGATATTTTCATGTATCAGTGCATCCCCGACCGCAGCCAGTTTTACTGTCTTTTCGGACTCTACGATGACTCTGCATTTTAGTTTGACGGTTTTTTCATTATATGTAACTACAGCAAATACATTGGTCTTCCCGTCCGCTGCCGCAGTAACCTTTCCCTTTTTGCTCACAGTCGCTACTGAAGTGTCGGCCGATGACCATTTGACTCTATAATCCTTCACATCACTGACTACCGAAAGCCTTGTCTTTTTCCCGGGCTTTAATACCAGTTTTTTTTCATTTAATGACGGCAATGTCTCTTCGGCGTTGACTCTATGCTCCCTAATGTTTAATGAAAAAACTGTTACCAGAATGATCGCTATCGCAAAAGCTAATATATGCCTGCCGGATTTATACATAAACCCTCCCTAATGCCTTGTTTTATCAAATTGTATGCCTTATATTTGGAAATGTCAATTAATTCTCATGAAAAAATCCCCGAAGGCTTCTGCCCTCGGGGACTGAAATATTACATATTATTGCTCATCCTGATTTTCATCATCGGGAAGCTCGTACTCCTCGTCGGTGTACTCGCCATCCTCGTATAACTCATCTGAGTATTCACCCTGATAATTATCGTCGATGTACTCTTCGTTCTCGTCATAGTAGCCGTTGTCATCGGATGACTCATCATAGTAATCCGAATCACTGAATCTGTCCTGCTTAGCGTTGAAGTTCTCATAACGCTTGTTAGCCAGACGGCTTGCTTCAAACTCGGCATCGGTACTTAAGTGGATATTGCGGTAGGTCTTCATACCTGTACCGGCAGGGATCAGCTTACCGATGATAACGTTCTCCTTAAGACCGATAAGAGGATCGATCTTGCCGCGGCATGCTGCCTCGGTAAGAACCTTGGTGGTCTCCTGGAAGGATGCTGCCGATAAGAAGGAATTGGTGGCAAGTGCTGCCTTGGTGATACCAAGCATAACTTCCTTGCCCTCTGCAGGCTTCTTTCCTGCTGCAACAGCTGCCTCATTGGCATCAAGATACTCAAACAGGTCAACCATGCTGCCGGGAAGGAATTCTGTATCTCCGTTCTCTTCGATACGTACTTTCTTAAGCATCTGACGTACGATAACCTCGATATGCTTATCGTTGATCTCAACACCCTGGAGACGGTATACACGCTGTACTTCCTGGATCATGTAATCCTGAACAGCTCTTAAGCCCTTGATCTTCAAGATATCATGAGGGTTAACAGAACCTTCGGTAAGCTCGTCACCGGCCTCAAGTACCTGTCCGTCCATAACCTTGATACGTGATCCGTAAGGGATAAGATATGTCTTGGATTCAAGTGAGCCGTCCTCATCAGTCCTGGTGATAACGATCTCTCTCTTCTTCTTTGTATCCTTAATGGTAACTGTGCCGCCAAACTCAGCGATGATGGCAAGTCCCTTAGGCTTACGTGCTTCGAAAAGTTCCTCAACACGGGGAAGACCCTGTGTGATATCGTCACCTGCAACACCACCGGTATGGAAGGTACGCATGGTAAGCTGTGTACCGGGCTCACCGATCGACTGAGCGGCGATGATACCTACTGCCTCACCTACCTGAACAGGCTCACCTGTAGCCATGTTCGCACCGTAACACTTAGCACAGATGCCAAGATGTGAACGGCAGGTAAGGACGGTACGGATCTTGATCTTTGCATCAAAGCCCTTTTCCTTAACAGCCTTTGTCTCCATGATCCTTTCAGCACGCTTGGGTGTGATCATGTGATTCTTCTTTACTATAACCTCGCCGTTGTCATCTACGATGGTCTCGCATGAGAAACGGCCTGTAATACGCTCTTTAAGAGATTCGATAACTTCTTTTCCGTCTGCGAAGATCTTTACTTCCATGCCGGGGATATTCTCCTGGCCTTCGCAGCAGTCGTTCTCGCGGATGATCTGATCCTGAGAAACATCAACCAGACGACGTGTTAAGTAACCTGAGTCAGCGGTACGGAGAGCCGTATCGGAAAGTCCCTTACGTGCGCCGTGTGCGGAGATGAAGTATTCCAGAACGTCAAGACCTTCACGGAAGTTAGCCTTGATGGGCAGCTCGATGGTCTTACCTGATGTATCTGCCATAAGTCCACGCATACCGGCAAGCTGTTTGATCTGCTTATCGGAACCACGGGCTCCCGAGTCAGCCATCATGTAGATGTTGTTGTACTTATCAAGACCGTCCATCAGCTTCTTGGTGATCTCCTCATCGGCCTTTTTCCATGTCTCGATAACTGTCTTGTAACGTTCTTCGTCAGTAAGGAAACCTCTGCGGTACTTCTTACTTACTGCATCAACAGTAGCCTCAGCCTGTGCAATGATGTCCTTCTTTGCTGCAGGAACTGTCATGTCGGAAATAGAAACCGTCATGGCTGCCCTTGTTGAATATTTGTAACCGAGAGCCTTGATAGCGTCAAGAGTTTCAGCTGTCATTGTTGCTCCGTGGTTGTTGATACATTTTTCAAGTATGCCTTTAAGCTGCTTCTTCTTTACTAGGAAATCAATCTCAAGGTCAAGGAAGTTCTCCTTCTTTGATCTGTCAACATAGCCAAGGTCCTGAGAAATAGCTTCGTTAAGCATAAGACGTCCGAGTGTGGTATCAAGTACCTTACTGATCTTCTCTCCTGTCTCGGGCCAGATGCCCTCACGTCTTACCTTGATAGGTGCCTGAAGTGTGATATATCCGTTCTCATAAGCAAGAATAGCTTCGGCGATATTCTTATAGAATGTGCCTGCTCCCTTGTCATTTTCCTTCTTTAAGGTCAGGTAGTAGATACCGAGTACCATATCCTGTGAAGGAACGGCAACGGGACCGCCGTCTGAAGGCTTAAGTAAGTTGTTCGGTGAAAGCATGAGGAAACGTGCCTCAGCCTGAGCCTCAACTGAAAGAGGAAGATGCACAGCCATCTGGTCGCCGTCGAAGTCGGCGTTGAAAGCGGTACATACAAGAGGATGAAGCTTGATAGCCTTACCTTCAACAAGGATGGGCTCGAAAGCCTGGATACCGAGTCTGTGAAGTGTAGGAGCACGGTTCAACATAACGGGATGCTCATGGATGACATCCTCTAAGATGTCCCATACCTGTGTTTCAAGCTTTTCAACCATCTTCTTAGCCTGCTTGATATTGGTAGCAATACCGCGGGCTGCAAGCTCCTTCATAACGAAGGGCTTGAAGAGCTCTATAGCCATCTCCTTAGGGAGACCGCACTGATAGATCTTTAACTCGGGACCTACTACGATAACGGAACGTCCTGAGTAGTCAACACGCTTACCCAGAAGGTTCTGTCTGAAACGTCCCTGCTTACCTTTTAACAGGTCTGAAAGAGACTTTAAGTTTCTGTTGCCGGGGCCTGTAACAGCACGTCCGCGTCTGCCGTTATCGATCAGGGCGTCAACAGCTTCCTGAAGCATACGCTTTTCATTTCTTACGATGATCTCGGGAGTTCCTAATGTAAGGAGCTTCTTTAATCTGTTATTTCTGTTGATGATACGACGGTATAAGTCGTTCATGTCGGATGTTGCGAAACGTCCGCCGTCCAGCTGTACCATGGGACGAAGATCGGGAGGAAGTACGGGGATAGCCTGGAGTATCATCCACTCGGGCTTATTTCCTGACTCTCTGAATGCCTCAAAGACCTCAAGTCTCTTGATAATCCTTGCACGTTTCTGGCCTGAGGAAGCCTCAAGCTCTGCATGGAGTTCTTCACAGTCCTTCTCAAGGTCGATCTTCTTTAACAGCTCTAAGATTGCCTCTGCACCCATTCCTACACGGAATGCGTCGGGCTCGGGCCATCTTTCCTTTGCTTCGTTGTATTCAAACTCCGAAAGGATATCTTTATTGTTAAGGGTGGTATTGCCCTTATCAAGTACTATATATGAAGCGAAATAGAGTACCTTCTCTAAGTTTCTGGGAGAGATATCAAGTATCAGGCCCATACGTGAAGGGATACCCTTAAAATACCAGATGTGTGAAACGGGTGCAGCAAGATCGATATGGCCCATTCTCTCACGACGAACGGATGCCTTTGTAACCTCAACACCGCACTTATCACAGATAACGCCCTTAAAACGGATCTTCTTGTACTTTCCGCAGTGACACTCCCAATCTTTTGAAGGTCCGAAAATCTTCTCACAGAAAAGACCGTCACGTTCAGGCTTTAATGTACGATAATTTATGGTTTCAGCTTTCTTAACCTCAGCTCTTGACCACTCACGGATCTTCTCCGGAGATGCCAGTCCGATTCGGATAGCTTCATAATTAATATCCTTAACAGCATCAGTATTGTAATCTGTAGACATAATTACTTTCCTTTCCTATTCTGTATTTTTCTTTAGAGATTCTCAAACCTCATCATCCGACTCGATATCGGAATAATCTGCATAAAGGTCATCGTCCTCGATGTACGAATCATACACATCATCGCCGTCAGCGTCGGGATCGCCGTCCAATACAGAATAACCGGCGTCATCATAATTTTCGTCGTAACCCTTGTTGTAGTCGTCCTCGGTGCCTTCTCTCCAAGCCTCGCCCTCGTTCTCGGTGTAGTCAACGTCCTCGGTGAGCTTGATCTCCTCGCCGTTTTCGTCAAGTACAGTAACATCAAGTGCAAGTGACTGGAGCTCTTTGAGGAGAACCTTGAAGGACTCGGGTATGCCGGGCTTCGAGATGTTCTCACCCTTAACGATAGCCTCGTAGGTCTTGATACGGCCTGTAACGTCATCGGACTTAACGGTAAGGATCTCCTGAAGTACATGGGATGCACCGTATGCTTCAAGAGCCCAAACCTCCATCTCACCGAAACGCTGTCCGCCGAACTGAGCTTTACCGCCCAGAGGCTGCTGTGTAACGAGTGAGTAAGGTCCGATCGAACGAGCATGGATCTTATCGTCAACTAAGTGATGGAGCTTTAAGTAATGCATGAAGCCGATAGTTACGGAACCGTCGAAGTACTCGCCGCTCCTTCCGTCACGGAGTCTTACCTTACCGTCGCGGTTGATCGGAACACCTCTCCAGTTGTCACGGCTTGCTAAGTTCTCGGGTGAACCGAGATAACTCATAACTTCCTTGCCAAGTACCTTAGAGTACTTTGATGAGAAATCAGCCATCTTAGGATCGAATTCCTCACCGTTTGCCTCGGCTTTTTCAGCCCATGCCTGCTTTTCTTCGGCATTGAAAGGAAGGTTTGCATAATCGTTTGCCATTTCCAAGGTATCCTGGATATCATCCTCATCCGCACCGTCAAATACAGGGGTGGAAATGTTGAATCCGAGTACCTTAGCGGCCAGGCTCAGGTGGATCTCAAGGACCTGTCCGATATTCATACGTGAAGGCACGCCCAAAGGATTAAGTACGATATCAAGCGGTCTTCCGTTAGGCAGGAACGGCATATCCTCTACGGGAAGTACACGGGAAACAACACCCTTGTTTCCGTGACGGCCTGCCATCTTATCTCCTACCTGGATTTTTCTCTTCTGAGCTATATATACACGCACGGTCTGGTTTACACCGGGCTGCATCTCATCACCGTTCTCCCTGGTAAATACCTTGGCATCAACAATGATACCGTACTCACCGTGAGGAACACGAAGTGAAGTATCTCTAACTTCTCTTGCTTTCTCACCGAAGATAGCACGTAAGAGCTTCTCTTCGGGAGTGAGGTCTGTCTCACCCTTAGGAGTAACACGTCCTACTAAGATATCACCGGCTCTTACCTCTGCACCGATACGGATGATACCGCGTTCGTCGAGGTCCTTTAAAGCATCATCGCCGACACCTGAGATATCTCTTGTGATAACCTCGGGTCCGAGCTTTGTATCACGGGCTTCAACATCATACTCCTCGATATGTACGGAAGTATAAACATCTTCTGCCACAAGTCTTTCACTAAGAAGAACAGCATCCTCGTAGTTGTAACCTTCCCAGGTCATGAAACCGATCAGAGGGTTGGTACCGAGTGCAAGCTCGCCGTGGTCTGTAGAAGGACCGTCTGCTATTACCTGACCTGCCTTTACCACATCGCCCTTGTTAACGATAGGTCTCTGGTTGATACATGTACCCTGGTTAGATCTGGTGAACTTGATCAGCTTGTACTCATCACGGGTACCGTCTTCTCTCTTTATAACAATATTGGTAGCTGTAGACTTCTCAACCTTACCGTCTGCCTTGGCTATAACGCAGACACCTGAGTCAACTGCCGTCTTCTGCTCCATACCGGTACCTACTACAGGTGCCTGTGTATGAAGAAGCGGAACTGCCTGACGCTGCATGTTCGAACCCATGAGGGCACGGTTAGCATCGTCGTTCTCAAGGAACGGGATAAGAGCTGTAGCTACAGAGAATACCATCTTAGGTGATACGTCCATGAAGTCAACCTTTGTCTTCTGGAACTGTGATGTATCCTCCTTGAAACGTCCTGATACGTTATCATTTATGAAATGACCCTGATCATCAAGAGGAGTATTAGCCTGAGCAACTACATACTTATCCTCTTCGTCTGCGGTCATATATACTACATCATCGGTAACCCTGGGGTTCTCGGGATCTGACTTATCTACCTTACGGTAAGGAGCCTCAACGAATCCGTACTCATTGATCCTTGCGTATGAAGCAAGTGAGTTGATCAGACCGATGTTAGGACCTTCGGGAGTCTCGATAGGACACATTCTTCCGTAATGTGAGTAGTGAACGTCACGTACTTCGAATGATGCACGGTCACGTGAAAGACCGCCGGGACCAAGTGCCGAAAGTCTTCTCTTGTGAGCAAGCTCA
>Ga0247608_10002948_pt1 | contig 20420 bp, 17 predicted proteins | sample 176DNAGHGlowgp2_FD_193490 | JGI IMG/M metagenome (GOLD analysis project Ga0247608, IMG submission 193490) | Sheep rumen microbial communities from Palmerston North, Manawatu-Wanganui, New Zealand - 1766 DNA GHGlow gp2 | ecosystem: Host-associated > Mammals > Digestive system > Stomach > Rumen ...
CCAATACGCCTCCTTCCGGTGACAACCGTTAGCCGAGAATAACCATTGTATGATAATTCTCTCATTTCGCGCAGCATCTCCAACTGCTCTTCCCTATCATAAAACTTCATTTCTTCTAAATTTTACGGCCGTAAATTTTACGACTGTTGCAAAGTTAGCAAAAAGAACCGAATTCGCAAGAGAAAAAGCAATGAAGAGATAATTGGGATTATTCCTGAAGACGTCACAGTGGTATTAATGTCATGCAGATTTGCACGGCCACATGGAAGTTATTTACGATCTTTGTGTACCACATTTTTACCACGACTATTGTAACTAATTGATTATAAACTAGTCAAATATTCTGCATCGGGAAGTAAATCAATTAGTTATAACTTTCTGACTAAAGTTTAACTTTAACTTATTTCAGCTGAAACTAGCTGAAATTCATAATCCGAAAAGGGTTCATTGCTAGTTCGACTTGAGGTCGGTTAAGTTTGGGCTAGTTTGAGCTAGAGGGCGCTTTGGCACACAGGGTGGCACACGTGTGCCAGCGTGTGCCCCAAAAAAGGCCGTTTGGCACAAAAAATCGGAATTATCCCTTTTAGTGTTGTAAGAATTGTGGACTTTTAGGGTATATAGTCATAGATTTAGGTTAAAGGACTTGAACTATGACTATTTTTGATTTTCATAAAAGGTTTCCCACGGAGAAGGCGGCCATGGACTTCATTATCAAGGTTAAGTATAACGGCACTTATGTGTGTCCGTTCTGTGGTTGTGTTCACAATATCTACCGTGATACCGCTAATGACGGAAAGGAATTGTACTGCAACAATTGCAAATCCCATTTCTCCGTACTGAAGGGAACCATCTTTGAGCATACTCATCTTGACATCCGTATGTGGCTTTACGCCATGAACCTTGTTGTGGTGGCGAAGAAGGGTATCTCCGCTTGTCAGTTGCAGAGGGAACTTGGTATGAAATCCTATAAGGGTGCATGGCGTATGCTTCATCTTATCCGTGAGATTATGGGCAAGGAGGAATACAAGGATTGCTTTGAAGCCATTGTGGAAGTTGATGAAACCTATGTCGGTGGGAAACCTCGCAAGGAGAATGTTCACTTTGAGAGGGAAACCAATGAGAAGTTCAACAAGAGGGGCAGGGGTTCATCCTCCAAAACACCTGTTATCGGTGTCAAGGAAAGGAATAGTGGTAGGGTGCATTGTGTCGTGGCTACCGCCAATGCCAATGGACAGAAACTAACAGGCAAGCAGTTGTTGAAAGTGCTGAATGATGCTTGCAAGGAAGGAACTACGGTTATGACTGACCAATATAGTGGCTATAATGTGATTGATGAAGGCAGGGTTGAGAATACAAAGAATTTCATTCGCATCATGGTAAACCATGAGGTAGAGTTCTCCAAAGGTGACGGAAAGCACACCAACAGCATTGAATCCTTTTGGGCAATCGTCAAGAGGGGTGTATATGGAATCTACCATCATGTGTCCGTCAAGCATATGCAGACTTATATGGATGAGTTCTGTTTCCGTATGAATCATTGCAAGGTTGAGGACGGATTTAAAAATCTCGTGAAACTATCCGTTGCGGCATAACTTTCTCGGATTTTACTGATTTTCAAACTATTTATAGTTGTTAATGATAGATATTTTTAGTATATTTGATAAAACTGAAGTTGAATATGATTCTTGAAGAACAAATATTGAAAGAAGAAGCAATAAAGAATGCAGAGTTATTGACTGAAGAGGAAGAAAAAAGCATCCTTTCAGTTGAGGAAGTCCGTAAGTCAGTTTTATCGGAGTTTAATAAACTTGCTGATAGAATTGATGATGAATGCTTGTAACGATTAACTTTCCTCCCAATGGTGCTATCAATACGCTAATAGCAGAGAAATATGCCCGTTTCTACAAGAATAGGGCAAAGAGGATTCGTTCACCAAGAGCAAGAGCAATTCTCCGAACACAATTATCATCAGAGGCTATGACTGTTGCGTCTTTTCACGGACAGCAAGTCACATACGAAACTGATGTCAGGGGCTCATCTTATAATCCGTGGAAAGCGCACAAGTGGTTGGTGACAAATTACCGTCATTGGTATTTTGCGGGCGTTATTAAGAAAACACGAAAAGGGGGATATGTTTTCAATGTAAAAGACGCTCTCTATGAAGGAGATTACCACAATTCCCCAATTCCGCCAGAATTTCATATTCGAGATTCACATAGTCTTCCGTTTCCTCTATGAGGATGGGCTTTTCAATGCGACAGCCCAAATTATCCGTATCATATTTGTGATACTTCTTTCTATCCTCCGGTGTTAGAATGCCGTTCGACTTCATCACGGTATATAGTGGTGTCCCCTCCTTGGGTTGTTCATCCAAGTCGTCATCATCCAATTCGTCCTCGAACATAAAGTCGAGCTCATCGTTCTCTGGTTCCTCTCCAATACTCCAATCGAATTCTTCTTCTTTCATTTGCGGCTGGTCTTTATAAGATATACGTTTACTGTATGGTTTTCTTTCATCGCGGTTGGCATTTTTAATGATTCGTCAATTCAGCCACTACTGATGATTAAATTGATCACAGTATCACGTTAGAGTACCATTTCAACATTTTTCGACCAATTTCTAGCCAATCACCTTTGCACACTCGTCCATCAGTTCTTCTTCTTTCTTCCCTTTTCTAATTTGCCTCTCGGGGAACGGCCCGGAAGTGCCCAGGTTGGCAGATCCGGTGTTTTCCGCCCCGCCGGAAACAGGATGAAAAAAACTAAAACAGGACCCGAACAATGAGTGCTTTCTGGATCTTCGCCACGTGCCTCACGGTGGCGTACATTATCTATTACTCGGTCGTCGTCTGGAGGGACCTTTCGAAGCCGAAGGAGCAGGTTTCCTCATCAGAGGAGACCTTCGAACTTGCTGATACTGTCCCGGAGCCTCCAGCAGGGTCCGGAATACCTGAAGAGCGTACTCGGCGACGTCAGACGCAGTTCTGGCTTGATTACCCAGCGTCTCGAAGCTATCCAACAGGAGATGGCACGAGGCGAAGAGGCGGATTATGGGAAGTTCCGCTCGGTCAAGGCCGAAAGCCAACAGCCCGCACAGGAGCACCAGGTCCAGGCGGCCAAGGAGGCCCAGCCTGTCGAACAGGATGAGGAACGCCCCCACTATGGACGTTCTAGATGATCTAATAGACGGAGGTAGCGGCATGGCCAGGAAGAAGAAACGAAAGGGCAAGGGGGTGCTTGAGTACGTCTCCGTGAAGAACCGGAAGAATGTCAAGGCGCTCATTCGCGAACTGGGTCTGGAAGTGGTGTCGGTGACCGTTATCGAAGAAGAAACCCTATGACATCGGGACTCGTTTGTCCCGTTTGTCATAGGGTTTAGAATTAGGAAAGCTTGCTATACCCCAAAAATACTGTTATTACCGCCAGGGCAAGGAGCAGTGCTCCTTGCAAGTGCGCAAATTGCAGCCAAGCTCTCCCCTTCTATAAGGTTATACGTTCTAGTTGCCCTTTTCTTTCACTCACTGGGCACAAATTATTTCTTTTTCGTAAGGAGATAATAAACAATATCCGTGTCTTGTTTCATCTGTATTTGAGTCGTTCCATCCAGATAGTCAAGATCCTTGTACTGTTCATTTGACACCCAACCTCCGCCAATGCCATGGTCCGGTCTAATCTCAACATAGGTGTCTTCTCCCTCCGGTTGGAATCTCAACCAACGATAGTGATCCGGCTGAATGGTCGAGAAATTGGGGGTAATCCCTAAGACCGACACGAATAGGTCATAAACATAGTCATCAGCCATCTGGACATCGGGGAAATTGAATGTGATCCAAGTATATCCATTCCAATGAAGGTTGTCACATCTTCTCTTTGGCCCATTGAACTGCAAGTCGACAGTTTGTATGTCGAACTTGTAGATATCTCTCATTTCCTTGATGAGATAAACCAGAAGAAGAGCAGCGAGTGCACTGTTTACATATGAATCGCTGAAGATGACCTTAACCTTTTTCCCGTTCAAGATGCCATGTATGGTTTGAGCATCCCCTTGCTGAAGAAGATTCGGAGCAATAACTGAGGAGTAAAAACGCCCTACGACTACCGTTGTCGGATTCTTAATGATGGCCGGGCGAGTTATCTCGTTTGGGAGCATTAATCTGTAAACATCAGCCCATGTAGGGAAAGCCGTTTGTGTAAAGGAAGGAATATTATTATCCTCAAAGAGTCGCGAACACTTCACTCCCCAATCTTGGTTGAAAGGAAGGACGCCCGTTTCATCCGTAAAATAGTGGTCGTGATTGTTCACAATGATAGCCGTTGTTTCTCCTTGAGAGTTAGTTCCCGTCTTAATGGCTTCAACCGGTATTCCCCAAGGCTGGAACCGACTAGGGATATCCACGAAGGGAAGCATATCTTGCGCCTTAGAGTTAGGTATGTTTGCAACAAGGATTTTTACGACTTGTCCTCTTCTTACGCATTCATTCAAGATGCGTCCCATTGTTCCATCCTTTCTAGTCCATTCGTCAATGTTCATCTCGCCAGCATCAACGCAAATAGTCAATGATGTAGTATTTCTATTTGAATATAGGGATGTCAACAGATACTGAAGCGGGATAGGAACGGCAGTCGCACCTCCTAAGGATTGCGATGTGTTCATGGATTGCCCGGCGAACCATTCCATCACCTTGAATTTGGACAATCTGTTTTCAAATCTTTGTGAATAACGGTCAATCAAACAATGGACGCATGCTCCTGAAACACTATTCTCGCATTGGCAGGAGAATGATGAGGCCATAGTCTTTGCCCGAGCAAAAACGGAGTTGCACGTTTGAGGATCCGTCATTCGTGTTGAATAACCACATCCGCCTTTTTGAGTGTCATAGATAAAGATGGATCCATAGCCATCCTCACCCCTAACATCAAAATCTATGTCATCCTGGGAGACCCCAATCTCCTTTGCAAGCGATCTGGTTAAAAGGACACCCAGAGAATAGAGCAGTTCTACGTCGTCCACATATTTCTGACCGGAAGCATCTTTATAGAAACGCAAGGATACAAATGATGTCGGGAATTTCCCGGATAGGACTATGCCGTTATATGGGTTGTTCACAGGGCATGGAGCATCCTCGGTAATCTTATTGTGAATCCAGTTGGAACTGGTTCTTGTCCTACCCCCAACTTCCATGCGTCCGCAGTCCATACACAGATTAAATCCCTGTCCGTTTCCTTCGTTATAGAAAACAATTTCAGAAGAAGCACCAACACTTCCAACCAAATCACACATGGGCCCCCTTACGCAAGACTGCCAGTTGACATCTGTGAGAATAGTTTTTATCTGATAGAAAGTCTTTTCTGTCCCTTCTTTTCTATTCTTCCCTCTATTAACATCTGTCCTAAAGCGAATGGGTTCAATCGCATAAGTCATCTTTGTCCCATTGGGATTCAAGACACCCTCATACGTTCCTCCGCATTTAGGGCATTGCTTCAAGGTAGGATCGACGGAATACTCAAAACGACCACACTTCGGACAATGATAGAGATACTTCCATGGTTGTTGCTGGCCTAAACTATTTCGCCATTCGATGCCTGCTGAGACATAGTTCCTCTCGTCTATGACAACCATTTGGCCGGGAGCATATTCTGATAGTCCAACCTTGATTTCGCGAGACGTCACATTCTTCTCATTCAACTTATCAATCTCGTGTTGTGTCTCTGCAATTTGACGTTCGATTGAGTTTTGTTGGATGCCGTTAATTCCAGGAGCCAGTAATTGCTGCCTTAAGTTATCCAACTGAGTTTTCAAAGATAGAAGCTTTCTATACTGAGAAGAATCCATAAAGTTGAACTCCACTACACCTGTCGGCATATCGGCATTGGGAAGGAACTGCTTCTCAGCCAAGTAACCCTTCAAGTCCAGATTCATCAGAGCATTCCCTTGAATTGTGAGCGCATCTTTCTTTGCTTGATTTGTGGTTGAGCTGATGGCTTGTTCAATGTCGGAAAGAATGCCTTGATACTCGATGGCAATATCATCTAACGACTGGTTTGCTGCATCGATAGCTGATGACAGAGGTTTAAATTTCTGGCCAAATATACGATGGTACTCTTGTAACAACTGTTGGTCAGTGCGATGAGCCGACGTCCAAGTCATGAATGAATCATAAACGCCGGATTGTTTGAGCCAATCATGTACTTTCCAGAAACGTACGGCTGGAGCTTGATCATCATACAAGAATGATCTGACTAAGAATGAATTGACGTGCCTTTGAACGATAATGTCACTGACAATTGGGCGGATAGCCGGATTAACCGCGATAAGGATACTCATCGGGTTTTCAAAGGCCTGCATACCTATGGCCGTTTGGGGACATAACGAAAAAGCGACCGCCTTGCTCTGCCCTCGTCTTCCTGCACGTCCTGTCCTCTGATTATAATTAGCGCTGGATGGCGGAATATTCGTCATCAGCACAGTCTCGATATCACCTATATCAACACCCATCTCCATGGTAGTTGAGCACTGCAGGAGATTGAGTTTATGAGGTGTACTCTTGAACTCATTTGTATAGTAGTCAAGTAGTTCTCTGTTTTGCTGGCCAGAATGCTCTGCTGTAAGGTAAGCTTGTGTGGTTGGAACAAATGCATACTTATGCCGATTATTCCACACTCCCTCCAGTATGAGCTTTCTCTTGTCTTCAACGAAGGTTTGGCTACCTATAAGGGGGATATGAATGTCTGGATTTGCCGAGACAGCGAATCGGTCGATGTTCTCTTTACATAGGCACCCTTTCATTGCTGGAGAATAGCCACGGAAAACAGTATCAAGCAAATAGTTTGTGACCGGGCACAACCAAGCATCTTCAATTGCCTTTACTTTGCATGAAGAAGAACTTAGAGAGAGATCCAGATAGTAGCGACCATCATATTGATCATTGATTTCATAATAAAGATCATTTGAGTCAACCTTCTTTAAAAGATTATTCTCCAAAAATCCCCATGCCTCATTCAGTAAACAGTTGATGTCTTGTTCTCGAGGGGTGAGTGCAGCCGTATCTTTAATCCCTAAGGCAGCACAAAGCAGAAGAACAAGCCTATGTTGTTTTGGTGTGACACCATTATTGTCTTTCTGGACTTCTGGCCAAGTGCCGGAATCATACGGAGTGGAGCTATTTGCATCCCTAAGATATTGGTACTCGACTTGAGTCGGACACTGGGTATGGTTTCCCATACGTATGACATAGTCCATGCATATCTTAAGGAATGCACGGTAATCGTCCTTGGAGAAACCCTCTTTATTCCATGTCCTCGGCAAGGAGGAAATTGATTGAATGGCCGGATAGATAAGCGTTATCAATCCAAGGCTTTCCATATTGGGCAAATGGACAGGCCTTCGAGCTATATTACTTCTTACCAAGGCGGTTTTGTAAGCGACCTCATCTTTCTGGCGGTATGGTTGCCCGCTATTACGAGCTTCCATATCAATGTGCTCAAAAATCTGCTGATTGAAGATGACATCTGCCGCCTTGTCAATTGAAAACTCAGGAAGACTTGAAGGAGAAATCAAGTTGTTTGCTATCAAGAAATCCGCTGCGTTATCGTAACTCATCCCTTGATTCCTTTGCATCTGCCTTCTAATTAACGCATCATCGGTGGGATCATATGCCTTGACACGTAAACTAGAAGTCAATCTTGCTCTTGAATATGCTCTCTCAGCATCAATATTAAACCTTTTCGCATATATTGCAGTGCCTTGCCGACTATCTGTAAATGCTATATACTTTCCCCATTCGTCGGTTGTTGTAGCTCCCTCTTTCAAGAGTGCCGGAGCAATTGTCTCATTAATCCAGTTGGCCGATAGCCTAAAGTTGCTGAATCGGCTACCGTCGGATCCGCTACCGCAAGCACATGACGGACAATAGTTCTTATCATCATTCTCGAGTAATACCCAAGCCCCATTTTGTCCGGAAAAGCTTTTCATCATTTTCCCGTCCCAAGAAAATGCTATACGGGAATACTCATAGTCCGGATGAGGTTTTCCATAATGACGCCCCCTGCCATAGAAAGCAAGATATAACTTTTGCCAGTTTTGATCTGAGTACCTTACTCCTCCATCTGTGAAATCGTCATCATAATCTGCATCATCTTCATTATCGATGGAACTTGCCACAGATTCTGAATATGAGGCTTTAATCTCATGATTACTGTTCTCTTCACATACGATCAAGAACTCCTTACAGTCTCTACATTGGACGACTTCAAATAGTGGAGCCCCACAGATTGGACACCGTCCATTCCCCTTATTGGTTGTCAAGCTATGATCATGACCGCTTACACATGCATAGATTCCATCAATAGCGCGCATGAAGAAATGCCCTCGAAGCATCATGATAAAATCCTTCCCTATTTTGATTTCGCAAATGGCATCAATCAGATCCAGCGCAGATTCAACGGAATATGGTTTGTTGGTCAATAGCCGCCACATCTCGGATAACCGAAGAGGTCTCTCGTTGACCATCCTTTGTAAACTCAAGATACTCGCGGCATTGATTGTGGTAATGCCCTTACTAGACAAGGCATTCTGAATTGTTGCGGCATCAAAAGTCGGTACTATTCTATTGCCACCGATCGGCACCAACTTATGTGAGGAAGCCGATGAGTACTTACCGGTGATCGTCTCGATGAATTCCACTAACTGTTGAGGGCTTTTCGGGTCGCCAATAGTCGCGCTTGTACACACTATTCTAACATCATCTCTAGAGACGTCGAATGCCGACAATACCCTTTTAATCAAATAAGCAAGCTCTACTGCTGCAGAACCCGTATAAGAGTGGGCTTCATCAATGACAATCCAGCGAAGCTTTCCTCTCGATCGTTCGAAAATGGGCTTATCACTATCTCTGACGAGCATGAACTCCAGCATGCTCGGGTTGGTGAGAAGAATCTGAGGACATGAAGGAGCTTGAGTATCATAAGAGCGCAGTTTCTCTCGTGTCCGCACTTCCGAATCCGGGTAATGCGGGTTAACCGCACCGGAGGCTTTTCGCTCTTTTAATGAACTATTATATACGGCGAAACGAAGTCCTAACTCCTGACAATCAACGCCCAGTCTTTCTTTTTGATCCTGCATAAGCGCGTTGAGGGGATAAAGGAAAATGGCCTCAATAGGAGTGTTCTGAATAGGAACATTCCTACGTTGACAAAGATCACTAAGAACAGGGAGCATAAAACACTCCGTTTTACCAGATCCGGTCCCACTGGTTACAACAATACTATTTCCATCATACAACTCCTTCCAACTCTTTGCTTGATGACTGAATGGGCAGTATGTCTCCCCTCTAGCTTGTGCTTTCTGGTCTTGGAGCTTCACAACGTCCGGATGCAAGTAAGATCTCCAATTATTGTCGTCGGTCTGTTCCCATGGAAAGATGGACTGGAATATAGGTTCTGCCATTAATGGCTCCCTTTTTAAGAGATCCTTGACTGCAGCGCGCATCCGATGTCTTCCAGGTGTCCACAACGATAAGAGGGACATCTCGACATTCTCCTTGGTCTGGGTGTATATGTTCTTAAATTTCATCGTTATACTTAAATTTTAGACCGTATATAATCGTTTTTTTCAATTCTGTCTTTACTCTTTCATTGCTTCCAAAGTCACCGAAGTTCATTACAGAGAACATTTCTGACAAATGATATCTCTCGGCAATCCATCCTTCATCACCGCCTGCGAGCCGCGCGATTTTGGGACTCATCATTCTCACTTGTCGGAAGATCTCTTGGGCCTCATCACTTAGCACTTCATCTCCTCCGTTATTGTTGATGTCAGGGTGAAGTAGTCGTTGTTCTGGAATGCCTTCTTCCTTGATACTTTCGAGCCATACATGGAAGTCTTTGATCGCCTGCTCCAGGCACTCTGGGATATGAGAAGTATCCAGAAGGTAGTCTAGCATGGCATCTATGTCGTCTTGCTTTGTTGTCTTAACCCACTTCTTATAGTAGGCATTAAACACTTCTGGGGAATCTGCATATAGCTCGTTCAGCCTTTCTCGGCTCAACGAAGTTTCCCCCGCCCATTTCCATAAGAACGACATCTGCTGCTGAAACTCAAGCATAGACGCTCGAATATCTTCATCAGTTTCCTCCGAGGAGACACTAAGCAGATATAGGTGGAATGCGAAAAGCTCTAATAGTTCCCTATCATCAGCAATGGAAACGAGTTCCAGAACCGAAGATGCCGGAATCCTCCCATCTTGAATAATACGGAACCAGGCCAATGCTCTATGCCAGTCTTCGGAAAAGAGTTTTGACTGCTTCAGTTCACATTTTAGTCTTTCCGCAATAGTTTCACGATTTAGGGCACGTTCATCATCACTCATTTCACGGTTAGGACATACTGAAAGAGGAAGAATATAACCCTTTGTATCTCCATAAACCAGCCATGAGTAATCGGATGGCGTGTTATCTATTATTGATGGAAGAGTGTATACGTTGTCTCCCGTTTTATTCAATTTGATTGGCTCCGACTCTGGATTGCTGAACGGAAGAGCGTATAAATCCCCATCATATCCAGGAAGGGTCCGATAGTTAAGTACGACAATGCTATTGTTTTCGTACTTAAGATGGTACGGATAATCTTGGAAATAATACTTGTTGGCTTTAATCCTTATCGTTGCCTTTGCATCGGGAAGGGAATCAGTCGTTTTTTCCAATAATTCATAGATGGTATTAGATCCGTCCATGAAGAGAGACGCCAGTCTTCCTTCATATGGAATTGTAGCCACACGGGTGATACTACCAAGCAATTCCTCTTTTACGGCGACACATTTCCTTACCTCGTCTTCTGTATACCTATATTTGAGCTCATCTCCGCGATCTCCTGGCGTGATGGATAAACGATCCCTCATCCGCATGTAATATCTGAAGCTATCGAGGTCCGCCAGTGGGATTATCGCTTCATTCTCTAACTGACGTCCCTTGAAATCATAGATACCAAAACCATAAAACGGAGGTATTAGGGTAATTGAAAATTCCTCTCCTAAACCCCTGCACGGAGTGAGCACAAACCTCGCGGTACGTCGGTCTAGCAGTTGATTCTTATTAATGACCCATTTGTCATTTATGAAATCCGCAACATCAGAACTGATTGTGCCATGTTTCCAGTCTATGGATAATGTGCATGTGTCTTTTGTGGAAGAAACAATCTTGACAGACAGATTCCCCACATTTATGAAATTGACCGCCTCAACAGATTCTGTTTCAGCCTTTTTTACCCTAGCCTTAATAGGCCCGAAATGAGGAGTTTGGCCCCAATTCTTGGATTGTCTATCGGCATACAGAACAGACACGCTTTCTGAACCGACCTTATCTCCTTTACCCTCGTAGAATAGTACTCCGCCTGGAGCATTGAACAAACGCTCTTTTGTGGCAATGCCTATATTAAGGCATCGTGACTCATCCATAACCGTCCAAAGAAGAGGCTTCTGAGGATCAAATGTTTTTTGTTGAGAGGTTTCCTCGGAATGAAGCGTGATTGGGTATGTGCCCTTTGCAATAAAGAAGACCTTTACCGGTGTGCCTCCGATAAAATACCTCTCAGAAACCACATCCTCACAAACCCAGTCATCAGATGCGATGATCCTACAATCGGCTTCCAATAACTGTTTTACGTCACAAGGAGCAAATGAATTATCCCTCTCTTCAGCAAGACAAACTAATTTTGGATCGGAGAACTCCAGAAATCTATGAGTAAGAGGTTCACCTATCTCATCCAAAACAATAGAAATGCTCTCCCCTTCTTTACACTTTCCCTTCTGCTCGACATTCCGCCTTGAATAAAACTTATCGTTTGTTCTATTATACTCTGCGAGTGGAAGTTCTTCTCCTTCTATTAAAACGCCAATTGAAACGTAGTTCCTCCCATCAAGGGTGTGTTTTTCAATGAATTCAGGAGAGAGGTAGCGCGGACCAGAGATATGATATCGGAGATCAATCTCCTTTCTACTATCACGCATCTCAATGATCCACTTAAAAAGAAAAGGATCCCTTGCCTTCCTGGCTTTTTTCTCTATTTCAAAGTTCTTCTGAACGACATCCCACCATAATTTGTTTGGCGAGAATGGAGCCTCACTAATATCTCCAGCTTGTTGTAGAGTCTTGCAGAAGACTCTAATTGCCGGGCTTAGCGAGGCAATCTCGCCAATATCCTTACTGATTTCTGTGTAGTCTTCTTCATTCCAGCATAGAGCCCTAAAGAATCTGTCCCATTTAGATCCTCCCCGCTGCTTCTTGACCTCATTCTCGATGTAGTTCATCGGTAGTCCACCGTGGTAAAGTAAAGAATACTTGAAGTTGCTCCTTTGCCTTTGCTGACCACTGGTTATTACGACCGGTAATCTCAACCTCCTTATACCTTGAAGTGCGGCCTGGTAGAAATCGTCCGCGATGCCAACATCCTCTGAAATAGTATTGTAAACTTCCTCAGCCTTCGCGTGTCCTCCATTAAACTCTCTTCTCCACCATTCTGCATAGAACAAAGCCACTTCTCTCTCTAGGCCGGAGAAGCTACCACGATTTGCCCCGACTTGAAGTGCTGCCTTTAGGGCATCGTACTCGTCGGAACGAAGCTTGAGCATCCAGAGGAATATAGGTGCGCTTGTTAAATCGCGACTGTGGAGGATTGAATCAAAGAGAGACATGAGAATACTAGTTGTAAAACTATGAGTTATTCATCTTCTATCTCTGGCGAGTCAGACTTATTAAGGATTTTGTCCATAAAATCTTGACATGCTAGAGTTATTCCAATTACTTGCTTCTGATACTCATTTTCTGTAGCATTAAGCTCAAATTTGGAAACCATAAGTCCCAAAGGATTATCTCCAAATGAATCTGAACCAGTTATTTTACCCTTCAAATCATAGAGGTAGTGTGTTCCAGATTCACCCACCTGTGTCGCAGGGTAAATTAGTACCAGGACTGGGTGCTTCCCGTGAACCTCAGTGTATTTATGCCCATAGGCATATAGCTGATAAAGATCTTGAATGCTTATCCCAGAGGTTTTCGTGTCGTTCAATGTTTTCCACTTGGTGTCCAGGATTACTGTTCGAGCCGCTGGATTCTTGGGTACCGCGACCAAATCTGGCCTCAACTTGAACAACGGCTCAACTTGATCCATTTTGTCGGGCAGATTCTCTAATTGATGGAATCCGATTAAATAGTGGGTGAAAATAGTTGCTATGAGCATTTCCAGTATCAATAGTACACGACTGCTCATCCTCCTTAAGACGCTTGTAAGCCGAAGAATGCCTATTGTTTCTGGAAGTAGGCCAAAGATTAGCTGGAACATCCTGCCAATTCCCTCCTTGCGGGACATAACTGATTCTCTCCTGAACCTTTTCCGCAGGGTATATAACCTCATGGTCTGGGACGAGACTATCTGTTCTACGAAGATACTCTCGGTATGTTGAGGACGCTGGTTCTGTTAAGACATACTCCTTTTTTTTCGACTTCTCAAACTGATAGAGTTCACCGATAGCATCTACAACCGTGACCTTCGGCTTCTCGGTAATTAGTTCGTAATTGAACATTTCCGTAGAAACATCATTTCTAATAGCCACAATAACGGCTCGACGACGATCTTGTGGTACACCATAGTCTGATGCACAAAGAATACGCATATTGACGCGATACCCCATTTCAGAAAGGAGGGTTTCAATTCGCTCTTTTGCATATCCATTATCACGTGTTAGTAGTCCCCTTACATTTTCAATCAGGACCACTTTAGGAGATAAAACTCTAACGAAGCGTAGATATTCAAAGAATAGCTTATTTCTTGGATCATCAATTTCCTTCTGCCAACGATTTGCAGAAGAAAACCCTTGACATGGCGGACCACCAACAATCACATCGACTTTAGGATATAGTTTTACTATATCAGCATTATTTACGGTCGAAATATCAGTACAAAGAACCTTCGCATCCTTAAAATTATGCTGAAATGTCTTTGTCGCATCCTCGTTAAAGTCAATTCCACCAATAATCTTATAGTCAGCAAGGTCAAATCCCTTACTGATTCCACCACATCCACAGAACAAATCCAATACGGTATACTTCTTTCTAGCCATCATTCTGCAATTTTTGGAGCCCTTAATAACTCTCCAACTTCAACATCCAGCACCCGGGCGATGTCCAGCAATGTTTCAATCCCCGGTTGACAAGTATTCGTACACCATTTGGATACCGTGGCCGGATCCTTACCTAATTGTTCGGCTAGCCACTTATTGGTTCTCTTCTTCTCAACAAGGACAACCTTGATGCGATTGATATCCTCTTTCATTATGTGATTAAAGTTGCGTAATGTGCAAATTTAATGAAATATCCCGAACTTTCTTATACCCTTGACTTTTTTCGCAATCACGTTATATTTATGACGGAGGAAAACATGAGATGGCAGGTGAACCATAAGCCCATCTCAAAACAGAAAAAACCCTCCATTAAGACATGAAGAGAAAACTATTCACTCCGCAGTGGCGGAAAGAAGTCCTTGACCTCATGCGTCGTATGGGACTGTTGAAGTAAGAAGGAAAAGGCGCCTCATACCGACTATGGGACGCCTCTCCACTTCTAGAACACCAAACTGCCCCGATAGAGCGACGGGGCCCCGTGGTCTCCGATGACGCACCAGAGTTCGTCCTCGTCGTTGTAGTTGTTACGGACCTTGAAGAATCCGTACTTGTCCGGCTCCGTGATGATGATTCCGCCACGGATGGGCTGGTCTACCAGCAGGTAGGAGTGGGCGGACGGTACGGTGTCCCTATTAATCCAGCAGCCGAACTCAGACTGGACAAGATCCTCGTTGCTCTTGGTCTCCTGCCCGTTCTGGGACTTGACCTTCTTCTCCTTGCGAAGCCATCCGGAGATGGAGTCGTTCTTGCCGAGACGCTTGATGATGAAGGCCTTCACATCCTCAATCTGGTCGCAGTCGAGACTCTGGAACCTGATTACGTCGAAGTGGTAGTCCGCCTTCGGGATGTTCAGCATCTTGCCATCTGGAATCTCGCCGTGGATGTTCACCTCGTCGATGATGGACTTTAGGATGTCGATGGTGGAGATGACCAGACTGTCTACGAGCTCCAGGATTCCCTGTCGCATGGACTTGTCTTCGAGGTTATCCTCGATGTAGTCCTCGACGGCCTTGGCGGTAAGATTCCCGAACTGCTTGATGTAGCGAATTCGGCCGGGGCGGCCGATGAGGTTCTCGTCCACGGTGAGCCGGTTGGTCGTGAGGAGATAGAGCTTTCGGCTATTGTTGTACACCCCGTCAATCATCTTGAGCAGGACCTCCTTGTCGTCATCGAAGGTTTTCTCTGCCTCGTCGATCAGGATGATGCACTCGAAGCAGAGGGACTGGATGAACTCCAGAAGGCCATCAATCGGTTTGGAGATCACGACTACCGGCAACCCCAGGCGGTTGCTGAGCAGCTTCGCCGCGATAGTCTTGCCAGTACCCTTGAGCCCATTGAAGATGACGCCTAGGTTCTTGTTCCCGGTGCTGAAGGTATCGGAGAGCCAGGTCTTCGTGACACGCTCGAAGATATCTTCGCAGCCGAGGTCATAGAGTTTGAAGTCAAACTCGAAAGAGTCCGCAATTCTCTCCAGTCCGAGACGGTGCTGGAAATTGTCCTCCTTGATCTGGAACACCCCGTTTCCGGGGGATGTATAGATGGTTGCGTAGCCAAGGATGGGGAAATAAACCCCTCCTTCATTGATCCATTTCTGTTTTTCCATGTCAGTTCGTTTATTTGTTGTTTTTCATAGTCCAGGGATAAAGCACGCCGAGGACGGCCTCGATGTCCTCTCCGCATGCCGCACATAATTCACTTACCGTCGCTCCGCCCAATTCTTTCACGGTGTCGATGAGATTCTGGAGGGAGGCGATTGACTCGGGAGTGGCGTCGTTCTCCTGCAGCACCGCAAGGGCGTTGTCCAGCTCGTCTAGCGGGGCCGAGAGATTGCGGACATGGTTAATCTCCGCACCCTCCGCCTTAAGCCAGCGGATGAGGGTCTCCGCACATCCGAAATCGAAGGAGCCTTCTGTATGCAGCAGGCCGGTGCACAAACTGTTTGCGACCTGCCAAATGGCATCTTCCAGTCTATAGCCGAACGAGAGCAGCTGGCGTATCTTCTTGACCGTATCCGGCCAGTCTTTCGACCGATACATCTCTCCGGGGAAGACGGTGTCGGCCATGAAATCCTTTACGGCTGCGTTCTTCAGTTCCTGGCGGCTCAGTTCCCGTATCTTCGAAAGGGCCACTCCCCTCTTCTGTGTCATCTCAGCGCACGTGCCCTCGACAACCGACTCTCGGTAATCCAGTTCTTCGGGAAGGGGCCACCTATCCTTGAAGTATCTGACCTGACGGACGCGGACGGCGCCGTCCGGAAGTTCCGGATCCACACCGACGCTGATACGATGCATGTCCTCGTAAGAAAGGTATCGCTCGAACGCGGCGAAGACCGCGGAAGGATGGAGAACGATATGGGACGCCGACGGCGACACGAAGACGCTGGTCAGGTAATTCCAGCTGCTGTCGTAGCAGCCCATCAGCCTCAGTTCCTCAGTGCATCCTTGAATGTCGTTCTGTCCCTCCTTCGTCACTTCAAAGGCGGAGTAGATATACGTGAACGGGCTGCGGAGATCCTCGAAAGCACTCTTCTCGAATGGTAGGACGCTCCCTTCTCCCAGGAACTCCTTCGCTTTTGAACGGAGGATTCGGCCGAGACGCACCCAACGCCCCTTCATGAAGCAGCATCGGCCGTCTGCAGGGCCCTCGGCCAGCGTGAACGTCATCATCTCCGGACGGCCCTGTTCCTCGCTGGTGTAGTACGGCATGTCCGTATCCTCGACACCCTCCAGGGGCTCGACTTCCGTCAAGATGCGCTCCCCTTTCGTGTTGAAATAGCGGAACTCGTCCCCTTTTTGGGCATAGACGACATCGGCATCCTTCCACTGGGAGATCTTGTCCCAGACGGGTTCGAACACGACGTTCCCATTTTCATCCTTCAGCCCGTATCGGTCACCTTCATAGAATTCGTGAAGTACGGGCACGCCGGGGCAACCCTCGCTCAAGACTTTTCCCGGTACGACGACATCGAGCTTATAGCCGCCGTTCATCCCTATGCCGGCACTATAGTCCGTGCGGGAAAGCGAGTAATACTCCAGGTCCTCCAGCTTCCCCGTCGCCCTGTTCCTTCCAGCCTCCGTCACCAGGTCGTCGAAGGTGAATCCGCATTTCTCCACCACCCTTCTGGAAGCGTTGTTCTCCGGCATCAGGTTGATGATCAGCTTGTCCACTCCGATGATGTTGAAGAGGTAGGCCTTGACGGCATCCACGGCTTCGGGCATGTACCCGTTTCCGCGCATGTCAGCTCGCATGAAATAACCTATCTCGACCGTCTCCGTGCAAGCTCCCGCACCGGTTTCCAGCTCCTCCGGAGTCAGCAGGATGATGCCGAATATGTCACTTGGCTTATCCTTGAGCGTCATTCCGTAGGCGGAACCGGAACGGATGCTCTCGCGGAAGAACCCCTCCGCTTCGGATGTCGAAGAGAGTGGCTTGAATCCGGTCTTGCTGGCCGTCTCATAGTCACTCATGATTCCATAGATATTGGGAACATCCTCCTCGTTCAGTGGTCTGATGACCAGCCTGGGGGTCCCGATTTGCTTCAGTGCGATTGTCCTTGTCATAGTTTCAGTTTTGTGTTTCTGCTCCATTTATACTCCGCCCGCTGCAAAGTCTTTCAACTTGTTTCATTGTTTTGTTCTGGTAAGCCGTTGACTAATTCACCCCTACACGAAAGGATTAGGCGCGTGACGAGTATATATAAGGAATAAAGAACGAGAACAGATGGAAAGAAAGAGCAGAGGCCTGGTGACTCCCGAGCAGATTGCCGACATGGTTCCGGCGGATCTTGCGGGGATGCTGAGTGAAGTGAAGCAGGACTTCTATGATGAATACTTCGGGACCCAGTCGTTCACACTTGTGTTCAACTACAATGACAGGTATGATCTTATTCTCAATATAAATCACGAAGAATATGGTGACTCCGATGATGAGGAAAAGGTTTTGGAGAATGCGAGTTACTCGCTTTTCCTTTATCGCGAGATTATCCGGAAGAGTCCCGTTTTGTTTCCCTTTGTTGCAAACGATACCGCCGATTTTGGTTGTTTCATACCACGACACAATTATTTGAGTGACTCAGATCTGTCAGACTTACAAAAGGATAACATGGTCTGGGATCTTCGCAAGGCCCTTTCAATCGAGGAGAGGGAGTGGTATCTTAAGAGATGGGCTCATTACGTGTGTGTATACTTTACAGGAGAGCCACCTATTTACGGAAGAGAATTTTCCATCGCCATTCCCTACTCTTGCCCCAAACGTCATTACTTATCCATCCTTAGGAACCTTGATCTTTGGCAGCAGTTGAAGCAATCCTGGGATTGGCCCAGCCATGGCGCTTTCGGGCTATTTGAGAAAGAAAACCGGGACGGAAAGAGTATATAGGAATTGAAAAACGGAGATTATATGGTTGATACTGCATTAAAGGAGCAACTGCTTCAAGTAGAGGGACAGATTAAGGAAATCTGTCCTGCTCGGGATGATTTTGACCAGTTCCGGATGGTTGCCAAATTCGGCGGTGACGAGAAGAAACAGCTCGACACTCTGCTAAAAAAACGAAGGGGTCTTTTGAACCGCATGCTGCTCGGCACTCCAGCGGAGGTTGCCCGGATGAGGGAGGTCAATAACCGGTTGATTGATTTGACTGAAAAGCTGCATGACAAGACCTATTCCCTTTACAAAGCCCTTCTCCAGACGGGTTACGACCCGGACTTTGACGATGATATCATGATTGAAGGCACCCTCACCTACATTGTGGATTCCTGGGAAAAGGATGAATCCGTATTATCGATGCAAGAAGATGAGGAATACGGATCCGATTTCACGTGGATGATGGGACTTATCTACTGCATCTCGGATATAAGGGAGTTGTACGCATGTGCCAGGACCTTCAAATCTTATGAGAAGGATGACCGGCCGGAAAAGACAACCCAGGAGATGGACATGTGGACTGAATTTGAGGATGGAGAGACATGGTGCAACCATCCAGTATTCAAGGATATCTGCATCTGCCATGCAATCTACGCCCTTACCGATTACAATCTCTTCTCCTATCTGGATGTCCTTCGTATGAACGATTTCTGGTGCGAAATCAAGGTGAATCACCAGATGCTTTGTAACCTCAAGGGAGAGAGACACTCCATCATCAATAGGTCGGAGGATGATAATTGAACCTGGTCAAATCCAGCATGAAATAGCCCGGGTTATCGGCGATGAGGGCTATCTCCCGCTCCGGAATCAAGATTTCACGGACATCTGTCCAAGTCCGTCCTGGGGGATTCATGTGTGTGCGCAGAGCGTCGATGCATTGATCGTATTGTCAAGGATATGTCTTGAACAGGTCCTGGTAAGCAAGAAAGAATTGAAATGTATCATTGTATATATACGAGGATCTTCCTTGACGATGAATGATATTTCCAAGATTGATGGAATGATACCCCATGCACAGAGATTCAAGAGGGGTTTGGGGCGCAAGTATGCCCAGGGAATAGATATCTGGTTTTTTGCAGAAGAGGTGCAAGAAAACGATACTCCGGCAGTATAGATAGGAAAACAGAGAAACATGACAAACGAATTTGAGAGATTCGCCTCGCTGGACCGGGGCATCAGCCCGATGACCCTCGGGCGCTACAACGCAGCCGTTGACCGCTATATCAACCCGACCATCATCGAGGAGCGGAAGATGAACGTGGCCTCCATGGACGTCTTCAGCCGCCTGCTCATGGACCGTATCATCTTCCTGGGCGTACCCATCGACGACGATGTCGCAAACATCATCCAGGCCCAGCTGCTCTTCCTGGCGTCGCTGGACGGCAAGGCGGACATCTCCCTCTACTTGAACACACCGGGCGGCCAGGTTTCGAGTGGCCTCGCCATCTATGACACCATGCAGCTCATCGCCCCGCCTGTCGGGACCATCTGCACCGGCATGGCCGCCTCGATGGGTGCAGTCCTGCTCTGTGCCGGCGAGAAGGGCAAGCGTTCTGCGCTCCCCCACTCCCGCATCCTGATCCACCAGCCGCTGGGCGGGGCTAAGGGCCAGGCTTCGGACATCCTCATTGCCGCCAAGCAGATTGAGAAGACGCGCACCGAGCTCTGCGAGATTATATCCGAGCGCTCCGGGCAGCCTTACGACAAGGTCCTCGCCGACGTGGACCGCGACTACTGGATGACCTCCGGGGAGGCGCTGGAATACGGAATGATTGACAACATCCTGGCCAAGAAATGACATTGCGCCAGGATTGCTTGTCAATGTAA
>Ga0247608_10002951_pt1 | contig 20405 bp, 12 predicted proteins | sample 176DNAGHGlowgp2_FD_193490 | JGI IMG/M metagenome (GOLD analysis project Ga0247608, IMG submission 193490) | Sheep rumen microbial communities from Palmerston North, Manawatu-Wanganui, New Zealand - 1766 DNA GHGlow gp2 | ecosystem: Host-associated > Mammals > Digestive system > Stomach > Rumen ...
TTGCACAGTCGTCGAGTGCCGTCGTCCTCGTGAGCCACGACCGTGCATTTATCAATAATGTATCTAACCGCACCCTCGAAATCTCTTGCGGACGGGTCATAGATTATAAGGTGAAATACAACGAATACGTCGTTCTGCGCAAGGAGCGCCGCGAACAGCAGATACGAGCCTACGAGAACCAGCAGAAGGAGATGGCCGACATGAAGGCGTTCATCGAGCGCTTCCGCTATCAGGCCACCAAGGCCGTGCAGGTGCAGCAGAAGATCAAGCAGCTGGAGAAGATCGTACCCATCGAGATCGACGAGGTCGACAATTCCGCGATGCACCTGAAGTTTCCGCCTTGCTTGCGCTCTGGCGACTATCCCGTCATCTGCGACGAGGTGCGCAAGGACTATGGTGCCCACACCGTCTTCGACCACGTGACGCTCACCATCAAGCGGGGCGAGAAGGTGGCCTTTGTAGGCAAGAACGGCGAAGGAAAGTCTACACTCGTAAAATGTATCATGGGCGAGATTCCCTTCACAGGCCATCTGAAGATCGGCCACAACATCCAGATAGGCTATTTCGCGCAGAATCAGGCACAGCTGTTGGACGAGAACCTGACCGTCTTCCAGACCATCGACTACGTGGCGAAGGGCGACATTCGCCTGCGCATCAACGATATCCTCGGAGCCTTTATGTTCGGCGGCGAGGAATCCGACAAGAAGGTGAAGGTGCTCAGTGGCGGCGAGCGCAGCCGTCTGGCGATGATACGACTGCTGCTGGAGCCCGTGAACCTGCTGATCCTCGACGAGCCTACGAACCATCTCGACATGCCTTCGAAGGACGTGCTCAAAGAGGCCATCAAAGCCTTCGACGGCACAGCCATCATCGTCTCCCACGACCGCGAGTTCCTCGACGGCCTCGTTTCGAAGGTCTATGAGTTCGGAGGCGGAAGGGTGCGTGAGCACCTCGGTGGCATCTACGACTTCCTCAAGGCGAAGAAGATATCCGACCTCAACGAGCTGGGGAGTGCCACGCCCCTCACTCCACGCTCCACGCTCCACGCTCCACAAGAATCCCCTCAGGACAATGAAACCATTTCCAAAGTCCTCAGCTATGCCGAGCACAAGGAGCAGCAGAAACGCCTGAAGCGTGCCGAGAAGGCCGTGAAGGAGTCTGAAGTCCGCATCGAGAAGATGGAGAATCGCCTGAAAGAACTCGATGACCTGCTGATGATTCCTGAGAATGCCTCCGATATGACGCTCGTCACCGAATACACCACCACCAAGCGCAGCCTCGACGAGGAGATGGAGCGCTGGGAACGTCTCAGCGAGGAGTTGGAGCTGGCAAAATAGCTGCAACAACGACTAATCATATCTTTTCTTTGGTTGTTTTGTGTGATGCCCACATCTATGTGCACATGGGGTTTCGTTAGGGTAAAGTCGGACTTTAGTTAGGGTAAAGTCGGACTTTAGTCTATCCATTCATACACGTTATCCATGATGGTCGATCGTATGCCATTGTATCACCGTTCTTTTTTGCCAAATCGGGTTGTTTTGAGCCCGTTTTTCCTTCAAATTGAACAATTTAACGGGTGAAAATGCAAAATAACTGGATTTTCTTGCTTAGTTTCATAAAATAATTGTAACTTTGGCGCTGAGATTTAGAAGAGAGTATTTTACTAACATCAATTTATTAATTTTACAGTTATGAAGAAGTATATGAATTGGATGCTCGCCGCCATCATGATCTGCGGTGCAAGTGTTTTCACCTCGTGTACGAACGACGCCAGTGACAACCCCTCGCCGGAGCAGCCAAAGAAGAACCGCGCTGAGTTCATCAAACACACCCGTCAGAACTTGAAAGAGGTGGCTGAGAACCTGAACTTCTCGTCGTGGAAAGTGGCCAACGAAATCAACAATAACTTCAATCAGTATGTGCTGGCCAATCCTTCGTTCGGCAAGACCATCACAACCATGTTCGGCCAGACTATCGAACAGACCATCAAACCTGTGGAGAAGGGTAGCGAACTGGAGCAGATGGGCTTCAAGATGTACGCCATCCTGGACCTCTCGGCGTTCAAATACCGCTTCAAACTCGATCCTAAGAATGAACTTTTCGCCGTTGAGCCGGCTGAGGACTTCGAGATGATTGTCCCGACTGTAAACTCCCAGACGCAGCAGTTGGTGGAGGAGGGCGTAAAAGTGTCTCTGAAGGCCGGTGGTTCCACCTACCAGCAGATTATGAAGCTTTTCAGCACCGATGAATTGGCTGTGGTGGCATTGATTCCCACCGACTTCGCCTTCGGCATTTCCGTCAAGGAGGATAAAGTCTGGACTGAGGTGTTCAACGGCTCCTTCAACAACGAATTCCGTATGAGGAATGGCTCTGGTCACGTCAGCCTTGTGGACGATGCCTTCAACATCAGCGGCACCATCACCAGCTTCCTCCCCTCTGTGGCTGAGAAGGGCTTGACTGGCGACGCTACTACCATCCATTTCGCCATCGGTCAGGATCCCGCTATCCATACGGCAGGCCTGAATCTCACCTTCATCCACAACGGCCGCACCATGCTGGGTCTGCGCGGTGTGTTGGAGAACCTCAACGGACATGCCCAGTTACCGCAGTTCTCTAACGGCAACATGAATATCGCAGAAGCCTTCACCGCCATCATGGCCGGCAACAGCCTCAAGGAGGGTGTCTTCACCCTGATCGACGACCTGACCACCTCGCTGACAGTATCCGACTGCGGAAAGGTGCTCGAACTGCAGCACGCTATGGCCAACGCCCGTCGTAACTATGCCGACAAGAAGACCATCGACGGATACACCCAGCAGCTGAACGAGCTCGTCAGCGGCACAATGACCTGCAAGGGACTCAACCAGACCATCCCGATGAGGATGCAGACCATCAAGTTCGGCGTCGACTACTGGGCAATGCCCGCCCTGAACTTCGCCGACGAGAACGGCTACGTCGCCCTTACCGATATGCTCGATAAGGAGAGCGTCGAATATATGGTCAACATTGTGGACCACGCTGCCGGACCCATGCAACAGAGCATCGTCACCGTGCGCCAGTTCCACCAGTTTGTCCAGACCCTCATAAGCGCCATCAAGGAGAGGCAGCATACGATCATAAGACATTAAGGCGCTGTGCCAAAAAAGGTGCCCAGCACTATATTCCAAGTACCCATGGCTATGATTATATGGCTATGGGTATTATGTTTTCTTATATACCGTCATAGCTTGTATCAGAGCGTCAATTTGCTGGCGGCTCATGCCGTGAGAGAGCAGATAGTCGCTGAATGCTTTGGCATAGTCAACGTTTGGCAGTTCTGCCTCGTCGCTGACACCAGCATAATACATCAGGCATGGGTTGAGTCTCAGTGATAGGAGGGTGTTGCATACATCGGGGTCTTTTTCGGGTGTGAGGAGAAAATAGTTGTAATAGGTGATCAGATAGTCGGCCACTATTTCCTCATACGTCGCGCCGCACAGTCCCTCAAGCAGGGCACATACATATCCTGTGCGGTCTTTCCCCTCTATGCAATGGACGACATAAGATGGAAGAATTGTCTGCTTTTCCATTTGCAACGCAAGGATGCAGGGACGCAGGGACATTTGCTACTTTCACTTAATGGAGGTGGTTGCAAAGTTGCAAGTTGCAAAATGGAAAAGACAAGAGATACTGGGCATAGTAGCCGTCATACCCAAGTACCCCCTGACTACTTGGCCTGAGAGAACGATTCGTTCCTCCAGCTTGTCCTCAAAATCGTAGCCTGCGACTACTTCATAGCATATTAAGTGCAGAACCGATTCTCGGTAGGGCAGTCATGAAAGTCATTAGTCATGAATGTCATTAAGGATTTTGGAGAAAAAAGAAAGGGTATTTTTAATCATAATTATATATATAATATATTATATATATAATTATGGCTCTATTTCCAAACCCAGAAAACGTTAATGACTTTAATGACTAATGGCATTAATGACTTACAAGATGATATCGTGATGTGTCTTTTTTGTGCTATAACCGTATGCCGAAAGCTGTGTTGATGAACCAGTCGTTCAGGTATCCGTTGGTGTTGTTGTGGTGATAGCGGATGTTGTTGAATTGCCCATAGGCGTTGAAGAAACAGCGCCCGAAGTTGTAAGTGACCGACATACGGGCATCGAAACCAATGCTGATGCCGCTGTTGAAGGTCATTTCACCCATGGGGGCGATGTTCAGGTGGCCATAGAACCAGTTATCCCATTCTTCATCGGTTATGTCAGCATCCCAGAAGGTGGGTTCTTCCATCAGCGTCTCAACGTTAGTGGCATAGGCATAGGCCTTGAGCTTGTTGACAAAGGTCAGCATGGGCATGGCCATGACGTTGACAAGCAGTCCGCGCGCGGGTACCCAATTGTAGGCATAGCCTGCGCCCACACTGCCCTGCCATAGTTTCACCCTGCCCAGTCCTTCCATCAGGTATATGATGTCGCCATTAGAGTCCGAGGCGTAGTCGATATGCGTGTAGTTGTACATCAGTCCGGCCATCAGTGAGCCTGCTGAGCGCTTCTGAAAGACCGACTGGTCGTAAGCTGCGGCATAGGAGAACTTCTTGCCGTTGAACATATAGTATCCATCGGCGATTATCGTATTCACGTGGATGGGGTCTGTCAGGTGCACTTGGTTCCATAATTCCTTGTCATCCTCGGCTATCAGGTCGCTGTTCAGATTAAGGTTCGGGTTGTGGTTCTCGAACGAGTGGATGCGTACGTTGATGCCGAAAGCTCCTCCTGTGGCGCCTATTGTGAAGTAGCTACCCTTGTCGCCGCCAACGTTCACCGTGTAGCCGAGGCCATAGCCTCGGTATCCGGCCCAGAGGCCTAAGTACTGCGCTGGCGTCGTCTTCAGATGCGGGTTGGCGCTGTATTCCTGTCCAAGGATGTCACCTTTGGTGCGCATGCTGACAATAGTCTGGCTCACGTTGCCTTTCACAATCAGCTGCCAAGGCTTCTCGGGGGCATCAATATAGCGGCGGTCAACACCCCTTACCGACATGGAGTCGATCAGGGTGCCTACTTTCTTGACGAGAGATATCACGCCTCCTCCTGCCTGCATCTGTCCGCTGATGCTGAGACTTGCCGCCAGCATGATGTACTTCAATGGTTTCATGCAATCTTTTCGATGAGTTAAGAAATGTTTAGAGTGCAAAGATACGAATAAGAGAGGAATAATCCAAATTATTAGGGATATTTTTGTGCTGAAGGATATGTTTTGGCGCGCATTGAAGGGCGAAACAGTACAAACATTATTGACATTGCAACGTTACAGAAGCCTTTTGTATGAACTTTTTTCCGTTTTGCTTCGTTATATTAAGAAAAATGTATAATTTTGCACACGCAAAACTTAATTAGTATGAAAAGAATCGTAACAATGATGGCAATCTGTTCCATCTCAATGATGACTATGGCTCAGGACGAACTGGGCTCAGGTCTTAACAAGGCCGACTTCAACACCTCCGTGCGGGCCGGTGATGACTTCTATGAGTATGCTTGTGGCGGATGGATGAAGAGCAATCCCCTGCCGGCAGCCTATTCCCGCTACGGTAGCTTCGACCGTCTGCAGGAAGACAACGACAAGCGCATCAACGGCATCCTTGCCGAGTTGCAGAGCAACACCTATGCGAAGGGCACGCTGGAGCAGAAGCTCAGCGACCTCTACAAGCTGGCGATGGACTCCGTGCGTCGTAATCAAGAGGGCATAGCGCCGCTGATGCCTCTCATCAAGCGTCTGGAGGCTGCGAAGACCAACCAGCAGCTGCTGGATATCCAGCTCGAGCAGGCTCCCTACGGCGAACAGGAGTTCTTCTTCTGCGGTTTCGGTGCCGATGATAAGAACGCCACTCAGAACATCCTGAATGTGTATCAGGGCGGCCTGTCGCTGCGCCAGAAGGAGTACTACCTTGACAACGATAAGGCTACGACTGACATCCGCGAGGCCTTCAAGAAGCACGTGGTGAAAATGTTCCAGCTCTTCGGCTTCAGCAAGGGCGCTGCCACGAAGAAGATGCAGAACATCATGAAGGTGGAGACGGCCCTGGCCATGGTGTCGAAGTCGCGCACAGAGCTCCGCGACCCCGAGGCCAACTACAACAAGATGACGCTTCAGGAGTTTGAGACGAAGTACCCCCACCTGCCGCTGGTGAAGGTGATGAACGCCCAGGGCGTCGACACGAAGTTCCTGCAGGAGATGGTGGTAGGACAGCCAGCCTTCCTCGAGGGTGCCGACAAACTCGTAGCCGGCATCAAGCCTGCCGAGTACCGCGACGTGATGGAGTGGGGCTTTATCTCGGGCGCAGCCAACTATCTGAGCGACGCTACGGTGGCAGAGAGTTTCGATTTCAACGGCCGTGTCGTTTCAGGACGTAAGGAGAACCACCCGCTCTGGAAGCGCAGCACCAGTCAGGTGGAGCACGTGATGGGCGAGGCTCTCGGTAGGATCTATGCAGAGAAATACTTCCCCGAGGCCGCCAAGCAGCGTATGATCACCCTTGTGAAGAACCTGCAGATAGCTCTCGGCGAGCGCATCGCCGCCCAGGACTGGATGGACGACTCGACGAAGGTGAACGCCCTGCTGAAGCTGAACACGTTCTACGTGAAGGTGGGCTATCCCGACAAGTGGACAGACCTCTCCAAGCTTCAGATCGACCCTGCCAAGTCTTACTACGATAATATGCAGGAGTGTGCCAAGTTCTGGCATGCCTGGAGCCTCGAGCATCGGGTAGGCAAGCCCGTTGACCGCGACGACTGGCACATGACACCACAGACGGTGAACGCCTACTATAACCCGACGACCAACGAGATCTGCTTCCCCGCTGGTATCCTGCAGTATCCCTTCTTCGACATGACTGCCGACGATGCCTTCAACTACGGAGCCATCGGCGTGGTGATCGGCCACGAGATGACCCACGGCTTCGACGATCAGGGCCGTCGTTTCGACAAGGACGGAAACATGCACGACTGGTGGAAGGCTGAAGACGGAAAGAACTTTACAGAGCGTACGGACAAGTATGCCGATTTCTTCTCGGCCATCGAGGTGTTGCCCGGCCTGAACGGCAACGGTCGCTTGACACTGGGCGAGAACCTGGCCGACCACGGTGGTCTGCAGGTGGCATGGACGGCATATAAGAACGCCACGAAATACAGTCCGCTGAAGGTGAAGGATGGTCTGACCGCCGACCAACGCTTCTTCCATGCCTATGCTGGTGTGTGGGCAGGCAATATCACCGATGAGGAGATCCGCAACCGCACAAAGAGCGACCCCCACTCATTGGGCCGCTGGCGTGTCAACGGTGCCCTGCCACATGTCGATGCTTGGTATGAAGCCTTCGGTGTGAAAGAGGGCGACAAAATGTTCATTCCGAAGTCAGAACGCCTGCAATTGTGGTGATTTTTCCCCAAAATGATTAAAAATGCCGTCGTAAATATAAATTTACGGCGGTTTTTTTTGTGAGATTGGGATTTTTTCATATCTTTGCACCTAAGTTAACACATAACGCCATTAATTTATGAACGACGATATTACTCTCAACCCAGATAATCCCAGTGATGGAAGACTGGAGATGCAGCGTCAGGAGATCAGCCTGACACGAGATGCCGACATGGTTTCGCAGCAGCAGATGCAGATGCGGGCCGCGCATGGTGTCAAATGTCCCCATTGCGGAACGGTCAACGACCAGGAGGCGCTCTACTGTGCCTCGTGCGGCCAACCCATTGGCAAGACTTCCTGTCCGAACTGTGGGGCGGATGTGGATCCCGATGCTGATTTCTGCGAGTCGTGCCGCAGGTATATCAAGACCGATGTCTGTTCTTTCTGCGGTGCCCGTCTCTCTTCCCGCGACGCTTTCTGCCCGGAGTGCGGAAGCCCAAAGGGAGGCATCGTGTGTCCAGTGTGTCACACACTGAATGATTTCTCTTTCTGTAAGCAGTGTGGTACGGCTCTGACCGATGACGCCCGTCAATTGATGGAGCGGATGCATGAGATGCCGGAGTTCAAGGAGATGCAGAAGCTGGCATTGGATATCCAGCAGTTGGAGCAGACGATTCCATACAGGTCCGAGCGTGAAGTGCTGAAAGACCAGCAGAACATCCAGCTGCGTGAACGAGTGCTGAGGCTGCTTGCCGAAGACCGTGGGATTGCCAATCCGGTGATTCCCAAGGCCGAGAACCGTCGGCTGAGCATGGAGGAGTATGAAGCCAAGAAGCGTGAACGTCTCAATCAGATAGCCTCGCTGCTCGACCGGATGGCGCAAAAGCCTCAACCCAAGGCCGCCCAGGTGCGTAACTATGCTATGGCCTGTCGTCCGCAGGGTGTTAGGCTTGCATGGGAGTGCAACTTCAAGCATGCGCTCCACTCCAGTCCCTGCGGCTGTGCCAAGCCGCAGTTGGGAGGCAAGTGGATTATTCTTGGCAAAGACGTTAAAAAGGAAATAAACGACGATATCTAATGAATACAGAACGAACTCTCGACTCTACCCAACGGGGTAATATGGATTCTACGTTGCGAGGCGACTCTTCCTCAACGATGGAAGTCACTCAGCCTTCTGCGCTTGACGGAACGATGCGAGGTGCCGACATGAAGGCACAAAACGAAATCGTCAAGGATGATTATTTCGTTCTGAAAGGTGTCAGCTATCGGAATGTGAGTGTCCTGAGCGCCAACTCTGGAGAGGCACAGGTGTTCCTCGTAGAGAACAATGGGGAGGAATATGTCCTGAAAATATATTATCCCAACTTTGATGTCCATAAGAAGATACTCCAAGTGGTCTATAACTGCAGCTTTGAGATGATCGTCAAGGTCTTCGACTATGGTAAGACCTATGTCGACGGCAAGCACCGCTATTATGAGCTGATGGAGTATCTGAGAGGAGGCAACCTGTCGGAATACCGGCTGAACGGCGACATCGACAAGTTCCGCCGCATCGCCCTGCAGGGAGCTGCCGCCCTGGCCTATTGCCACGAGTGCAATATCCTGCATAAGGACATAAAACCCAGCAACTTCTTCTTCCGCGACAAGGAGCATACGGAGCTGGTGCTCGGTGACTTCGGCATTTCAAGCATGCTCGACCAGGACGGCAAAGCCCACAAGACCTCTCAGGCCCGTACGCCGATCTATGCCGCTCCGGAGATGTACGCCGACGTCATCGATGGCGTGGTGGAGGTGACCCCTGCCGCCGACTATTATTCGCTAGGCATCACCCTGCTGACACTTTGGCTGGGAGAGTCGCCTATGAGTTCCAATGAGCGCGTGATGATGCGGCAGAAGAACGAGGGCAGGCTGCCCCGGCTCAACGAGTTGCCAGAACGGGTAAGGCTGCTCATACAGGGGCTGACCGTCGTGAATCCCGTCAACAGGTGGGATTATGACCAGGTGGAAGAGTGGTTCCTGGGCGGAACGCCAAAGGTGGACTTGACCTCGCCCTTCCTGAAATACAAGAGCTTTATCGTCGACCCCGACAAGAACCTGGTGGCCGACAATATCCACGAGCTGATACCCCTGCTACTCGACAATGAGAAACTGGCTATCGGCTATCTCTATAACGGAAGGATCAGCTCTTGGCTGGAGTCGTGCGGAAACCAGAAACTGAGCACTATTGTCAGGGATATCGTCGTGAACCGCTACCCGGTAGACCAGCGGGCCGGACTCATGGCGGCTGTCTATGCCATGGAGCCCACCTATCCCTATAAGGACGTGAAAGGCAATCTGTGTACCGATGTGCACAGTATGGCCATCTCCCTGTTGAGCTATCAGAAGGAATATGGCATCCTGCTGACCAACCCGAACGACAACTTCTTCCTCTATCTGGAGTCACATACAAAGTGCAATATAGACCGCATCCGCACTCATTTCTCCAGGGTGGATCCCAAGAATGTCCAAGTTGCCATCATGAAGACGGCTTTTGAGATAGATCCAGAGATACCCTTGCTATCCCGCTTCCCCTCGGCCACGCTGAAAGAAATCGTGAGGTCGTTCGGACAAGAGGCTGTGACTGAAGACGACTGGAAGAGCCTTACCGACGGCCGGTTGCTGTCGTGGATGTACAGCCATGAGGACAGGATGGCCTGCGAGAGCCTGAGGATTCTGACCAAGGACCAGCCTCACTCGGAGGCGCTGGCCTATAAGGTGCTGTACAATCTGGATCGTTCGGCAGGCTATGACCTGAAGTATGCCTTTACCCCGATGCAGATCGGTGAGCTTCTCAGCGAGCGGCTGCAGAAAGCCCAAGCGCTTGGCGATGAGGAGTTCAAGAAGGCCATGAGCGACCTGACCGACCTCGACGGGCGCTTCAGCTACTATGCCCAGCTGCATGGGTGGTCGGAAATCCTCGGCGAGTATAACCGCTGCTTCGACATGAAGAGTGACGAGAACCGCGAGCGTCTGGGCAACTACGACGAGAAGACGGCTGCCTATCGCTTCTGCCGGATCTTGGGTGTGTCGCCTGTCTATCTGATGCCTGACGGGACGACGTACAATGACGGACGAAACATGGATGTGCGTAACAATGCCCAAATCCGTTCGGAGATACGCAACGGCTCCTTCTCCCAGTGGCTGTCGGTGTTCTATCATGAGGATCCGTTTGCCGACTTCTCCGAAGAATATGCCTATGAGCATGCGCTCGAGGAATGGTTGATGGCTCTCGGAAAGTTTGACGAGTCGAATACCTATTACAAACGCTTCGTCAATGCCTGTGAGGAAATAAGCGAACGGGTGAGGAACGTGCGTGACAACTGGCAACGGGCCAAGAGAAGGGAATCCTTCTGGAGGACGGTATTCTATGTGTTGTGCGGCATCTGGATTCTGCTGGTGCTCTTTATCGGCGTAAAGGATCGCAGCTACCTGCTAGGACATACTGCCCTGTGCATCGGCTTGCCACTTGGAGGCATGACGGCCGTCATCGTCGGCACAAGAGCCTATTTCCGAGGATATGGCTTCTTCTTCTCATGCATGTGGGGATTGCTCGGCATATTGTCGTCGTTTATACCTATTATTATATTAAAGTATATCGGACAGTCGCATCCAAGCCTATTCAATGTGGCCATTGTCCTCATCACGTTGGCCTATATGCTGATCTGTCATCTCACGGATTTCCGCGGCGATGAGAAAGCCGACAGCAAACTCATCTCCGAGGTGCTTGACAACGATGTGAAGTCAACGCTTCTCGAGCCGTTGTATTATACCTTCAAGACTAAGTCATATAAGTTCAATGGTTCCAAGTTCGGCATGCTGAACGATGTGACCGACCAGGTGCGCTCCATCAGTGGGGAAAGTGTGCTTCACTATGTGCTGTGGAGTGTCCTGGCTTTGATATTCGTACTCAATTTCATTGTCTTCAGTCCTGTTCTGCTGAATGTCGGCAACCCTGACTCCAGCCAGATTAAGACTCCCAAGGAGATGATGAAGCAATTAGAAAAAGACGTAGAATAATGGTTTGTGAGAAGTGTCATAAGGAAAACCGAAGCGTAGCGAAGTTCTGCAAGTGGTGTGGACAGCCTCTTGCCAGTCAGGACTTGCTTGACAGACTTGTCGGCCTCGACGAGGTGAAGCGGCAGTTGAAGACCATCGTCAATACCTACACCTATCTTCAATCTCGTAAAGATATAGCCAAAGTCAGGATATCCGTCAACGCCATTATCATTGGTGAGACGGGAACGGGAAAGACCATGCTTGCGGAGATCCTTCGTGACTATTTCTACCAACAGAAGATTATAGAGAAGCCGAAACTGACCATGGTCGATGCCGTTGACTATCAGCGGTTTGTCGACAAATGGGACGATAATATCAAGAAGGCCAAGGGCGGCATCCTGTTTTTCGACAATGTGCAGAAACTGTTGCCCGACAAATACTCCAATCAGGTTAACCCGCTCGACAAGCTGTTTGTGGAGATGGACAAATGGGAGGATAATCCCATAGTGGTCATCTCGGGTCTGACGAAGGGCTTGGAGGATTTCCTTGAGAGCAATCCCGCTGTACTCAATCGTTTTAAGTACACGTTCCGCATTCCCACCCCCGGCTATCATGAGCTGGCGGATATCTGTAAGTTGAATCTCCGTACGAAGTATGGTATCACAAACTTCTCGGAGGAGGCCGACAACCAGTTGTCACGCTTCTTCAAATATCAGGTCAAGACCAAGGACGAGATGTTCGGTTACGGTCATTTGGCCAATAAGACAGCGGAGGACATCTTCACTCATTTCATTAGTCGTGGCGCTGATGCCGTTCAGGTGGAGAAGGCCGATATTCAGGGCTATGTACCCGAAGAGCGTACTGTCGACGATATTCTGAAGGATCTCGACAAGTACATCGGCATGGATGAGGTGAAGAGTGCCGTCAGGGAGATGGCCTATTCTGTGCAGAACAGCCTGCAGCGGGCAGAACGAGGCCTCGGGGAGCATGAAAAGATGTCGATGCATATCATCCTGACCGGAAATCCCGGAACGGGTAAGACGACGATTGCCCGGAAACTGGGCGAGATCCTGGCCTCTGTAGGTTATCTTGACAGCGGGCATGTGGTGGAAGTCGACCGTGCCAAGATGGTAAGCCCCTATCAGGGTGAGACACCCAAGGTCGTTGACCGTCTGTGCGACAAGGCAATGGGCGGCATCCTCTTCGTTGACGAGGCCTATACCCTCGCTCCGCTGAATGCTGCCGGAGAGCGTGACAATCAGGGGGCTCAGGCTTTGGAGAAACTGATGAAGCGGATGGAGGATGACCGAGGGAAATTCGTGGTCATCGCTGCCGGATACAGGATGGAGATGGAGAATCTGTTCCGCATCAATCCGGGGTTCAGAAGCCGTTTCAATTACTTCCTCGACATCAAGGACTACACACCTGACCAGTTGTATGACATCATGCTTGTCTTTGCCAAGGAGAAGAAGTACATCTTCTCTGCCGAGGCGGAAGAACTGACCAGGAAGATGATCACGGAGATGTATAATTCCCGTGACAAAGACTTTGCCAATGGGCGTACCATGCGTTCGCTCTTTGATCAGATATGCAAGAAGCAGGCCCAGCGCCTGCAGGGTGCAAGTATTGCCCTGATGAGCAACGAGGAACTGATGACCATCAAGGTGGAGGATGTTCCTTATGAGGCTCCCAAGTCGGTCGATGTCTCCGACTGTCTGGCGAAGCTCGACGGTCTGGTAGGACTGAGTGCCGTCAAGAAGGAGGTGGCCAACCTGACGGCTTATCTGAATCTGCAGATTAAGCGTGGAGAGACAAACACCTTCCAGGGTAAGCATTATGTCTTTACGGGTAATCCCGGTACGGGTAAGACGACCGTCGCCCGTATTATGGCAGACGTCTTCAGGACGTTGGGCATTGTTGCCAAGGGACAGCTGGTAGAGGCCGACCGTTCGCGACTTGTCTCTGGCTATTCCGGGCAGACGGCTATCAAGACAAACCAGCTGGTAGACCAGGCTTTGGGAGGCGTGCTGTTCATCGACGAGGCTTATACGCTGAAGTCGGGAGACAATGATTCCTTCGGGTCAGAAGCCATCGACACGTTGTTGAAGCGACTGGAGGATGACCGTGGAAAGTTTATCTGTATTGTTGCCGGATATACGGATCAGATGCACGACTTCATTGATTCCAATCCCGGACTGAAGAGCCGCTTTACCCAGACCATTCATTTCGACGATTATACGCCTGACGAGCTGACAGAGATATTCCTCCATTTGGCAGAAGCCAAGCACTTTGTGGTAGACGAGGCAACCAACTCTGCCATCCATCGTCAGTTCGAACAGCTTTATCTGCGCCGTGACAAGAACTTCGGCAATGCCCGTGAGGCACGAAGGGTCTTCGATGAGGCCGTGGAGCGTCAGAGCCAGCGCTTGGTGAAGCTGATGAACGATCCCGGCTTCCAGGAGAACGACATGTACTGTCTGACTGCCGATGACCTGCCAATGACTCAGGGTGGGGCAGCACGTCCGCTCGACGAGGTACTCAACGAGCTGGATGAGTTTATCGGCATGCGGTCTGTCAAGAACTCCATCCGTCGTCTGGCTGTACAGAGCATGTTTATGAAACAGCGTGCAGCGATGGGAGCCGGTAAGGTTCAGCAGATGGCCATGAACTTCATCCTGACGGGTAATCCGGGAACGGGTAAGACATCGCTCTCCCGAAAGATGGGTGAGATTCTTCAGGCAATGGATATCCTGCCCACTTCTCGTGTTTTGGAGGTAAGCCGTGCCACGCTGGTGGGTAAGTATATGGGTGAGACGCCGAAGATCGTCAATAGCATGTGTGACAAGGCCATCGGCGGCATTCTCTTCATCGACGAGGCCTACACCCTCAGCGAGGGTAGTGACCAGTATGGCAAGGAAGCCATCGACACGCTGATGAAGCGGATGGAGGACGATCGTGGAAAGTTTGTGGTGATTGCTGCAGGCTATAAGGACAAGATGGATGTGTTCCTCCAGATGAATCCCGGTCTGGCAAGCCGTTTCACCCACAAGCTCCATATTGATGACTATAATGAAGACGAGCTGCTGTCTATTCTCAAGAATATGGCCCAAAAGGAGAACTACACCTTCTCGCCGACGGCAGAGTTCAAGGCTTTGGATACCATCTATAAGATGGTGCTTGTCAAGGACGATTCGTGGGGTAATGCCCGTGAGATGCGGAACCTGCTTGACACCATGATACAGAAACTCTCCGTCAGGGTATCGCAGATGCCGGCTGAACAGGTGACGAAGGAGACTTACCAGCTCATATTACCAGAGGACATATAAAATAGAGTCCAATTATCCAATCGTAAAATAGTCCAATTGTAGAATATGATAATTTGTCCTACTTGTAAAGAAGAGATTGATAACGATTCCCGTTATTGCGACCAATGTGGTCAGGCCTTGCTGTATTGTAATCAGTGTGGCCGCGTGGGAATTGGACGGCGTTGTACATTCTGTGGTGGCATGATGGTTCCACCCGGTGAGGATAAACAATCGGCTGCAGGCGTCTCGGCCTCGATTTCTGGCTTCTCCACCTTTGGCTCTATCCGACAGGACATTTCCCTGTCAGGAAAGCAGGATGGCATGCCTGTGCTGACGCTGTCTAACGACAATCTGAATATCAGTATCGTTGCCATCAATGGAGCTATTATAGGTCGTCGTAAAGGTCCTTATACACAGTTCTTCGAGAAGCAGGCGTACGTCTCTGGCGTACATGCCCAGTTGAAGTATAATCCTGGCACGGGATGGTGTGTCACAGACAAACATTCATCGAACGGTACGAGTCTGAACCAACGAAAGATACAGCCTGATGTGGATATGAGCTTGAACAACGGGGATATCCTTACGATAGCCAATGTCAATCTGCAGGTAACCATTAGATAAAGACAATGATTGAAATGGATATTTCGGCAGCCAGCAGGATTGGCTGTGTGAGAAGTCAGAATGAAGACATGATACTGGTGGACAACCAGTTTATCCGTGAAGACAGTTACGAGACCATGGCGTATTTAGGTCGTGAAGACCGCTTTCTGATGGCAGTAGCTGACGGGATGGGAGGTCATAACAGAGGTGATGTGGCCAGTAGCGACACACTTAAGAACCTAAGCTATTACTTCCATGATATTCCAACCAATCTCAGTGCAGGCGATTTTAACGAGGCTATAGTTGGCTGGCTCGATTCGATCAATAACTATATTGATTCTAAAGGTCGAGCCGATAAACAGTACAAGGGTATGGGCACGACGCTCGTAGCTTTGACCTATTATAATGGAGAAATCTACTCTATGAATTGCGGTGACAGTCGGTTGTACCGCCAGCGTGACGGTCAGTTGCTCCAATTGACGACAGACCATACGCTGAGCAATATGCTTGGATCGGAGAAACGTTCGAACATCATTACCAACTGTATCGGTGGCGGATGCAATTCATCCTATATCGATATGGTGCAGTTGACCAATAATGTAAAGCAAGGTGACATCTATTTGCTCTGTAGTGACGGGTTGACTGACATGGTGCCTGACTGTCGGATTTGTGAATTGTTAGGAAACGGCGCCGATGCTGATGCCTTGTGTGAGGCAGCCATAAAGGCTGGTGGCATCGACAATGTATCCTGTTGCGTGATAACCATTAAGTGAATCATTTAGAAAATGCCATTAAGATTACCAGATAGGCTTCCGGCCATCGACCTGCTGAAGCAGGAGAATATCTTTGTGATGGACGACACCAGGGCTCACTCCCAGGATATCCGTCCCTTGAGGATTGCTATCCTGAACCTGATGCCGCTGAAGATTACGACGGAGACAGACTTGATCCGCCTGCTGTCGAACACCCCCCTGCAGTTGGAAATCAGTTTCATGAAACTGCAGAGCCATACGCCGAAGAACACGCCTATTGAACACATGATGATGTTCTACCGTGACTTTGCCGAGATGCGTCATGAGAAATACGACGGTATGATCGTCACTGGTGCTCCTGTCGAGCAGTTAGAGTTTGAGGAGGTGGGATATTGGGATGAGATTACCGATATCTTCGAGTGGGCCAAGACCCACGTAACGAGTACGCTGTACATCTGCTGGGCTGCTCAGGCAGGACTGTATTACCACTATGGTGTGCCGAAGTATCCGCTGCCGATGAAGATGTTCGGCATCTTCCCTCAGAAGCCGCTCGACCCCCGCCTGCCCATTTTCCGTGGATTCGACGATGAGTTTATGATGCCTCACAGTCGTCATACGGAGATACATCGGGAGGATATCCTCGCCAATCCGGCACTGACGCTTATCGCTGAGTCGGAGGATAGCGGGGTGAGTATTGTGATGGCACGTGGCGGACGAGAGTTCTTTATCACCGGCCATTTGGAGTATGCCCCGAACACACTCGACAATGAGTACAAGCGTGATAAGGACATCCGCAAGGATGTGGCGCCGCCGCTGCATTACTACAGGAACGACAATCCTGCCAATGGCCCATTGGTCACTTGGCGCTCGCATGCGAACCTCTTTTATACGAACTGGGTGAACTACTACGTCTATCAGGAGACACCTTATAATATTGATGACATCACTTGAACTGCTGGCCCCAGCCAAGAACCTGGATTGCGGCATCGCGGCTATAGACCACGGTGCAGACGCCGTCTACATCGGTGCTCCGCGTTTTGGTGCGCGTTCTGCTGCGGGCAACAGTTTAGAGGATATCTCCCGGCTCTGTGACTATGCACATCCTTTCGGTGTGAAGGTTTATGTGACAGTCAACACCATTCTCTACGACGATGAACTCGACGACACCCGTCAGCTCCTTCAAGACCTTCAATCTATTGGTGTCGATGCCGTCCTCGTTCAGGATATGGGTATTCTGGAATTATCTTCCTCCTTCCTCTTTCCTCGATTACACGCCAGCACTCAGACCGACAACCGCACTCCTGAGAAGGTGAGCTGGCTGAGAGACTTAGGTTTCAAACGGGTGGTCTTGGCCCGTGAACTCTCTGTCGAGGAGATCTCGGAGATTCATCGTGAGGTGCCTGATGTCGAACTGGAGGTGTTCGTCCACGGTGCCCTCTGCGTCAGTTATTCCGGCATCTGCTATGCCTCTCAGTATTGTTTCGGACGGAGTGCCAATCGTGGTGAGTGTGCCCAGTTCTGCCGGATGAAGTTCTCGTTGGTCGACAGCGAGGGTAGGGAGGTGGAGCACGACCGTTACCTGCTGTCGCTGAAGGACTTGAACCAGAGCGACCATCTGCAGGAACTGATTGAGGCGGGGGCAACGTCGTTCAAGATCGAAGGTCGCCTGAAGGATGTCGGCTATGTGAAGAATGTGACGGCGGCCTACAGCCAGCGGCTCAATGCAATCATCCGTCGCTATCCTGACAAGTACCGCCGCAGTTCGTCGGGTGAGTGCCGCTACACCTTTACGCCAGACTTGCGGAAGACCTTCAATCGTGGCTACACCACCTATTTCTTGCATGGCCGTCAGCCGGATATCGTATCGTTCGATACACCGAAGGCCATGGGTGAGTTTGTGGGGACGGTGAAGGAACTGCGTGGCGACTCGTTCAATGTGGCAGGCATATCCTCCTTTGCCAATGGCGACGGCATATGTTTCGTAAACGATGACCGTCAGCTTGAAGGCTTCCGTGCCAATCGTGTGCAGGGTAACCGCATCTGGCCTTATCGCATGCCACGAGGCATTCGTCCTGGGGTGCGCCTTTATCGGAACAGTGATCAGGAGTTCGAACGGGTTCTCTCCAAAACCAGTTCCGAACGTCGCATTCCCATCCGTCTCGCCCTCCGTGCTGTCGAAGAGGGGTTTGAACTATCCCTTTTATCGAGGAATGAGGAACGAGGAACGAGGAACGAGAATACTTCTTCTCCAGAAATTATGGTTCATATCTGTGCTGAGCATATCCAGGCTCAGAAGCCGCCTCACGAGAATATTATCCGGCAATTGTCAAAATTGGGCGATACCATCTATACCTGCTCAGGCATCGACATCCCCGCCGATTTCAACTACTTTATTCCCAATAGCCTTCTCTCCGACATGCGGCGCTCGATGGTGGATCTATTGTCGAGGAAGGAGGAAGGAGGAAGGAGGAAGGAGAATAGTTCTGCCTCAGGAAATTCCCTCCGAGGTAGTCTCGTTCCTCGTTCCTCCTTCCTCCTTCCTCGAACATACGACCATCCCTATCTATACAACATCTCCAACCGCCTCTCCCAGCAGTTCTACGGCACGACTGAAAAGACGGCCTACGAGCTGAAGGGCGGCAAAGGCCCCATCATGCAATGCCGCCATTGTATCCGCTACTCTCTGGGTTATTGCGTCAAACATGGTGGACAGCATCCCACGTGGCATGAGCCTCTCTCTCTCGTCTTAGGCGACGGCCGTCGCTTCCGTCTGGAGTTCGACTGTAAGCACTGTCAGATGAATGTCTATGCGCCGTAGTATCCTCTTTCCACTTGTCGCTCTCCTCTTTCCGCTTTTACTGGCAGGTTGCTACAATCGTGGCCCTATCACTCCCGATGCTTGGAATCTGACGGAGCAGCAACTCGACTCCATTTCATTCTACACCACCCACCACTATACCCAGAACTACAATTTCGTCGTGACGGGCGACTCTTTAGTGGTTGTCGCCCAGCAGCCAGAGGCGATGGCCATTCCCGAGGTGGTGAGCATCGAGAAGTCCATCGGATCAGAGAAACAGAAAGACTCCATCACGCTCCGAAAGAACGAGCGCATCGTCGTGGCCGACATCATGACCGTCCCCTCCGACACCATCGACTCCGTATGGGTGAAGGTGGCCCGCGACCAGCTTACTTTTGGGTGGATTCATGAGAAGGAACTCCTCGCAAAGGTCTCCCCCGACGATCCTATCAGCCAGTTCATCGACCTCTTCTCTGATGTTCATCTGTTAGTCTTTCTGGCCTTTTGTGTAGTCGTTGTAGCCGCCTATGGTGTTCGCCGTCTGATGCGGCGGGGTGCGAAGATCGTGCATTTCAACGACATCCCCTCGTTCTATCCGACAACCCTTTGTCTGCTCGTGGCTTCCTCAGCCGTACTCTATAGCTCCATCCAGCTCTTCGGCCCAGAGTCGTGGCGGCATTTCTATTACCATCCCTCGCTCAATCCCTTCGGCATGCCCCTCCATCTGGGACTCTTCGTGTCTTCCGTCTGGGCCATCATCATCGTGGCCATCGCTACTGTCGACGATGTGACGAAGCATCTTCCCCTTGGCAGTGCCATCCTCTATCTCGGAGGGCTCACTGCCGTCTGTGCCGTTGATTACGTTGTCTTCAGCATTACCACCTTATATTATATAGGCTACCCCCTCCTCGTTGCTTACTTCATCTTCGCCTTCCGCCGCCTCTCTCTCCAGGACAGCATCTGATGACATGTTACTTCATCGTCTGGCATGAAGGGATTCACCACAGCCAGTCTTCCTCCTCGTCGTCGTAGACGAAGGGGCCGTTCCAGCCGTGGGAGCGGCAGACCTCGGCGATGGTTTCCTGTTCTTCAGGTGAGATGAGGCGTTTGCCGTTGCGCATCTCGAAGTATTGGGTGCGTCCGAAGATCCAGATCAGTTCCTGACGGATATTGTGCTCCATGCGGCCCGGCATGTCGACGTAGAACTGTGTCATGCCCTTTTTCTTGATAGCACGGACGTTTGGGCGGTATTTCACGCAGTTCTCACCCCCGATCTGTGGATGGCGTGGATTCATGGATTTCTGCACGAATGGCAGCGTGTCGGCATACTGTCCCACGAGCCAGTGCAGGCACTGCTCCTTGAGCGGACAGCTCTCAATGAAACACTTCAAATAATGGCTGGCCTTCTCGCGGAAAGCCTCCTCTTGCGACACCGTCGCCTGTTGTTTATCGTTCATTGTATTCATAAGTGCAAAGATAGACATTTTTCTTGAACCCGCCAAATCTTTGTACTTAAAA
>Ga0247608_10002952_pt1 | contig 20400 bp, 24 predicted proteins | sample 176DNAGHGlowgp2_FD_193490 | JGI IMG/M metagenome (GOLD analysis project Ga0247608, IMG submission 193490) | Sheep rumen microbial communities from Palmerston North, Manawatu-Wanganui, New Zealand - 1766 DNA GHGlow gp2 | ecosystem: Host-associated > Mammals > Digestive system > Stomach > Rumen ...
TGTTTTTAACTCTGACATAACACCATCCCCTTAAGATATTTCACATATTATATATTAACTAAACAAAAAAGTCAAAATTTATTTTACCCAAAAAAAATAGTCAAATTGACTATTTTAAAGCATCTATTAATTCTGCTTTTTTCATTGAAGTATAACCTTCAATACCTTTGTCTTTAGCTAAGTCTTTTAATTCAGCAACTGTTAATTTAGTTAAATCAGTAGCTTCTTCTTTTTTAGCAGCTTTCTTAGTTTCTTTTACTTCAGCTTTTTTTGCAGGATTTTTTAAAGCTTCTTTAGCTGATTTTACTAATTCAGCAAATGCTTTTTCATCATTAATAGCGATTTCACTTAACATCTTTCTATTAATAGTGATTCCAGCTTTATTTAATCCATCAATAAATTTAGAATAACTAATTTCGTTCATACGACATGCAGCGTTGATACGAGTTATCCATAACTTTCTCATATTTCTCTTAGTTTGTCTTCTATCTCTATAAGCATATTTTAAAGAATGCATTAATTGTTCTTTAGCAGTCTTATATAATTTATGTTTACTTCCAAAATATCCTCTTGCAGCTTTTAAAACTTTTTTTCTTCTAGCAGCATGGATATTACTTCCTTTTACTCTTGCCATTGCAATTCCTCCTTCTTAATTTTCTTATTTATTAAAATATAACTTTTTTAAATCTGTTAGCATCTGCTTGAGTTAATTCTGATGCTTTTCTTCCACTTCTATTTGAAGCAGCATTTTTCTTTCCAGTATTATGTCTAGTTCCTGGATGTCCAATTTTAATTGAACCACCATCTCTTACGTTTAATACTTTTTGAGTTCCCTTATGAGATTTTAATTTAATTTTTTTAGCTTTTTTTGCCATAGTATTGCCCTCCTACTTATCTTTTTTTGGTATAAGTATCATTGTCATATTACGTCCTTCTAACATTGGTTTTTGATCAATTTGTGACCAATCAGCTAATGCATCTGAGAAACGTAATAATACTTGTTTACCTAAATCAGTATGTGCCATTTCACGACCACGGAATCTAATTGATGCTTTAATGCGATGTCCTTTTTCTAAATATTTTGATGCTTGTTTAACACGTGTATCAAAATCATGTACATCGATTGAAACAGATAAACGATACTCTTTCATTTCTAAATTTGCTTCTCTTTGTTTTTTCAAATTTTCTTTTTGTTTTTTCTTATTCTCATATTTATATTTATTATAATCCATTATCTTACATACAGGTGGATTACCATTTTGGTTAATAAGAACAAGATCAAACCCTGCATAGGTAGCTAGAGTTAATGCATCTTTAGTTGACTTAATACCTAATTGTTCTCCCTTAGGTCCAATAACCATTACTTCTTTAGCACGTATTTGTTCGTTTATGAACAAACCCTTATCTTTGTTTGCGATAACAAACACCTCCCAATCATATCTTATACCATGAAAAAAGTGCATACAAGAGTATCCACTTAAAAACCTTAAATATTTCTATCTTATGGCTTTATACCTATTACCTTTGGTAATCAGGTGGATGTGGACACATCGCTTTCCTTTTTTTCACTACGTCATTGATTATACCATAATTTATTTATTTGTCAAGCATAAAAAAAGATTTTATATTTAAAATCTATAAAATCTTATAATTGTCTACCACAATTAGTACAATATTTACCAGTACCTACCTTGCCACAATTTGGACATTGTTTTGATTGTGTATAACCTATATTATTATAAATAGGTTGTTGATAACTAGACTGGTTATAACCAGTTTGTTGTGGATAACTCATATTCATATTAGATTGTTGTGGATAACCATATTGTATATTATTATATAAATTAGGATTATATCCATTAGCATACCCATAATTATTAACTGAAACATTATTCATAGCTTCCATTCTTTTTCTTTCATTTTCTGTTATATAATTAGGATTTAAATTATATGTATTAGAAGATAATTGTTTAATCTTTTTATATGCATATATAAAGAAACATACTACGAATGCAAAGAAAATAAGTAAGAATATATCGTTTTGTGCTGCATCACTAGCAAATAATAAATAATCATATATACCATGAGCTATAGCAGGTATTACTAAACTTAAAATTAAATTTTTATTTTTTAACTTTATATTTTTATTTATAGTAGCAAGTTTCGCCATAGATAAATAATAACCCATCATAACACCATCACATAAATGTCCAGGTATAGCTAGTATTGCTCTTACAAGTGCTACTCTAACACCATCATTTAAACTAATATTTCCTGATTGCATAACATATAATATATTTTCAAAGCACGCAAATCCTAAAGCAACAAATGCAGCATATACAATTCCATCATATAAATGATTATATTCATTATCATTATATTCTAATTTATAAACAAATATCCATTTTGAAAACTCTTCTACTAATGCTACTCCTAAAAATACATAAGGTAGTAATTCTATTAAACTTAAATCAGAAGTATTATATCCGAAAAATGGAATAAGCTTAGTAAGAACTGCAGATATGGCTAAAGTTAAAAATGCAGAACCTATACCTGATATAAAAAGCTTTATTAATATTCTACCAGGTTCTTTATCAAAATCTCTTTTATAGATTTGATGTGCAAAAAATACTACTGGCGCTATAGATAATACAAGTAATATTAAAGCCATATTTACACCTCTATTCTAAATTGATTATAGCAAAAAATAAAAGAACTAACAACAAATTATTGCTAGTTCTTAAATAGTTTACATTAGTTTAACTCAGCTAAATATTTAACTGTTCTAACCATTTGACTAGTATATGAATTTTCATTATCATACCAAGCTACTACTTGTACTAATGATTGACCATTACCAAGATTAATAACCTTAGTTTGAGTAGCATCAAATATAGAACCATGAGTATCTCCAATAATATCACTTGATACTATTTCTTCATCTGTATATCCATATGAAGCACTAACTTGTGATTTCATCATTTCATTAATTTCTTCTTTAGTTACTTCTTTAGATACTACAGCATCTAAGATGGTTAAAGAACCATCTGGAACTGGAACACGTTGTGCCCCTCCTATTAGTTTACCATCTAATTCTTTAATAACTAGTCCTATAGCTTTAGCAGCTCCTGTACTATTTGGAACTATATTAATAGCACCTGCTCTAGCTCTTCTTAAATCACCTTTACGATGTGGTCCATCTAGTATCATTTGATCTCCTGTATAAGCATGTACAGTAGTCATTATACCAGATACAATATTTGCATACTTATTAAGTGCATTAGCCATTGGAGCTAAACAGTTAGTAGTACAACTTGCAGCAGATATAATTGTATCTGATGGAGTTAATGTTTGTTCATTTACACCATACACAATTGTTGGTAAGTCATTACCAGCTGGTGCTGAAATAATAACTTTCTTAGCACCAGCATTTATATGAGCCATAGATTTTTCTTTTGAACAGTAAAATCCTGTACATTCTAATACTACATCTATATCTAACTGTCCCCAAGGTAAATTATTTGCATCTTGCTCAGCATATACTGGAATACTTTTTCCATCAACTATAATTGCATTTTCTGTACTTGATATAGTATCAGCTAAATCATATCTTTTTTGTGCTGAATCATATTTTAATAAATGTGCTAACATCTTAGGAGATGTTAAGTCATTTATAGCAACTACTTCATACCCTTCTAATTTAAACATTTGTCTAAATGCTAATCTTCCTATTCTTCCAAAACCATTAATAGCAACTTTTATCATTCTATCCCTCTTTCTATAATCCTTTAAAACAACTTCCACCAATGAATTCTCTTAATACTGAATCTATAGGTACATCATCACTTGGTATTGGTAAGAAGTTTCTTAAGAAGTTAATTAATCTTAATGCTTCAGGATAAACTTCATCTTCTTCGCCAACACAGAATAATAATGGTTCAACATATGTTTTAAGTACACCAATTTCATATATTAATGAAGAGTTAATTACTGTATCTGCTTCATCTTGATATGGATATATGTTATTCTCTTCACCTTTTCTAATTGATGACCACATCTCTAGAGTATCTCTAGCACCATTACCACGAGTTTTACTATCTCTTACTATTCTACGTAATTTTCTAATATCTGTTGTATGTATATGATTATGATCATCTATATTTAGTTCAATTAATGGACTAATATAAATTTTATATTTATATTTTTTATCTATAGATTTAGTTAATTCATCATTTAAGCAATGAATACCTTCTACTACCATTACATCTCCCTCATTAAGTTGTAGATAATCACCTTTATATTCTCTTTTTCCTGTTACGAAATTATATACAGGCATTTCTATTTTTTTACCTGCCATTAAATCATCTAAGTGTTGATTAAATAATTCTACATCAACTGCATATAAATTTTCAAAATCATAATTTCCATCAGCATCTTTAGGTGTTTTTTCTTTATCTACAAAATAATTATCAACAGATATTTGTATTACATGCATACCTCTACATTTTAAATTAGTCATTAATTTCTTTGATGTTGTTGTTTTACCACTACTTGATGGTCCAGCAAGTAATACTAGTCTTACATCTGGTCGTTTTACAATTTCATCAGCTGTTCTTTGTAATTGCATATCATAGTATGCTTCAGAATTTAAAATTAATTCAGTTGTTTCAGCATTTGATACAACTCTATTTAAATCTGATGCATGCATAATATTTAATCTTCTTGATACATATTCTAGATTAGCAAATGTTTGAGCTATTTTATCATGATGTATATAATCTAGTGTACACTCTGGATATACAATTGATGGAATAGATAATACTAAACTATTACCCATTATATAAGTTAACTTAAAATCATCAATTTGTCCTGTTGAATATGCTAATCTACTATAGAAATAATCATATAAGTCATCTAATCTATAAAGATTGATATATGTATTTGAAATATATTTAAGTACACTAACCTTATCTAATTGGTTTCTACTTTGGAAATATTTCATAGCGTCTGTTCTTGATACACTAAATTTTTCAAACTTATAATTCATTGAAACAATACGTTTCATCTCTTCTTCTAATTTTTTAACAATTGTTTTAGTAATACTAATACCTTCTATTTGACAAAAAACACCATTGTCTAATGAATGTTGAAAAATTATTTTAACATCATCACCTAAAATATTTCTAACAGCTAATATTAAAATAAAACTAGCACTTGCTGAATAAACACAGTGTCCTAAAGTTGTACTTCTATCATAAAATTTAACGTTACAACTTTTAGTAATTGTATCACCTAACTCAACAATATCATTATTAACTTTTGATATTAATATGTCATACTTAAATTCTTTAGCATAGTTTTCACTAAATTCTTTTAATGTAGTACCAACTAAAGCACTTCTAACATCTTTATTATTGTATGTAACCTTTATTTCCTTTTGCATAACATAATCCCTCTATTCTTAAATATATTTTATCAAAAATTACATATTTTGTCATTATATTTTGAATATTTTAATTATTAACGACTATTATAATTATAGGTGATGAAACATTGATTATTCCTAATATAATTGAAAAAAAACATAACAGTGAAAGAGTATATGATTTATATTCTAAATTACTTGAAGATAGAATTATATTTATTGGAGATGAAATAGATAATAAGAGTGCTAATATAATAATTGGAGAATTATTATATTTAGATTCTATTAATAATGAAGATATATATATTTATATAAATTCACCTGGTGGAAGTATTTCAGCAGGTTTAGCTATTTATGATACAATGAATTATGTTAAAAGTAATGTTTCTACTATATGTATAGGTATGGCAGCAAGTATGGGAGCATTCCTACTATCTAGTGGTACTAAAGGTATGAGATATGCTCTACCTAATAGTGAGATTATGATACATCAACCACTAGGTGGCGCTGAAGGACAAGCCACCGAAATAAAGATTGCTGCAGAACATATTCTTAAAGTAAAAGATAAATTAAATAAAATACTATCTAGTAATACTAATCAAGATATTAAAAAGATAGAACTTGATACTGAAAGAGATAATTTTATGACTAGTGAAGAAGCTTTAGAATATGGATTAATAGATAAGATAATAAAAGAGGAAGATTAATAATCTTCCTCTTATTCATATATTCTAGGTACTCTTTTAGATATATTACAAATTAATTCATATGGAATAGTATCTATATAATTACTTAATTCTTTTATATGATTTATATCTTTATATATATATACTTTATCATGTATATTCATAGTATCATCTACTCTTATCATAATCATATCCATACATATATTACCTAAAATGGTACATTTTTTACCATTTACATATACATAACTACCAGTTAACTTTCTATTTACTCCATCAGCATATCCTATAGATACTATACCTATTAATTCATCAGATTGTGCTGTATAATTACCTGAATAGCTAACAGTTTCACCCTTATTTAATTTTTTAATATCTATTATTTCACTAACTAATTCTATAGTATCTTTTAAACCTAAATTATTATTAGTTAATCCATACATAACTATACCTAATCTACATCCATTACAAAAATCTATCTTAGGATAATTTAGTAAAGTATCAGACTGAGCAATATGTACCATAGGTACACTGGTTAAATTAATTGAACCAGTTATTTCTTTAAACTTATCTATTTGTTTATATGTATGTTCACTACTATCAGCATCATATATATGTGTAAATATACCTTGTAAATTAGTATTACCTAAATTACTTATTATAGTATCAAACTCTTCTTTAGATTTAATACCTAATCTATTCATACCAGTATCTATTTTAATATGTATATTTAGTTTATAATCTTTTACTTGGTTAAAATAATCTACACTTGGTATACATATATCTATATTATTTTCTACACATACATTCATATACTTGGAATCTATGATTCCAAGACATAGTATTGGAGTATCAAAATCTTTTCTTATTTCTAATGCTTCATCTAAAGATGATACTGCAAGATAATTACATCCACCATCTAATATAGCTTTAACTGTATTATTAGTATTATGTCCATAACAATCTGCTTTAACTACTCCTATATAATATTTATATCCATTATATGTATTTATTAATTTATCTACATTATATTTTATATTATCTAATTTTATATTTGCATACGTATTTCTATATGTCATAATATTCCTCCTTACGTATGTAATTATTATACTCCTATGAAAAAAAAGTAGCAATTATGCGATTGCTACTATTTTTACATCATATTTTCCATTTGGACTATCTACACTAACAACAGCTCCAACTTTAGCACCCATAATTGCTTTAGCTATTGGAGATTCATTAGATATTTTATTAGCAAATGGATCTGCTTCTTTACTTCCTACTATAGAATATTCTTCTTGTTCATTGTCATCAACATATTCAATAGTAACCTTTGTTCCTAATGATACAACATCTCTATTTATTTCTTTTATTATAACTGCTTTTTCTACCATAGCTTCTAATTCTCTAATTTTAGCTTCTACTTGAGCTTGATCATTACGTGCAGCATCATATTCAGCATTTTCTGATAAATCACCTTGTGCTCTTGCTTCTTTTAAAGCAGTGATTATTTCAGGTCTTTTTTCTAATTTTAAATATTCTAATTCTTTTTTAATTTCTTCTAATCCTTCTTCAGTTAAATATATTTCTTTTTCTTTTTTCATAATTTCACCTTAACCTTAACTTTCTAAATTAATCTACAAAAATATACAACATTTTAAAGTAAATGTCAATATTATTTTTTTCTTATTAAATCAAACTTATATAGCTTTTTTTCAATATAAATTTTAATTATTTGTTTAGGATGTCTTACGATATCTATTTCATTATTTTCTTCATCATATATCTTATCTATTTTGATTTTATAAGTATCATGAAAAGGACTAAATATTTCCACTTCATCTTCTACTTTAAAATAATTTCTTTGTTGAATTGTAGCTATATGAGTATTATCATCATAATCAAGTACTACACCTAAGAAGTCTTGATTAGATATTTCTTCTCTACCATTATAATAACTACAAGACTCATCATATATACCATTATAAAATTGTACTACAGAGTCTCTATTAGCACATCTTCTTAATACCTTTTCATACTCTTTATTATATTCATAATTATCTTTATCATTACAATATTCATCAATTACCTTACGATAAATTGATACTATTGTAGCAATATAATATATAGAACGCATTCTTCCTTCTATTTTAAATGAAGCAATTCCCATATCTATTAATTCAGGAAGTACAGCTAACATAGATAAGTCTTTACTACATAACGTAAAATCTTTTTCAGTTTCTATAGTATTATTCTTATCATCTAATAATTTAAAATCCCATCTACATATTTGGCTACATCCACCTCTATTAGCATCTCTTTTAGTTAAGAAATTAGATAATACACATCTACCACTAACAGCAGCGCACATAGCACCATGTATAAACATTTCTATTTCTAGATTAGGTATTTTAGTTCTAATAGCTTTAACATCTTCCCTAGTACATTCACGAGCTAGTACTACTCTTGTAACTCCTTTATCATAAAAGAATTTACAAGCTTCGCTATTCATAGTTGATTGTTGTGTTGATAAATGAACTTCTAAGTTAGTATGTTTTAAAGCCATATCTACTATGTAAGGATCACTTACTATAATAGCATCTGGTCCACATTCTTCTATTTTTTCTAAATATGGTAATAATTCTTTTGCTTCTTTATTATGTAATACTATATTAATAGTTACATATACTTTTTTATTTAAATTATGAGCAAAGTTAATACCTTCTTTTAATTCATCAAATGTAAAATTAGTAGCATTAGCTCTAAGTCCAAATGCTGGTCCACCACAGTATACAGCATCTGCACCATAAAGAAGTGCTATTTTAAGTCTTTCTAAATCTCCTGCTGGAGCTAATAATTCAGGTTTATTTATCATACTTCTTCACCCTATATATAGTTTCTTCATAAAGAAATCCTTTTTCTAAATTATCAAACATTTGACTTAAAGTATTATCTAACTCATCTATATTATCTTTATTTACTTTATTAAATATATCTATAATATCTAATAACTTTTCATCTATATCATAACCATTAATAACTACATATGGTATTTTATCAGAAAGTTCTATATATTCTCTTAAACCATTTATAATAAAGTTAGTATATATACATGTTCCATCGTTATTATCTACTATAGAGTATTTTTTGTCTTCTTTAAATAAATAATATCTACTACTATTTAAATCCAGTTTAAAGTGATTTAAATAATTCTTAACAGCATGTCTTTTTGATACATACATAGGTATATAACCAAATAATTGTACAAATAAATCACAATTAGTATTATTAGCTATATCAATTATTTCTTCTTTAGTTATTTCACTTGATAAATATGTTCCTTTAATACCATTATTGCACCAATAATTAATAGTAAAGTAATTAGTCGTTAAATGTTCACTAGACCATATTAAATTAATATCTAAGTTTAATCTATTTACAATATTTAAAATACAAACATCATAATAAAATAAACCTTTAATATTTAATTTAGATATATCTACTAAAAGTTTTTCAACACACTCTAATTCTCTTTCAAATATATTTTTATTTAATGATAAAAATATATTATCACATTTACTAGTTAATTCTTTTATTTCTTCTAATGAAATATTTAAAGTATTAACACTATATCCTTCTATACCAATAAGTAAAAAAATATCTTTATTAAGTAAATTATTTATATTATCTTTACTATTAGGTATTACTACTAATTTTGACATATTATCACCTACAATAAATAAAAAAAAGACGCCTTATAAAAGACGTCATAATAGTACCACAAACATGTGTTTTTGTCAATCTTATAGATTCTTATCAATCCACTCTTTAGATGCTTTATATCTATTTTTGTATCCTTCTTTATAATTAAAGTTAGAATCAGTCATTATAAAATTATATATTTTTTCATATGTATATGGTTTAGTTAATTTATCAAATAATCTAGATTGTAAATTATTAGGACCAAATATATGTCTTACATTCATATATATTGCTATTCCCTTTTTATCATGTAAATCAAATCTTTCATTTGCTTCTTTAATATATTCAACCATATCTTCTCTTATTTGAATATCTTGTTCTTTCTTACCTTCTTCACTAGTTATAATAGCAATTATTGCTTTAGCCTTATCACTATTAGCACCAACACAATAATGTCCCCAATCAGCATTATCAATATCATTTCCAATACCTTGTGTATCTAATCTATTAAATACATCTGGATGGTTTGTTCTAATACGTTTTAATAGTTTTTGTCCAGTTTGTCCCATCCATCCTCCAGCACCTATTGTAATAGAATGTTCTGATGAAGATAATGCGTAACACTCACCAAAATTACTATATATTGGAACTCCATTAGAATCCAATCCACCTTCATAACTCATAGTAAATCGAGCTAGACCATCTATTTCTTTATCAGTAAAATCACCAGTATCTATTTTATTAGATGTAGAATTAGAAACAATATTAGAATCTCCTCTACTTCTTATAGGATCATCCGGAATAGTAGTAACATTTGTTACATCATTACCAGAACCTTTTTCATCGTATGGACAATTTCTTCTTGAATGATATAAAAAACAACTTGTACATTTTGCAAATGTATTTTTATCTGTAGAAGCAGTAGCTACTCTATTAACCGCAAATCTTACAATAAATGCTGTTAAAAATATAATAGCAGTAATAATTAATTTTTTAATTAATTTTCCTTTAGCCTTTGTAATTTCCTCTTCCTTAGTACTAGCTAATGCTTTAATTAATGTTAAAATTGAAAAAGCAACTAATACTAATGGAGTAGCAAAAATTAATAAATTATAAGCAAGTGTAGTTAATTGAGGAACAGGTTCAGGAATACCACGAGCTGTACCACATTTAACATAAGTTATATCCGTCTCTTTAGCTAATACACTTAACTTATTAAAATTAAATAATATAAATCCAAACAAAAAATACATATATCTTTTTTTCTTCATACTCTCACCTATTAACTAAAATAATTATATCATAAATATTAATATATTTTAATATAATTTAATAAGGAGATGATAATTATAAATAATAACTATATAGTACAAAATGAACAATCATATATAGAAAATATATTAAGACTAAATAGAGGTAAACAAGTAAGTGTATATATGTCATTTGCAGACTCTATAGAATGGAAAGATAGAATATTTAAAGGTATAATTGAACAATCAGGTAAAGACCATATTATACTTAGTGATCCTAATACAGGTAATTGGTATCTATTATTATTAATATATGTAGACTATATAAAATTTGATGAAAATATTAATACAAGTGATGTATTTTATCCTAACTAGTTCAATTGTAAATCTAAATAAAATTTGTTATAATTATACTAGGTGATAGTATGGTAGTATATTATATTATATTTGTTTTATTAATAGTAACAATCTTAATAATAACTTTTGTAGCATTAGCACTTAATAACTTTAAAGAATATATAATTAGAATAAATGAAGCTGAAGCAAATATAGAAGCAACGCTAAATAAGAGATTTGACTTATTAAATAAATCAAATGATATTATAAAAGGAAAAATTGAAACAGATAAAGAAGAATTATTAAAAACTATATCTAGTATACGTTCACAAAAACTAGATAACTTTGAATTAGATAAAAAACTATATAAAGCAATCGAAGAATTTCATGAATATGCTGAAGAAAATATTGGTTTAAAAGAAGACGAAGAATATTCTGGTATAGAAATGGACTTAGTAGAGTCAGAATCAGAAATAGTATCATTAAAAAAATACTATAATGATATAGTATTAAAATATAATGAATTAGTGGTAAAACCACTTTATAAAATTATAGCTAATTTTAAAAATTATAGTATTAAAGATAGTTTTGATATAGAAGATCATATAGAATTAATTAATAGTTTAAAATAATAAGAGGATAATTACTTATCCTCTTTTCTTTTTAAGAATGTAAATAATCCATATATAATAAATATTATAATACCAACTATAAAATATTTATTATATTTTTTTTTATCTATTTTAATATCAGTAGCTGTTTCTTTAACTTCTTCTTTATTACTATTTATTTTAACAATTATTTCTCCATCTTTAGAATATGCATAATTTTCTCTAGCATATCTAGCTATATATTCAGGATTATTTAATTTAGTTATTTCATTTCTTAGATATTCTGCTTCTTCTTGAAGTTGTAAATACTCTTCTTCTTTTTCTTTCTTTTCTATTGTTAAATGGTATAAATTAAATGAATAAGATACAAAAGTTACTACAAGTATAAATATTAATACAAAACATATTGGTCTAATAAAAAATAATCTACGTTTTGCTTGTATAGATAATCTATTTCTTCCTTTATTCATACCATCACCTATTTTAATTTTAGCATTATTTTTTTTTCTTTGCAACGAAGTGATTTACAATTCCAACTAATATTACAATAAATATTGAATAAATATGTAAAATACCATCACATACTATATCTAATCCTATTATATATATAAGTGATAATGACATAAAAAAAGTAAATGTATTAAGTAATCTAAATATATATGTATTATAATTTAAATAATCTCTACATAAATATAATAAATAATAAAATAATAATCCATATATTATAGAATATATAATTATATCTACTTGTATATTCAGTTCTATCATTTAAATAATTTTGTAATAAAACTTTCTTTTTCTTGTTTTTCTTTTTCATTATATACTATACCATTAACTTGTCCTTTAATAGATACATTACCTTCCCTAGTATCTAATTTAACTATTTCTAAATCACTACCAGTAACTTTAAGATATCCTAAGGTACTTTCTATTAAAAACTCATTGCTATCAAAATTATCTATCTTTTTTACTCCAGATACAACTAAATTCTTTCTTTCATTTAATGTTATATTATGTGTAAAAGTTGATATTTCTTTTTCCATACATATCCTCCTATTTATATATATGAAAAAAAAAGGACATTATGTCCTTATAAATTCTATTCCTCTACTTTGTTGTATTCTTCGAAAATTGCATCTTCAAATAATTTTCTTGTTTCAGAATTGATTGGATGAGCTACATCTACATATAACCCTTCATTATTTTTACGGCTTGGGAAAGCTATAAATAACCCATCATTACCATCAATAATTCTGATATCGCGAATTACGAAACACTCATCGATTAGTACTGAAGCGATTCCTTTCATTTTAGATTCTTCTTTGTCATATTTTTTGACATTTACAGATGTAATTTGCATCTAAGCACACTCCCTTCATGTAGTCCCTCGTAGTATCTACACTTTTAGTATATAATATTTTCAAGTGTTTTGCAAGATAAAAAATAGGACTAATTAAATAGTCCTACTATAAGTAATAATAAACCTATTATTGCAAACATTCCAATTACGCCTAATATAATATATAACCAAGCTTTTATTATTCCTTGTATTTCCAGCCATAAAGATTTTTTATTATCAATATTCTCTGCTTTTTCGTATGTACATATATGAAACATTTTATCATTATATACAAAATGTTTTCCAAAAGATACTAAAGAAGCATTTTTTATTTTTATATTACTAATATCTTTTATTTCTAATCTATTATTTGTAATAAATGCAATCAAAATAATTTCATCTCTAACTAATAAATAATAATTATCTTCCAATTTATCTATATCATATAATAGCTGAGTTGCATCAATACCATTACGTACATGATTTGAAAACATATTTCCAATAAATAATCCTATTCTAATAAATATATTCTTTGGATACATAGTATAATTCAAAAAATTTATAGACCATTCTTCTGAATAAAAATGTCTTATTATTTCTACATTATTTTCTTTATTATTTCTATATTTAGTTATATCTATATCTAATTGCTTTGTATTACAATTAATAGATTTATTACTTAGAAAGTAATCTACTGGTACACCAAATACGTTAGATAATTCTTGTAAATTATATACTTCTGGTACCCCAGCATCTGTCTCCCATTTAGTAATAGCTTGACGAGAGACATTTAATATCTCTCCTAACATTTCTTGAGAAATACCCATTTGTTTTCTCATATCTTTAATTTTTTGACCTAATGTCATAATATCATCCCTCTTCCGCATTCAATATTACAATAAGGTCTATTTTTTTAGTAGCAACTCGACTTTACATTCAAGTTTTTTTATGCTACTTAGCGTATCATTAGTAATTTTTCATCTGTTTTTGTATTTCTCTATCCATATCTTTCTTCTTTATAGCTTCTCTTTTATCATATAATTTCTTACCTTTAGCTATACCAAGTAATATTTTAGCTTTATTACCTTTAAAATATAATTTAACAGGTATTAAAGTATAACCTTCTATTTGTAAATTATCTCTAATCTTTAATATTTCTCTTTTATTAAGTAATAACTTTCTAGTTCTTGTTTCTTCATGATTAAATTGATTACCTTTATCATATTCACTAATATGCATATTTAAAAGAAATATTTCTCCATTCTTATAGATGGCATAGCTATCCTTAAGATTAGCTTTGCCATCTCTAATGGATTTAATCTCAGTACCTTTAAGTACTATACCAGCTTCATAAGTTGTTTCTATAATATAATCATAATGTGCTTTCTTATTTGATATTTCCATTGAATTCTCCTTTAGGGTCTACTATTTTTCTATATGTTGTATTTTTTGTTTTATAGTTATATAGATATTTATCTGATAACTGGCTAAATGGTATAACTTCATACCCTTTAAAATCAGTAATTGAATAAGTATAAGTTAATTCAAAGCCAGTATTATCGAATGTAACTTTACCATCTTTAACTACAATATCAGTACCAACCATTAAGCCAACTTGTTTTTCTTCACCTAATACTTTTTGAGCTGCTATAAAGTTACCTAATGAATAAATAACTAATGTATCTCCTACATATTCCATAGGTTGAATTACGTGAGGATGAGCTCCTATTACAAGATTAACACCTAAATCAGATAAATATTTAGCTTCAGCTTTTTGTTCTTCATTAGGAATGTGTGTATATTCTACACCCCAGTGCATAGCAACCATTACTACTTCTGCACCTTGTTCTCTTGCACTTTCTACATCCTTCTTTACTAATTCTCTACTATATACATTTACATAATAATCTTTACCTGTTGGAGCACTTAATCCATTAGTAGGTATTGTATATGATAAGAAGGCATATTTGATACCATTTTGTTCATATACAGGTATAGTATCTCTTTCTTGTTGTGATGAATAAGAACCTGCAGTATGTACTTTACCAGCATCACTATATTTTTTCCAGAATGCTAAAGAATGTTGTAAACCTGATTCATTTTGATCAAATGAATGGTTATTAGCTAAACTTACTAAATTAAATCCAGTTGCTACTAAATCTGTTCCAATAGCATCAGGAGAATTAAGTCTAGGATAATGCTGTGGAGTACCTCCACCTATTATACTTTCTTGATTATAATATCTTAAGTCATATTTAACTATTATTGGTTTAATTCTACTAAACATTTGACTAAAGTGATATGTATCATTAGCAGTATATGTTTTATTAACACTAGCATCCATATATATAGCACCATGAATTAATGCATCACCTACCATTACGATAGACATTCTTTTTTCTTCAGGTTCCTTCTTTTCAGGTTCTTTTTTTTCTTCCTTTTTTTCTTCATTACTAGTTACATTAGATTTCTCTTCAGTACTTTTCTTATCTTTATTATCTTTTAATACTTTTACTGTTACTAATCCACCTATACCAAATAATATTATTACTATTAAGGTTATAATTAACGCTCTTAATCCTCTTCCTTGCATTTTTTAGCCTCCTTAAGTTCGAAGTCTACAGTATGATTTTCTTTACTTGCAGCTTTAACAATTACATCTACTTCATCGCCTAAACGATATCCTCTTTTATTTCTAGGACTAGTTAGGCTAAATGTAGATTCATCATAAGTATAGAAATCACCTTTTAATTCTTCAACATGTACTAAACCTTCAATCATATTAGGAAGTTGTACAAAGAATCCAAAACTCATTACACCAGTAATTATACCATGAAATTCTTCTCCTATATGTTTTTCCATATATTCAGCCATCTTCATATCATCTACTTCACGTTCACAATCAATAGCACCACGTTCTTTAATAGATGAATGTTCAGCCATCATAGGTAATTTTTGTTCCCATTTTCTCATACCTTCAGCAGTCATATCATCAGATAATAAACATTTTCTAATTGATCTATGTACAGTTAAATCTGGATATCTTCTTATTGGAGATGTAAAATGACAATACATTTTACTAGCTAAACCAAAGTGACCTATATTTTTAGTATCATATACAGCCTTTTGCATGCTTCTAAGCATTTGACTAGAAAGTATGTAATATTCTTTTTTATCTTTTAACTGGTCTAACATTTCTTGTATTGCTTTAGGAGTAATCTTTTTAAAGTTACCAGTTAACTTATATCCCATAATACTTACTAAATGTAAGAAATTAGTCATTTTCTCTTCACTTGGTTCACCATGAACACGGTATATAAGTGGATAATCCATATTAGCAAAATGACTTGCTACTGTCTCATTAGCAGCTATCATAAAATCTTCTATTAATTTTTCACCAGCACCACGTTCTCTAAGTACTACATCTATTGCTTCTCCATCTTCATTAACTATTACTTTTGGTTCATTTATTTCAAAATCTATATACCCTTTAGCTACTTTATTAGCTCTTAATATATCTGCTAATTCTTTCATTAATTTTAATTTATCAGCAAATTCTTCATATCCCTCAGGTATTATATCTTCTTCTATTACTTTATTTACTTTCTTATATGTCATTTGTATTCTTGAACGTATTATACTATCAAATATTTCATAGTCTACTACATTACCTTTATTATCTATTTCCATAACACAAGATAGTGCAAATCTATCTGCATTAGGATTTAGAGAACATATACCATTTGATAATTCATGTGGAAGCATTGGTGTAACTCTATCTGCTAAATAAACACTAGTACCTCTTGATAATGCTTCTTTATCTAATGGACTATTTTCTTTTACATAATAACTAACATCCGCTATATGTACACCTAATTTATAATTACCATTATCTAATTTTTCAATACTAATAGCGTCATCTATATCTTTAGTATCATCACCATCAATAGTAAATATTACTTCATCTCTTAAATCCTTACCTGTTTTAGATAATCTTTTTTTAATTTCTTCTTCAGATAATTTTTCTGGTATTTCATTTTGTACTTGTTCCATTACTTCACTTGGGAATGCATCATTAATATCATATTTAGCCATTATACTTAATATATCTACCCCTGGATCATTAATATGACCAAGTACTCTTAGTATTTGACAATTATATTCTCCCTTAGTATTTCTATTTAATAGTTTAACTAATACTTTATGTCCTTCTACTAAATTATTATGATAATTATGTTCTACTACTATAGTAATATTAATTTTTTTATCATCAGGTTTAACGTATATTTTATTTTTCTTAAAGAAAATTGTTCCTACAACATTACTATTAGCTCTTTCTACAACTTTAACTATAGAACCCATCATAGGTGTAGATTTATTATCTTCTATGTTTACTATTACTTTATCTTTGTTAATAGCACCATTTAATAGTTCTGGCATAACCTTTATTTCTTCACCAGATTCAAGCATTACAAAACCTGTACCTTTACTTGTCACTTGTAATACACCTACACGAGAATTACTATCTTCAAATAACATATACTTATCTTTCTTAGTATGATATATTTTAGCATTCTCTTCTAAGTAATTTAAATCTTTTAATAATTCCTTTAAATCGTTAACACTTTTAAGTCCTAAAAGCATTTCTAATTCATGAACACTAAGTGCTCTTTTTTGTTCTTTAATAATATCTAATATTCTTTCAATCATGTTACTTCACCTATTATCAATTATACTATAATATCTAAAAAAAAGATATTAAATATCTTTTTTATTCCTCTAATTCTTTAATATCTACACCACTAATACTATTAAATCTTCTTGTAATTTTTTCAGTAGTAGTATGTATATCCTTTACATCTCGACTTACAGTTTCTATACTACGATATAATTTATCCCATCTATCTTTATATCTTTTAAACTCTTCATCGAGTAAAGTAAGTTCATTGTGTATAACTTTAGCATACTTATCTCTTTCTACATTTTTAATAATTACTTGTATAGTAGTAAGTGTACTAATTAATGTAGTTGGACTAGTAATCCATACTTTCTTTTTATAAGCATATTCAATTATATCTGTATGATATGCATTAAGTTCTGCAAATATAGCTTCTGCTGGTAAAAAAAGTATTGCTTGTTCACTAGTAACACCCGGTATTATATATTTACTACTAATAGCATCAATATGTTTTTTCATATCTAATTTAAATAACTTCTCAGACATAATTCTCTTATCCATAGATAAATTCTTATCAACCATATTTTGATAATTTTCAAGTGGAAACTTAGAATCTATTGCTATTACACCTAAAGGTTCTGGAGCATATAAAACACAATCTGCTATAGTATTATTATCAAATTTATGTTGCATCTCATATATCTTAGTATTATTAGAACCAAATACATTAGACATAATATGTTCTAGATTAACTTCACCAAATATACCTCTAGTCTTTTTATCAGTTAAAATACCTTGTAAAGACACTATATCACTAGATAAACTATCTATCTTCTTTTGTGCTTCATCTATTTTAGATAACCTATTAAGTACGTCAGTAAAAGTCTTATTAGTTTTTTCAAAATTCTCATCTAATCTTTCATTAACTTTATCACTAATTAATCTAAGTCTATAATCTATCTTATCATTCATCAAGGTAAAATCATCATTAATATCATTAGTAAAGTCCACTTTAAAATTACCTATTTCTTTTACTATATCAGTTTCTATTTTACCAAGTCTATAAACTACAGACTCATTATTTTTATTTTTTAATATCAATATTAAAAGTAAAACTATAATAATTATTAATAAACATATAATAAGTATTTCCATATTATCACCATATTAATTATATCATACAAATGTATGGTAATCAATATAAATAAAACTGGTAAATTACTTTACCAGTTGTTTGTATGTATAATCATTAAAATCTCCATAATCATTATAAACATCATATACCCAATTTAATATTTTACCTGAATAATGATCAGCATAATCTGGATTATATCTACATGCAAATGAATATACAACAGAGTTTAAATCATTAGTACCTTCGTTTCTAATTGAAGAAAGTTTTTTATTAATTAAACTAACCTCTCTATACATACCGAATTCAGGAGTAGAATACATACCATATTCTCCATTACATCCAGCTTCTCCATATATTCTAATACCACCATAGTTATTATTATATACACACATTTCAGATATTCCTAACCCTGTTTCTTCACGGAATGCTGCAAGTACTATAGCTTTATCATCATTACACATACATAAATTATCACAAAATTCTAACATAGTACTTTCTTTTTCTTCCAAAGTCATATTCTCTCTTATTTCTCTATCATTAGTATATGGACTAAGTAGTCCTATATCATTAGAGTGGTTAAATAATGTACACATTATTCCACCACGTATAGATAAGTAATCACTTTCTATACTATTTATATTATCATTAATAACTTTTAAAGCATCATCATAACTTAATTTAGTATATTCTGCATATTTATTTATAAATAAATCTAATTCTTCAATAGTTAAATCATTATTCTTTAATACTTCTAAATTTCTAATATGTTTATATTCATCAACAGGTTCTGTAGTTGTTACTACTGTAGTAGTAACTGGTGTAGTTGTTGTTACTTTAGTAGTAGTTGTTACAACATATGTAGTTTCTATTTCTACTTCTTTATTATCATATTCAGATTTCATTTCTAATGTAGCATTTGTTCTTGATATATTATTACTATATGTTGAACTTACTAATGGAAGTAATAATACAGATGAACATGCAAAAACCTTTAATCTTGTTAAATATTTTTTCATATATAACCCCTTTCACAAACCCCAGTAGTATAACAAATATAATATATTTTGTCAAAAAAATTAGTCATTATTGACTAATTTTTTTTACTTTACTATTATTTATACAATCTTGAATTCCTTGTAAATTTGTTTTAGCAGTTGATTCAATAGGCGCTACATAAACATGTCCATCATATTCAACTAATTCATAGTCAGGATATACTAAATATACATCTCCATTATCAT
>Ga0247608_10002953_pt1 | contig 20399 bp, 19 predicted proteins | sample 176DNAGHGlowgp2_FD_193490 | JGI IMG/M metagenome (GOLD analysis project Ga0247608, IMG submission 193490) | Sheep rumen microbial communities from Palmerston North, Manawatu-Wanganui, New Zealand - 1766 DNA GHGlow gp2 | ecosystem: Host-associated > Mammals > Digestive system > Stomach > Rumen ...
ACCAATTTCCATTGTTATCCTCGTAGTAATACTCACTACCAGAATACGATTCCCAATAATACCCCAATTCTATTAATTTTCCGTAAATCTCATTATTCAGTACAGCATCAAACGCTTTAGCAAGTGTACCGTAATCTACATATCCATGCTCTTTTCCGTATGCTGATATTTCATTACCGAAAAAGTAATTTTCATAAACTGATTTTGACATTATAAAATCCTCCTTTTAAAGTGTTAATTTTTCCATTTACGCTATTTTAATATGATATAAATAGATATATTCAGGGTAAAATCTTAACATTTCCTTAATTACACAATCGTGTACTCTATCGCTTGTACATTTCTCCATATACCAAACATTATTATTAAGAACAATAGATAAATCATTTGTTTGATATGCGTTTTTAATACTTTGAATTTTTGTTTTTTCTGCAAGTTCTTTTGTAATATATTCGTAATTCATATCGTAATCATCTTGTTGAATTGCTATATGTTTTTTCATTGTCAAAACCTCCAAATTTTATATTTTATATTAATTTTCCAATACATAATTTATAAATTGATTTTTTCGCTTCTTGCCATACCTCATCGGATTCATGCCAAGCTAAACCGCAACTATTCCAAGCCGATTTATCATAACCATAAAAGAGGCAATTTAAAGCGTTTCTATATGCTTTTTCCTTTTGGATATTTCCAAATTTCCGTTTATTTTTCAATTTATCACACCTCTTTCACACAAGCGGAATATTATCAACTACTTCTTGTAATGTTTCTAAAATTCCACTAAATCTTTCCACTGTTTCTAATTGCATTTGAAAATAAGAATTATCTTGTGCAATTAAAATTTCATCCGTTAAAATATTTAACAATGTTGCGAATGAATTAAATTTTTGTGTTAAAATTTCAATTTCTTTTTTTGATTTTTGAATTTCTTTTAATGCGTCCATAATAAACCTCCTGTTTGAATTTTTATTTAAGCATCGACATACTTTGGATTTTGCCGCGTAGCTTTACAAACGGATTTATTTTCCCTTTGCCATCAGCTTTATGCTTTATTTTTTATTTTTCACATATAAACATAGAAAAAAGGAATTGCAACTTTTTAGTTACAATTCCTTTTCCTGTTAATATTCAATTTATTATGTTAAATCTAAATCGCTGTGTGTTCCTGTTCGAGTTAAAACTAATAATAATTCATTCTCCTGAATTTTATAAATTAATAACCAATCAGGTTGAATGTGACATTCTCGATAACCTTTCCAATTACCTGTTAATGCGTGATCTTTATTTTTAAAATCAAGTAGCTCTCCATCTTGTAATTTACTTACAATGGTATTAAATAATTGAATATTATAACCACGTTTTTTTATTTTCTTTAAATCTTTTGAAAAAGCAGTGGTATAACCAAGTTGATATTTATGATTATTCATCTTTAAATATCTCCTTCTCTATTTCCTCAATACTATTATAATGTTTTCTGTTTTTATCGTTTATTATATTTTCTGTTTCAATCATAGCTTTTAGATTTTCTGAACCAAATAAAGTTATAAAGGCTTGTAATTGTTCATCCGTTAAACCATTTATAATATTGATTGCTAATTCTCTTGTGCTCATAAATTTCCTCCTAAAATTATTTTATTTATTTTTTATTATCTCATTTCTAATTTTATCATACCCACAAAATGATTGCAAGTATTTTTCTATGATACTCAATAGATAATTGACTATCCCTCCCATCTTTTCAATTCTTCTTTTAATTCTTCGATTTCATCTTTTAAAATTTCAATATCATCTTTGTAATATTCTGTGAAATAATCTTTTATTTCGGTTTCTTCCATATTTTCAATATCTGATTTGTAATCATCCATTAAAGAATCAATTTCTGCTTGCTTTTCTTCAATTTCGTTTTTGATTTCGTATTCTGTTTTAATTCCTAACCATTCACAAATTGTTTCAAAATCAAACCAGAATAAATCATTAATTGTTGTTTCAGAAATGCCATCGGGATATAATTCTTCTAATGTAGCTTCTATTTGGTCTAATTCTTCATAACTTAAACTATTAAAATTATCTACAGCACCAGACCAAGGTTGAAAATTTCTTAAAGATATATCATCATAAACTTTCATGTTGTTCCCTCTTTTCTTTTTCTATTTTAAGTGGTTTATATTAAACACTTAATACTATAGTCAAATTTAATTGACTATAGCGGTTAAATGTTTAATGATTTAGTGTATAGCGGTATTAATTAAACGATTTATTTAAGCGGTAACAATATCATAGTTACCAATCGCCCCCAAATTCATATAATATTCAAAACCTTTAAGATTTGCCATATCATATAAACCTATTAAACGCATGAAAATATTCCTATATTTCCCCGTTGTATTAGAATAGTTATAATCAGGATGTACAGTAATAACCTTTTTATTATCATCTACCGAAATAATGACAGAATCATAACTTTGAAAAGTTGTTATATTGTTTTCTGTATCTGTAATAATAAATTGATTAGCTATTGTGTTACCTCTATCACTTTTCATATTTTTAACTTTTAACATTTTTATTACCTCTTTTCTAAAATTTAGAGCTTTTAGCCCTTTAGGGTATACAGAAATTTGATATTATGCTTTTCTGTATACGGCTAAAAGGTTAAAATTTGTTTAGTTTTGGTGTATAGCTGTACTAACTAAACATTTTTTTAAACCTTGTTTACTTTTAGAAAAGAAATAAGAAAAAGGAATTTTAACTTTGAGGCGTTGCACTCTTACATCTGTGGTGTACGCTTTATGCGATACTTTTATAACCTTAGTTCAGAGCTTTAGCCCTTTATTCAATTGTCAAAGTACATTTTTTAAAACACTTTTTTAATTTTGTACCGCTTTTTTGTTTAGCGGTTTGTGTGTTTCTTTGTTGTGTCTATATATTAGCATCTAGCCGTACTAATTGCAAGTTACAGATTTGTAACTATTTACAAGTTTAAAGTGTTTTTAAGTTGATTTTTAAAATGGAAAGTTTAATATTCGGCTTAGATATGGGATTTTTTATTGTAACTATTTTGTAATAATTTTATTTGAAAATTTTTATTTTTTATTTGATTTTTAGTTGATTTTAAATATTTTTTAATATTTTTGAATGATTTTTAATTAAATATATTATTTATTTTTTGTGTTTTTGTGTTTTTAAATTTGATTTTTTAGTTTGGTTAATTGTGTTTTGTATATTTATTTTATGTGTTTGTTTGTGTTTTATGTATAGTTGTTTAGATTAATATATTATTAATGGCTTTATATTTAGTTGTATAAGGTTTTATATATTAATAATATAAAATTATTAATGTTGTTTATTAATTGATTGTAGAGCTTTTAAAAGGTGTTTAAAGATATGTTTGATGTGTGTTGTGTTGGTGTTAAGTTTAATATTAATTAGTGTTTGGTGATTTTTAATATGTGTTTTTGATTTGATAGTTTATGTTTGTGTATTGCCGTTGCTAATACTAAAAAAAATATAAAACCGTTTTATATTTTTTATAAATAATCTTTTAATATATAAATATATACATAATATTTATATGCTTTTTAAAAATAGAAAGTTGCGTAATATTAGAAATTTAACATTGAATTGTTAAAATTGAAAGTGATAAAAATACATAATATCACATTCAAGATATGATATTTAATTTAAGTTTAAAAAATGGGGGTATATTTACACTTTTAATTTGTTTATTTATCTAATATATACCTATACCCACTTCATCTATTTCTCAACATTTCTAAAATCTAACCCATTTCTACTCTCTCATTCAAAACCCATAAAAATTCCAAATTCATATCGGTATATGTTTCGGTTAATCCTTCTATCTCTTTTATATCCCATCTTATTTCTTTATCCCTTCCCTTTTTTATACACCCATATTTTTATTAAACATATTATCTTATATAAATTTCCATTTATATCCTATTTTTAAATCTATTTTAGACTTATATCTAATTATTCTTAATAAAAACTTATATATATTTTTTTAGCCGTTTTAAATACTAATTTTAGTGTAAATTTCTCCTTATTAAACTGTTTATTTAAATTCATTTTATTTCTATTTTATCTCTTTAAGTTTTATATTTAACTATTTAACAAACCTGATAAAACATTAATTATTTTAAATTCAAATACTTAATAATTTTCTAATAACACTCCAAAAACCCCATAAAACCTAACAAATTTAATATTTAATAACTTTTTAATTATTTAATTTTTTATCTTCTTTTAACTTAATAAATATGCTATTATACCGTTCTAATACCACCGTTTTGTATTTTAAGATTTATCTAAATTTATATTTGTATTAAATAACTCTCTTAAATTAAGACAATATTTATTTAAATTCACATTTTAAAATTCTAAAAAGATCCGATACTATAAACTAAAACCGTTATCAAAAAACTCTTGTATAAGTATTTGTATAAATATTTGAATATAATTTACATATTTAATTTCTATTAAAAGAATAACTTTTATTTAAAAAATAATTATCTTATTTAAAGAGCAATAATATTCAGGTAACGCAATGTTACTCAGGAAGAATGTTACTCAGGAGAAATTCAATTTTAAAAATCCAAGAAACTTATCTTATACCTTACTGTAGTGTTAAATTCATTCAATTTTATCTCAATTTAACAACGAATATATAGTCAAATCTACTTCGTTTTGTTCTCAATTTGGAAGTCAATATAAATAATAGATATAGATTAATAGATAATCAACACTCTAAAGAGTGTTCCTCATCATTCTTCTTTATCTTTTTATTGGGTTTAGTTATTTATTAATTTTACTCTTGTATGGAATTAAATTTTTTATTTTAAAAAAAATTCTATTTTTTAAAAATTTATTTTCAAATCTATTTGCTGAATCGAGATAAAAATTGTATAATAAATTATAAGTTATTTTTCTTATATAAATTATATATCTTTTTTCTTTAGAGAGATTTTATTATAATTTTGAAGAAATTTTATTATAATATAATTAGTACTGCTATATGCTAATTCTTTTAAATTTTCTTCTTTACATAGAGTCTAGCGCAGCGAAAAAGGAGCGTAGCGACTATTCTATCTCTATGTATATTTCTCTTTTATATTATGGCGTGTTAAGATTTGCACCATTTTGGTGTGAAAAAATTGAAGAAAATTTTTAGAGTTGCACCGTTTTGGTGCAAATTTTGACACGCCTGTAAATGGTGGTAATTAAATGAGTAATATGTCGAATGTTCAAAAAGAAAAAATCAAGTTAAACGAAAGTCAAAGATATTTCATCAGAATCCCATATTGTGTGTGGGCTGATAATAAGTTGAGTAAAAATAGAGTGGGAGTTTATTCTTATCTCTGTTGTAAGACTTCACTGGACTCTACGGTGCTTATTTCTCTTCAGAGAATTTGTGAGTGGTTAGATAAGAAAGTGGACAAGCACAAAAGAAGTAAAAGTATGAATGAAATCTTGGGGTTGATTGACAAATATCAAGAAATGAAAATCTTAGAATTACCTGATAGGGTTGTATTAAGTAGATTGGTTGAAGCACGATTAAATAAAGAAAGAATAGAAGATATATGTCATGAAGAAGTTGATAAAGCACGAGAGATAAAAGACAAGGGCAAAAAAGAAGATCGTCCGTATTTTGCTACTATCTACATTGATGAAATAGAAAAGATAATCAATTACAAGGATGTATATAAATCTGAATGGAATATGTTAGTAGATGTAGATAAGGATAATGGTTACGAAGTGGACATTGCTTATGTGTTGCTTGTATTTGCTTACTTTCGAGGGAAGATTATTGGCAGAAGTAGATTGAGGGGAATGGAAGATATACACAGGACTGAGGCACATAATGCTTTTTATAGAGATATAGCAAAATTTCTCGGATTGTCTGAAAGAGTAGTATCCAAAGCTATTTCAATACTCGTTGATTTAAATTTGATCTACGAAAGGAAACGACCAACATCTATAAGTTATGAATATGATTGTGGGAAGAAAGTTAAAAAATATGTTTCTCATTCTTCTATATTTTGCAATACATATATGAGAATAGGTGGTTACTTAGTTGATTACGGTGCGGATTATTACAATAAAGAAGCTGACGATAAAGAAAAATATATAAATGAAAAAGGTTATTTATAACAGAAGGTGGTGATTATTATGGGTAACAAAAAACAGGACAACTTTGTTTTGAGTGAAAAAGATTTCTATCCTCCTGAAGATAAACGATATTTAAAATCAGGCGTTGATGATATAAATGGTGGAGATAATTTTGCTGATTATGCTAAACAATATTTTAAATTATATGATGAAATGAATTAAGTAATAATGTGATTATATATTTTTCTAATAATCCAAATTAAAAGACAAGGATGGTGAATGATGGTTGTTAGATTCACAAATATTTATAAATTCTTGTGATACGGGAAGTTTTTACTCAAAACATGAAGAAAATTTACATTTACAAAATCACAAATTAAGAAACGAAAGAAAACAATTGTTAAATGGATACGCTAAAAAAACTAAAAACGGGAAACGAATTATTAGAGGAATTAAAGATATTGAAAAAGATTTGACATCATATGGGTTAAATATTTCTATTTTAGAAAGTGTTGAATATAGAAAAATATTAAATTCCAAAAACGAGGAAGAACAGAAAGCAATTGTAGATTTACATAATGAATATTTAAAAATCAAAGCACAAATAGAACACAAAAGAGAAATAATTAAAAAAACAAAAAATGATTTATTGCAACTTTTAGAAAATAAAACTAATGAAAATATAAAGACTAACGGTAAACATCATATTAGAAAACTTAGAAATAAAGGTAATAAAGTATCACAAATAAAAGAAATTTCAGTGTTTGAATCTGATTTAACTAGATTGCTTGGAAATCAAGTTGACAAATTATCAAATGATTTTATTGTTATACAAGTTTATTATTTTCAAATATTACACGATATTCTTCTATATGGATTTGATTATAACGGAGAGAAATATGTTTATTTTACTTCTTCGGCAGGACAAATAAGACAGAAAAAAGCTGTATTTATTAAAGAAACTGCATTAAAACAGTATAGTAAGACAATTATGTGTGGATTATCGGTAGATATGATAAATAAAATGGGAGGGAATAACCCTAATAAACATTTAGCATATCTTGCACTTGTTAATTCTGCTACAGATATATGGGAAGAATTTGATATAGATAAGACAATTGTTGTTGATGATTTTGAAACAGAAGTTTATGGCGAAGTCGATTTTATAAATGATAAAGATTTTTCAATCACTCGTAAAAATATGAATGTGCCTATTCCTCATACAGACGGATGCGGTATTATGTTACCTAATGCGTTTGGCAAAAAACAAAAAAATATGATGGTTAGACTTCCTTGGATAAAGGGTCTTCTTGGTGTTTTTGATTATCGTAAATTTATTGAGGTCAATGGTGGAAACTCTGTGATTAAAGATATTTATGGAGTAGAGCATAATATTATTGAAGAAGACATACAAGTTATTTTTACAAAATCTCAATTTAAAATGAATAAATATTATTCTAATTGGAGTTCATATCAAGAAAACTTTAAGCATTATAAATGCCATGCTGGATTTACAAACCCCGAAGAAGATAGAATTAAAAATGCCACGATAAACTATCAAATGTTGCAAAGTTTGGTTGATATAACTGATGAAGAAGTTTTGAATATTGCTCGTCCATCTATTGATGTCTTACAAAATATAGCCTCTTCAGTTGAGGGTGTAAAAAATGTTCTTGGTATTACCCCTTATAATATGAACAAAACATATTTTCAAAAGGCTATTAATATATATCCTGAATTATTAAATGATGTTTTTATAAAAAACAAATTACGTGATATTAAAGATAGTTTAGTTAAACATTTTAAAGCTGGTAAATTAAAAATTAATGGTAAATATACTTTCATCCTTCCTGATTTATATGCAACTTGTGAGTATTGGTTTTTAAATAATCGTAATCCCAAAGGTTTACTTGATAATGGAGAAGTATTCTGTTGGCTTTATCGAAAAGCTGAAAAATTGGATTGTTTAAGATCACCACATTTATTTATGGAACACGCCGTAAGAAACAATATAGCTTGTACTATTTATGGTGAAAGACAACAAAGGATTAAAGAATGGTTTAATACAAGTGCTATATATACGAGTTGTCATGACCTAATCACAAAAATAGTAATGGCAGATTGTGATGGAGATAAATTACTTGTAGTAGCTGATAAAACTATTATCAAAGTTGCAGAGCGCAATATTAAAAAATTTGATATTGTACCGCTTTATTATGAAATGAAAAAAGCGTTATCTTCTCAATTAGATAATGAAAAGATATATCAAAGTCTTGTTCTTGCTTTTACCTCTGCTCCTATTGGTTTATTTAGTAATAATATTTCTAAAGTATGGAATAGTGATGTTTTTGTTAATGGTACGTATGAAGAACAAAAACACGCTATTGATTGCATTAAGAGATTATGTTGTCAAAACAATATGATTATAGATTATGCTAAAACTTTGTATAAACCTGAATTTCCTCGGCAAATAAAAAAAGATATTCAAAAATTCACAAAACAACCTCTTCCCTATTTTTTTGTTTATGCAAAAGATAAATTAGAAAATCAAGTACAAAAAATTAATAATACTTTTGTAAATAGATTATATGAATATATTCCTAATCCACGTATTAGATGTACATATATGAATGCTGATGGAAAACGTAAAGCGTTGGCAAAACCAGATTATCATTTATTAATGTCTAATCCTGATTTAGAAATAGAAAGAGACAAGGCTAATAACATAATAAATCCTGTTGTTTTAAAATATACAGAATTGGCTACTAAATACGGATATAAAATCAATGCTATTAATGAAGATTCTGTAACTCGTCATTTGCCAAGAGAAGTGTTATATAAATCTCAATTAAAACAAAATTTGCTGTTTGGAAAAATATATGACGATGTAAAAATAGAATTATCTAAATTTAAAAACACAGATGAAGAGATTACTGATATTCTTGTAAAATATCTTTATGATATCAAAGATAGCAAAAACAAGGATTTGTTATGGGCTTGTTATGGAGAATATTTATATAATAACTTAAAGCAGAAGGTTAAATCGCCTACTAAAGAAGTTCAATGTATGGATTGTGGTGAATGGTTTGAAGTTCTACAAAAAGATAATCAATCTTTTAGATGTTCTAATTGCTATCAAGAATATCGAAGAAAATATAAAGCACAAAAAGAAAGAGAACGTAGGCAAAAAATAAAAGAAAAGTCAAACGTGGACAGCACAAATGATAACAAATTATTACCTTAATTTAAGGTGATTTTTAAAATTCATAGAAATAAAAATGTCCTTAATTTAAGGTAATTTTTAAAATTAAAAATATCGCCTTATGGATAGACACATTTAATATGTCTATTAATGCCATTCAAAATTGTTTTAATTAAGGACATAGAATGGAGGTTATTGCCATGAGCAATCAAAAAAATGTTGTGACGAAAATAGTCACACGAGATGAAGTGATTAGATTTCTTGCACAAGATCTTGGACAAAGTATTCAACCTATGAAAATTAGATATAGGCTATGGGAAGATAAAATAAGAAATTTACTTTCTGAAGCTAATGAAAATAAAGATATTTCTATCCATCTTTTTGATGGAATTAAAATTGAGAGTAAATTTGTTCCTAAAAGAGAAAGATTTGATACTTTAACTGGTCAAAGAAAAATGTATGATAGTAAAATCAAAGCAAAAGCGAGTTTGTCTAAACGTTATTTAGAAAAAGTTAATCGCAAGAAACAATCACAAAAATAATTTTTGATGTAATGTCGGTGATAACACCGCTTACATATACTGTTTCTTTTTCGTTGCATGGGAAACTTTGTATTCATATTTTACACCTTTCTTTTAACGCGCCTCGCCAATAGGTGGGGCGTATTTCTGGAAGTGTATTTTAAGTAGAAGACTTTTTAGTGGTTAAGGTTCAAATCCTTACGCTTTCATTAATAATTCGGGTGTAAAAACAACTAGTAAAATTTATATTTTGTTTATATTAAAGAAAAGTGCAAAAGGTGTAAAAATAGGAAGGTGAAAGATATGGATATATTAGAGGGGTTAAATCAATGTGGTTTAACTAAAGAACAATATGAAAATTGTTTACAAATGATTATAGACAAAAAAGATGGGATTCTTGATGTTGATTGGAACGAAATAATTCAAAGGTTTAATTTGCCGATGGTGGCTGATAGTCTTCGTAGAGTAAGTAATAGTATATTTAGCGGTGCTTTTGTTGCTAAGTATATGAAAGAATATGCTAATAAAACTATTGATAATACGTCAGATGAATTATCAAAAAATAAAGATATTACTTTTAATAAAGATGGTAGTATGTCAAGTTCCATGCTTTTAAAAATGACAGAAGAAGAAGCTAAAAATCCTGAATTTGTTTTAAAGGCACATGGGTTTGATGTGGAAACTTGGGAATTGGCAAGTTGTCGTAACACTGTAAGACAAGTAGTTAGTAAAGTTGTTAATCAAATTGATCAAGATGGCAAATTGGTTAATCAATATACGGATAAAGGCAAACCAGTGTATACTACTGATGTTCGTACTTTATATGCTAGTTATATTACTGTTAAACCAAGAAAAAATATTAATTTTGAAATAGTAAAATCTTTATACAAAGAATTGTTGAATAACGATGTTAGACCTATTATCAAAAAGAAACCTATAAATCATAGTGGTTTAATGCTTGAAATTCCAATTGAAGATGTGCATTTTGGAAAGTTAAGTTTATCGGAAGATGTAGCCGAACCTTATAATTACAATCTTGCAAAACAAAGATTTGATTATGTAATAGATGATATTATTGATAGAGTACAAGGAATAAACATTGAAAAAATAGTTTTCCCTATTGGTAGCGATTTTTTTAATATTGATAATAATTCTTCTCAAACTACTGCTGGAACATCTCAACATTGTGATTTAAGTCCTCAATTAATTTTTAAATATGGGATTCAATGTTTGATTGAAAATATTATTAAATTGTCTCAAATCGCTCCCGTTGAAGTATTTTGTATTAATGGTAATCATGATTTTCTTTCTTCATATCATGCTATCTGTGCATTGGATTGTTATTTTCATAATAATGAGAATATTATTGTAAATACAAGTACACATCCAAGAAAATATGTAGAATTTGGTAAAGTTCTTTTAGGTTTTACACATGGAGATAAAGAAAAAAAGCGCATTGATGGACTCATGCAGATTGAAGCAAGAGAGGCTTGGGGGCGTACATTATATCATGAGGTTCATATGGGGCATTTACATAGCGAACAAACGAGAGAAGCAAATGGAATAATATTTAGAAATTTATCTTCTTTTACTGGTACAGATTTATGGCATAGCGTTAATGGTTATGTTGGTGCAGTTAAAAGATGCCAATCTTTTTTGTGGGATAAAGATAAAGGTTTAAAAAATATTATTATAACTACGATAGAATAATGATATTTTATGATAATTTATAAAACTATTTGAGGTGGTAGATTTCGTACTGACCACACGCCGATGGTATGACAGGATAAAATATATCTGAGAGATGTAGGAGAATAGTACGCCTACCAAATAGTTAATTTTGTCGCCTATGCAATTGTATAGGCGGCTATTTTTATAAAATTTATATTTTAATAGACAGAACAGTATATTTATACTGTTTTTTTATATAAAAAAAAGAAAAGAAAAGAAAAGTGTAAAAGGTGGTGAATATTGTTATGGGTAATAGACCACTTGAAGAAATAAAGTCAATATTAAAAGTTAAAAAAATTACTTGTTTGTGTTGTGGCAAAGAAGATTATACTGATAATTACTATGGTTCAGACAGCTTACAATATAGAGCATATTGTAAAATACCTTATTGTAAAGAATGTATTTGTAAAATGTATCAGGGTTATGTTGATGAATTTACCGAAAAACAATATACTTCACCTGATAGAAGAGCTGCACAAAGACTTAGTATGGTATTGGATTTATATTATAGTGATAGAATTTTTGATAGTGCAGAAAAAGAGTATAACAAAGATTTGGGTAGATATGAAGGGTCTGATTTAAGGTTTATAACGTATTTTATTAAACACTCAAAGATGTATCAATATCGTAAAAAGAATTATAATTCTACTCTTGATGAAAATTTAAAAGATATTTCTAATAAACAGGGGGTTCCTATGGTATCTCCTGTTGATATAGACGAACAAGAAGAAATTACAAAAGCAAAAAAAATATTTGGTGCTGGATTTGCAAATACGGATTATTTGTTCTTGTTGGAACAGTATAATGACTGGACTTCCAGACATGAATGTACCACCAAATCTCAGGAAGAAAACTTTAAGGCTATTTGTTTTAACAGATTAAACGCTTATAAAGCTAATCTTCGTGGTGATAGTACCAAGGACTTAGATAAAACATTTAATGAATTGCTTAATACAGGTAATCTACAACCTAAACAAAATAAAGAAAGTCTGTTATCTGAAAAAATGAGTTTTGGTGAAATGGTTTCTCGATGGGAAAATGTTGTTAAGAAGCCTATTCCGAAACCAACAGGGCATTTAGCTGATATTGACCATATAGCTGAAGCTGATGGATTTATGCGTGGACACACTATCGTGTCTGTTGGTGAGCAACCTAATAGTTATTCTGAAACGTACAAGAAGTTAATGAGAAAATTTACGGTTGGTAGACCTGAATTTGATGAGGATAACTTTGATTCTGATGATACTTTTGACAGAATAGCAGGAGAAAGAATTGATAATATGTTTGGTGATGGTGGTGGTAACAATGGTTAGTACCGCTGTTAATACGACTATTGAATACGATGATATGTACGAAGATGTATATGACGAGTATCAAGAAAGCGAACAAACAGTATTTATTAATGAAAAAAATTTAAAAATATTAGAAACTGCTGCTGAGTATGCTGGGATATTTAGGGCAAATCCTCATCTTTTTGTAGAACATTATTTCAACATTCATCTTAAAGACTTCCAAAATATTCTTCTTTGGGAAATGTATCATAATGATTATGGAATGTATGTTGCTTCTCGTGGTCAGGGTAAGACTTTTGAAGATGCTATTTTTGCTTCTTCCTACGCTATTTTGTATCCTCGTACAAAAATAGTTGTTGCCGCAGCTACAAGAGAACAGGGTAATCAGTTGTTATTGAAGATAACTGAAGACCTTATGAAAAACTATGGTTGGGGTTCTGATAATCTTTGTAGAGAGATTGAGGGTAAACCAGTTGTTACTTTAAACAAAGGTGAAATCCATTTTAAGAATGGATCGTGGATTAAAGTTGTTACACCTTCAGATAATGCGAGAGGTGCGAGAGCAAATATCCTTATTCTTGATGAGTTTTGGATGATTGATTCAAATATTATTAATGGTGTTCTTAGAAGATTTCTAACTGCGCCAAGAAATCCTGCATATCTTGATTTACCGCAATATTCTCATTTAAGAGAAGAAAATAAAGAGATATATACAGGTTCGGCATATATGAAGAGCCATTGGGCTTATTCCAAAGCAAATGACTATTTTAAACATATGCTCGATGATAATAAACGATATTTTGTTTTTTGTTTGCCATATCAGGTTGCTATTCGCAATAATCTGTTGTCGAAACGGCAGATAAAAAATGAAATGGAAGAAAGTAATTTTGATAGCGTAAAGTTTTCAATGGAAATGGAGGCTTTATGGTATGGAGATTCAAGTGGTGCGTTTTATAGTTATGAAGATATTTCTCAAATAAGAAAGATTGAGATTGCTTATTATGTAAAAAGCGATGGTATAAGAAGTATTGCTATACCTGAAATGCCAAGGCTTTTACTTAACGAAAGACGCATCCTTTCTCTTGATATAGCATTAATGGCTTCTACTCGTCATAACAACGATGCCAGTTCTATTATATTAAACAAAGCAATTCCTACTAATAATAATGCTTATATTGGGAATTTTGTTTATTTACATAATATAGAAGGTATAAGAGGTAGCGATCTGGCTTTACATATTAGAATACTATTTGATTATTTTAATGCTACTGATTTAGTCATAGATGGTAAAGGTCTTGGATTACCTATCGTGCAAGATTTAATGAAAGATTTAGTTGATGCTCGTACAGGCAAACTATATCCTGCTTTGGCTTGTTGTGATTGTGATAAATTACCGTTGAACAAAGATTTAAACACTCAGTTTGCGTTGCCCTATGCTAATAAAGTTATTTGGGCTATAAGCGCAAGTGAAGCATTTAATACTGAAATTGGTACAATGTTGAGAACTGGTATTCAAAATAAGAAACTAAATTTGTTGGTTAATTATGAAGCCAGTAAAGAGATATTGTCTGATAATATACCTCGCTACGATTCTTTGACCATTAACGAAAAAGAGTTATTGAGGATGCCATATCTTGAAACTGATTTGTTAACGAGGGAACTTGTTGGCTTAAAACATCAGGTTAAAGGTATAAATATAAAATTCAAAGAGAAGTCTGGTGCAAGAAAAGATAGATGGAGTTCGGCAGCTTATAATTATTGGGTACAATGTCAAATAGAAAATGAATTGGTAAAAAATGCACCTACAAAACTTACAATGAAAGACTACGCCCAAAGTATGCGTAGGTTAAATCATAGACCTATAATGTATTGATTGGAGGTGAGGGCGATTTGAGTCAAGATAATAAAACAAATAACATAAAAGAGGTCGTTGTGCCTATTTATACCAAAGAACAACATGACAAAGACGAAAAAGTTTTTTCTGAATCAATTAAAAAGAAACAAATTGATTGGTCTTCGTTTAGTCGATTGATGGTAAATGATTTATGTGTTAATACAGAAATTCTTAATGATCATTCTATAGGTGGTATTAAATTAAAAGACATTCATGCAGCTCTTGAACATCCTGAAATTCATTGGAAAGTTTTATTAACTGTTTCTAATTTATTAATGCGCCGTTCGCCTCATTATTATAGATTAAATACTGTATATAGTAATATGGCAAAATTTTGTTGGTGGATAGATTTATATGGTGTTGAATCCGATGTTAAAATTGATAACTTAACAAAAATTTACAATAATCTTTCTAAACGATTTGAGGATATGAATATTTCTCACGAGTTTAGTAAAGTTATGAAAATTATACCTTATAAAGATTGTTACTGCGGTTTAGTTGTAGAGGACTGGTCGGGGGTAAATTCAACTTTTTATTTAAAGGAAGTACCCCATCAGGTATATCGTATTCATCAAGTACAAGATGGTTTGTTTAATTTTGAAATAAATCTTAACGCCATAAATCCTCGTTATCTTGGTTCTTATCCTGATTATGTTCAACAGGCTTATGTTAATTATCATGATGGTAAAGATTATTTTAATGGATGGTATACGCCTCCATCTGAAAAACAAATTTGTTTAAAGTTAAACACTCAATGGGAATACCCCTTTCCTTTGCTTATTGGTTTAGTTAAAGATTTGCTTGATTTAGATGTATTTAAAAAATTGAAATTACAATCTGCAAGAACTGATAATTATAAGGCTATTATGGTTGAAGTTCCAATAGATGAAAAAGCTGTAGATAAACCTTTGCTTACTCCTGAAACTCTTGGGGTTTTTGCGGATATTAATAGAGAAAATATGAGTGATGATATTGCACTTATTCATACTTTAGGTTCTAAGGGTGAAGCAATTAGTTTTAAAGATTCGAGTAATACTAGAAATAATGTATCTGATGCCGTAGATGAATTGTATAATTCTGCTGGTGAAACGCAAGAGTTCTTTAATGGATCTGCAAGCGGAACGGCTGTAATGATTTCTGTTGAGAATACATCGGGATTTGTTTATGGTATATATAGACAAATTGAAAGATGGGCTAATAGATATATTAAGTTGCACAAGTTTAATAAACCAAAATTTAAATTTAAATTCACTCTATTAGATGTAACTATTTTTAATAATGATACTGTTACAAAAAAATATAAAGAAGCGACCACTCTCGGCGTTGGAATTGAAAGATGGTTGGCTTCTCTTGGATTGACCCCTTCTGTTATACAGGGGTCTTTTATTATGTCTAAACAAATTTTTAATTTTGCTGAAAATTTTACTCCTTTATCTTCTACTTATACACAAAGCAACAAAGAAGTTGGTAGACCTACCAATTCCGATAATGGTGAGCTACTTAGTGAAGAGGGCGAAAAGACAGCAGATAATGAAAAGAATGATAGATAGGAGGGGTTGTTGTGGCTGACGAAATGAAAACAGGGATAAAAGCTGTTGATCAATCTAAGTTATCAATCCCTGTTGAATTTGAAAAAATCGCAGAATATTCACAAGACGATAAGAGATTTACTAGAGTTCGTATCACTTTGATGCACACAGGCTTGAACGCTAATGGTTCTATATTTGAAAAAAATGTTATTGAGAAAGCTATTCCATCACTTGCCTATATTCCAATATTAGGATTTATCGAAAAAAATAGTAATGGCGAAGATGATTTTAGTAATCATAGATATATTCTTGTCAAAGATGAAAATGGATTACATAGGGAATACATTGGTTCAGCTTATGGGGTTATTTTGTCAAGTGATGAAAATAATGCACATTTTGAAATTAAAGATGATGGCTCTGGTATAGAAAGAGAATATCTTGTTGTTGATGGTATTATGTGGAACTTTTTAAAAGGTTCAAAAATTATAAATAGAGATGTCATTAAAGACCATTCGATGGAAATTTATGATGACGGAGAAGAGTCTTATGATGGTTATGAAAATGAGGAAGATAATTTTGTCTTTACTCGGTTTTCTTTTAGAGGTGCTTGTATTTTAGGTAATGATGTTAAGTACCAACCAGCTATGGCTGGTAGTAATATTGAAGTTCTGTTCACTATTAATGATTTTGTTAATGAAGTCCAAAGTGAACTTAACGATAAATATATAGAGTTCACTCGTGTTATTAGTAATTTAAAAAATGAAAAGAAAGATGAAAACAATAAGAGTGAACTACATAGTAACAACGGAGAAGGAGGTAATGACGATATGGCTACCGATTTTTCTCAGACTGTAATGCAACAGTTTTCGGACATTGCAAAGATTGTTAGTGATTTTGAATTAACAAAAAATATATGGGGCGAGGCTGTGCCTAGATATTATCTTGTAGATATTCAGGATAACGAAGTAATCATTGTTGATGTTGAAAACAATTATCAGTATTACGGTTGTGAGTTTAGTATGGATGGCGATAAGCCTGTTGTTAATTTTGAAACCGCTAAACGTAAAAAGATTACATATGCAGATTATGTAGAAGGAGAAGCACCCATTGATGGTGCTTTTAATTTTGGCACTCATATTTCGGACATTGAGAACGCCGCCTTTACTAAGGTGTCCGAAGCTGAAAAGAATGTTGAAGAGGCAAATGAAGCCAAAGTTAATGCAGAAACAAATTATTCAGATCTTAAAGCAGAGTACGATGAAATTAAACCAAAATATGAAGCGTATGAAAAAGCTGAATCTGATCGTATTGAAGCGGAAACTAAAAAAGCAAAAGAAAATGTAATTGCACAATATGAATCACATTTAAAAGACGATGAAGAATTTGAAAAGTTAAAGGGCAAATTAGATGAATATTCTACTGCTGATGATGTTTATTCAGAATGTGCGATTATGTTTGCAAAAAAAAATATAGCTACTAACTTCAGTACAAAAGGTAAGGAAAATTCTAATGTACTTGGTGCTAGTACAGGCAACGACAGTGTGCCTGAAGGCTATGTAATGACAAAGTACGGTCTTGTTCGTACTTCAAGATAATTAAAGGAGGAATTTATTATGGCTAAAGCTGTTTTTGAGTCAGGACTTATGGGAACAACTCATTATGACGGAAAGATTTTTGATGCCGTTTGCACCGCAGAGGTGGAAAATGGAACATTTGGCTACATTGATGGTCTTCAGACTGGTAGCGATACTATTTATGTTTTTAAAAAAGGTACTAAAGCTGGTGAACCTGTATATGTTGTAGATCAGCCAGCTTGGGATGAGGATAATCATCATCGTGTTAATCAGCGTAGAGATAAATTCTCTGTTCCTGCTGGTACTCCTTTCCGTATTCGTGAAATTAAAAAGAACGACAAATTTGGTATCACTATTGATGGCGTAACGGCTGCTTCTCAGTCTGCTATGGATACTGGTGCTTTTGTAACTATTGATAGTACTACAGGTAAATTAGTTGCATCGGCTACCGCAACTTCTGGTGCTACTTTTGAAGGTGTTGTAGAAGGCAAACGTACTTCTGGTGCTACGCTTGTTACTACTGCTCATACTTATGGTCATTCTGCTGTTATGTATAAGGTTCGTATAGTAACTTATACAGGCGTAGGCGCAAGTGCGTAATTTTAGGAATAGGAGGTAATTGTTATGAAAACTAATTTTTCTCAAATTCAAACTGAGATTTTTGAATTAGCTCTTGATTTGGGTCGTGGTGATTTTTCTCGTCATATTGATGAAACTAAAGTTACTAAGAAAGACCTTGAAAATCATCTTAGAGATTTAATTACTAACGATATGCTTGGTGGTAAAACTTTATATCAGGCTGTTCGTAGAAATAAAATTGAATTATATGAAATTGTGGAAGAGCTTGTTAATGTTACTCTTCGTGAAAACATTGTCAACTCACCGTTTATGGATACATTTGTAGACTTTAAAGATCGTGGTCTTGGCGATAAAAGTGAATTTTATGCCGAGGGTGGTCTTTTGTCTGTTGCTACTTTTGCTGGTAATCATTGGGATACATATAGACAAAGCCTTGATATTGGTGATGTTGTAACTCTACCGAAAGAATGGGTTTATATTCATGTTTATGAAGAGTTAGAGCGTTTCTTACTTGGTATTGTTGGCATAGATAAGATAATGGATAAGATTTATAAATCTGTAAACAAGTATATTCAGGATAGAATTTATGCTCAGTTTAATAATGTAGCAAACGCTGTTCCTTCAGATTTCTCTGCTACTGGTAATACCGAAGCTGCTGTTGGTGCTCTTGTAGATAAAGTACAGGCTGCTGGTGGATATGCTTCTATGACTATTGCTGGCACTAAGGGCGCATTAAGAAAGTTGGCTACCGCTATTCCTGATAAGATGTTTGCAAATTCTCAGAAGGAAGCGAAAGCTCAGACTGGTTCTATTGGTGAGTGGGAAGGTAATACTCTTATGATTATTCCTCAAACTCTTCAGTCTGGTACTTTTAATCTTGCTCTTAGTGATGATAAAATATTTATCATGGGTGCAGATGCTAAACCTATTAAATTTGAGATTTTTGGCGATACTCGTACAAAATCTAATACTGACGGTCAGGCTAATAATGATATGACTATTGATGCTCAAATTCAGACTAAAATTGGTCTTGGTTTGGTTATTAGTGAAGCGTTTGGTGTATTTACTTTCCAATAATGGATAATTAAATTAATAAAAGAAAGAGTGTGATAATATGATGGGTAGACCGAGAAAAAATGTAAATCAAGAAGAAGTGGTTGTTGAAAAGACGACCACTTCTTCTGTTAAAGAATCAGTTAATGAAGAGAAAGCTATGTCTTCTAATGAGAAAATTACTAAAACAAAGCAATTTGAAATTGCAGACGATGAAGAGATTGAATTAATGTCACTTACAAGTAATGTTACTTATTGGGATAAATCAACAGATGAAACTTATGAGTGGGAAAAGGTTGGCGACATTATTGCTTTACCTTTCGTTATTATTAAGAATATGTGGAGGAATCATAAAGGTTATCTTAGAAATTTTTGTTTAAAGCCTCTTGATAAAAGAGTTGTAGACAAACTAGGGTTAAATAAGACTTATGAAAGATATGAGTTCCTTACTGATAGTTCTCAATACACCAAAGATAATATAAATAAGATTATTGATGCTATTGATGCTAGTAATAGTAGTTTTAAATCGGCAATTTGTAATAATATTAAGAGTATGATTGTTAATGGAGATATTAATGAAATTTCTGTAATTATGGCTCTTGGTAAAAAATTTGACGTAGATTTTATTTCTCTTTTAGATTAATCAAATAATATAAGGGGCGAGAAATTATGACTTCGTATGACAAACTGTACGAGGCTATATTGCCTAAGTTTAAGAACTTTGATATTCCTGTAATGACCATAGAACAAGTTGAGGATATGTTACACGACTTTCTTGCTCCTGCTATCGCTAAATTTCATGTTTGTAGAACAAATTTAGAAGATAGAGATGAAGAAAATAAGTGTTTTAATCAAGACTTATCAACAGAAGAAATAGAGATATTAACTAATTATATGT